>Ga0079226_10000372_pt1 | contig 31094 bp, 29 predicted proteins | sample Poulit2014_FD_76345 | JGI IMG/M metagenome (GOLD analysis project Ga0079226, IMG submission 76345) | Agricultural soil microbial communities from Georgia to study Nitrogen management - Poultry litter 2014 | ecosystem: Environmental > Terrestrial > Soil > Agricultural land | place: USA: Georgia...
CTACGGGCCAAACACCCCGCAGGAGCGTGCCCGCACGCGACCGGAATGGTCGATGGTGCCTCGCCGGCGGGCCAGCTCCTACATCGCCCCGAGGTGTAACCCCCGCGTGGCGACATCCCGATAAAACGAAAAACCCGGCATGTGCCGGGTTTTCCGTCTTCTCTCCCTGAGCGTCGGAGGAGACTGGTTAGTTTCCAGCCGGCGCCTGTTGTTGCTGCATCAGGGCACTCATTTCCTCACGCAGCTCATCCATTTCCTCCATCAAACTCTCGACTTCCGGATTGTCCTCCTTCATGGCTTCGAGCGTGTCCTGTTGCAACTGTTCGCCTGCGGCCTTGATTTCCGGCTGCTCCAGCGCCGCTGTACGAGCTTCGCCCATTTTCCGACGCTCCTGCTGGAAATCCTCCATGATGGACTGGCGTTCCTCTTCGCTCAGGTCCTCGGTCTGGAGTTTTGAGGCCATTTCCTGTGTGCGCTCGTTGCCGGCTTCGATGTCGTAGCCCTGGTTCTTGATCTCTTCGCGCACCATGTCGACGAATTCTTCCTGCTGCTCGACCAGCTCGGGGTGCGAATTCAGGGTCTCGTCGTGGATCTGTTGCAATTGTGCGGCCTTTTGCTGGTATTGCTGCTGCAGCTGCGCCGCTTTCTGCTGCTGCTCCTGGCCGGTGCCTTCAACCTGTGCCAGTGCCATACCGCTGAAGCAGACGGCGGCGATTGCCATCATCAATACTGCAGAAGTTCGTTTGAGCATAAATCTGGTCCTTGTAACGTTCTGCCTGTGGGGCAGTGGATTCAAAAAAGTGTATCCCTGTATTGCGGTCTTGTTTCGTCGATCACGTCATCGCCGTCTGGAAGCCAGTGCGTCCGCTTCGCGCGTTGGCACGGGCAACTTGTAGCGTGTTGCGGCCTGCATGACCCACTGCGCTGATGCTTGTATGCCGATACGGTATCCTGGCGAAACGAACACAGGCTTAACAGAAACGCGCGTGCGCAGAACCGCACCGAGAGTTTCATCGCCGTCGACCAGCGCTACCCAGGCGCCACGTTCATTCGGCACCTCGGCATGGCTGCCGGTCAAACGTTTCTTCGCCACGCCGATGGTCACCAGACCGCTGACCAGCCCCAGATGCGTGGCCACGCCGACGCGCCGCGGATGCGCAATGCCGTGACCGTCCACCATCAGCAGATCGGGCTGACGCGACAGCGCCGCCAGCGCCTGCAGCGCAGCCGGCACCTCGCGAAACGACAGCAGACCGGGAATATAGGGCATGCGCGTCGGCATGCGTGCGACATGCGTTTCCAGCACCTCCAGCGTCGCGGCATCCAGCAGCACGGCAGCTGCGCGCGTGGTCTTGCCACCGTCTTCGAAACCGATATCCATGCCGCCGAGCGTATCAATGGCACCGAAATCATCCTCGCTGTGCCGGTAGGCGGCCAGTTCCTTCTGCAGCGCCATGCCGGTGCGCGCATCCACGGGCCAGTCGTGCGCGAGCCGGATCGGCGCGCCGGCCGGAGAAACAATGCGTGGTGAGATGTTAATCGTTCAATCCGTAGCTTGCGCAGCGGCGCGCTCGGTAAAGCGGCGCATGGCCTCGAGCGTTTCCTCGCTGACATGGTGCTCCACACCCTCGGCATCCTGGCGCGCGATGGATTCGGAGACCCCCAGCGCGCGCAGAAACTGCAGCACGACGAGATGGCGCCGGCGCGAGGCCTGCGCCATGCGCTGCCCCGCATCGGTGAGGAAAATGGAACGATAGGGCTCGGTCAGCACCAGACCGGCGTCGGTCAGGCGGCGGATCATCTTGCCGACCGTCGCCTGCGTCACGCCCATGCGCTGCGCCAGCTCGACTGCGCGCGCCTCGCCCTTGGCCGTGATCAGATCGGCGATCAGTTCGACATAATCCTCGATCAGCTCCGTCTCGTGCGCCTTGCGCACATTGCTGTACTGGCGCGCGTGAATTTCCGGATCAAGCAACTCGCCGGAACCGTGCTGGATGTGATCGAGACTGTCCTTGTTGCTTTCTGCGCTCATGGCGCCGGCCATTATAGCCCATCACGAAAGAGCCATTCCGCCAGCGCCAGCCACATCCCGATGCAGAGAGCCGCGCAGCGCGACACACCATCGACAGCATAACCTGCAGCGGTGCCTCCCCGCGCCGCTCAAGGATCGACAGCTCACCGCTGTCGACACCTCATGCAGGCCGCAACTGCGCCATGACCGGTGCCGTATCCGGACGCACCCCGCGCCAGATGTGAAACGACTCCGCCGCCTGCTCCACCAGCATGCCGAAACCATCGCGCCGCCGCTCGATGCCCTGCGCCGCAGCCCAGCGCAGAAACGGTGTCGGCGCAGCGGCGTAAATCAAGTCATAGGCTGCCCCCCTGTCGGCGATCAGCGCCGCCGGCAGATCGGGCATCTTCCCCTGCAGACCGGCCGAAATGGCATTGATCACCAGATCGAACGGGCCGTGCGCACCCACGTCCGCCAGCGCGCAAGTTGCAATCGCATCCTGGTCGCCAAACAAAGCGGCAATCGCCTGCGCCTTGGCCGGTGTCCGGTTGGCGATGTGCAGCTTCGCTGGGCCGGCAGCCAGCAGTGGCCCGATAATGCCGCGCACCGCACCGCCAGCCCCGAGAATCAGCACTCTCCGCCCGGCAAGCGCCAGACCGAAGTTATCGGCCAGATCGCGCACCAGGCCGATGCCGTCCGTATTGTCGCCGTGCAGCCGCCCGTCCGGCTGCAACGCCAGTGTATTCACCGCGTCGGCTGCCCGCGCGCGGTCACTGACACTGTCCGCAAACACGGCCGCCTCCTGCTTGAACGGCTGGGTCACATTCAATCCGTGCCCGCCGTCATCGAAAAAATCCCACGCGGTCGCGGCAAAGGCATCAGCTGCCGCGGGCAGCAGGCCGTACTCGATAGCCTGCCCGGTCTGCGCGGCAAAGGCCGCGTGAATCGCCGGCGAACGGCTGTGCTCGACCGGGTTGCCGATGACGGCGTACTGGGCCGGTTGTTGCCTGGTCATGAGCAGTGTGAGTTTCCGTGAAAGCTATGGTGTGCAGCAATATTGCAAAGCATGAGTAATTGCGCGAATCCATGTGCAGGCAGCACCATTGGCGCAAAGCGCATGATCCGATCGCGACTCATTGCGCCGACTTCAGACTTGCATGTACACATCCATCAATGACTTGAGGTCGGGGATTTCAGAACGCGGGGCTTCATAGGCCAGCTCGCCCTGTACAAGGATATATACCTGATCAGCAATGGAAAGCGCATCGCGAACATTCTGTTCCACCATCAGGATGCCCTTGCCGGACTCCTTGAGCTCGTGCAGCAATTCGAACACTTCCTTCACCACGGAAGGTGCAAGACCGGCAGATGGCTCATCCAGCAGCATCAGCTGGGGATCCGTCATCAGCAGTTGGCCAACGCTGACCAACATCTGCTGGCCGCCGCTCAGATCCTTGCCGCGGGCGCGGCTTTTTTGTGCCAGGATCGGGAAGCGCTCATACACTTCCTCGACACGTTGGCGCAGTATTTTTCGATTGTGGATGGCATGGCCGCCGATGCGCAGATTCTCTTCCACGCTCAGATCCGGAAACACACTGCCACCCTGTGGCATGGTGGCGATGCCGGCCTGTATGCGTTCCTCAGTGGCCTGATCACGTATTGATCGATCTTGATAAAGGATATCGCCGCCCCACACGGGCTGCGCGCCGGCCGCGGCCTTGAGAAAAGTGGATTTGCCGCTGCCGTTCGGGCCGAAAATACACGTGATGTGGCCACTGTACGCCGATGCAGTTACCCCGCGTACGATTTCCACTCGGCCGTAACCGGTGCGCAGATCCTGTATTTCCAGAGTATTCATGCTTCGATTTCTGCACCGAGGTAGGACTCGATGACACGTTCGGATCGCGTCACCTCTTCGAACGTGCCGCGCGCGATCACTTCGCCGTAAGCCATGACGACAATGTCCTCACACACATCCTGAATGAAATCCATGTCGTGTTCGATCAGCAGGAACGCCACGCCGCGGCTTTGATAGTGTCGAATATTGTCCGCGATGACATTCTTCAGATTCGGATGCACGCCAGCGCCGATTTCATCCAGAATCACAATCTTCGGATCGCACATCATGATCCGGCCCAGCTCGAGCAGCTTCATCTGTCCGCCGCTCAGATTGCCGGCGGATTCGTGTGTGAGCCGGGTGAGCTTCAGCATTTCCAGAATCTCCGCGGCCTTGCGGCGCGAAGCCTTCGTGTCCCGCACCATTTCCGGCACGAGCATGTTTTCCATCACTGTCATGGCCACGAACGGCGTGGCAATCTGGAATGTACGTCCCAGCCCCTTGCGTGCAAACAGATGCGGACGCTTGCCAGTCAGGTTCACGCTGTTGAGTCGAACTTTGCCGCTGCTTGGTTTCAGCACCCCAGAAATGCAATTGAACAGCGTTGTCTTGCCGCTGCCGTTGGGGCCGATGATGCCCAGCACCTGACCTGGGTAGACTGACAGGCTCAAGGGCTGAACCGCCTGCAATTTGCCGAAGGACTTGGCGATTTCCTCCAATTCCAGCACGGGCTGATCAGTCAATTGCGTCGTCCTCCATATCCTCCGCAGAGCCGGCGGATTGCTTTTCCTGCTTGCCACTACGCAGTTTCTTCAGCATCCCCATGAGGCCGTCGGGCATATACAACACAACGCCGCAGGTCAGCAGGCCGATAATGATCAGATAGGCCGTGCTGGCGCTCCAGTTGATCCAGAGAATGCGGTCGAGCAGATACAGCACGATGGCGGCGAGAATGGGGCCGAATACCGTGCCGAGTCCGCCGAGAATGGTCATCATGACCATGGGGTCGCTGATGTGGAAGCTGAACACGGCATTAGGGTCGATGAACACGATCCATTCGGCATAGACGCCGCCGATCAGGGCGGGGAAAACAGCACTGAGGATGAATGCGATCAGTTTCTGCCGATTGGTATCGATACCCAGCATTTCCGCCGCCACTTCATTCTCCTGCAACGCTTCCAGCTTGCGGCCGAAAGCGCCATGTTCGACATAGTGCCAAGTGACGAAGAACACCAGCCACGCCAGGATGAACATCAGGACATTGAAAACCGCGTCGCCATAGGTTGGCGGCAGACTGATGCCGAAAGCACCGCCAGTGATCTCCAGCACATTGGCCAGTTGCATCAGGCACAGTGCCACCGCCCAGGTGGCAATGGCGAAATAGGCGCCGGAAAGCCGCAGCGTCGGCATGCTGATCACTGTTGCCAGCACACCGCCACCAAACCCGCCGGCCAGCACCGCAAGCAGAAATGGCCACCCGAAAGTAGTCATGAGAATGGCCGTGGTGTATGCGCCCACACCGAAAAAAGCGGCGTGACCGAAGGACAGGTAACCGGCATAGCCGCCGATTATGTTCCAGCTCAACGCCAGTCCGATCCACATGTAGACACCGGTCACGACACGCAGGTTGGCGGTATCCAGCAGAAAGTGAAAGGCGATCATGATGACCACCGCAATGGCAGAAAGCAGACACAGCTGGCGAGTGGAGCGGCGCATCAGCCTTGACCTCGATTCAGAATGCCGCGTGGCGCCACCAGCAATATCAGATAGAGCGCCAGGAAAGTGACCAGCAATGCGTACGCACTACCGACATAGACCGTGACAAGGGCCTGGATGATGCCCAGCAACAGGGCAGCCAGCAAGACGCCCGGAACATAACCCAGACCGGCCAGTACAGCGATGAAAAAGGCGAAAATGGTATAGCGCAGACCCATCTGCGGACTGATGGTGTAGATCAGACCGATCAACAGACCGGCCATGCCGGTCAGGCCGGCATAGAGCGCGTAAACAATTGCGGCGACCCGTTTCGTGTCTACACCCATGAGACGGGCGCGGGCTTCGTCCTGGGCCACTGCACGTATCGAGAGCCCGAAGCGCGTGCGATACAGCAGCCAGCCAAGAGCCAGTGTCACGAGCACGCCAATGAAGAAAGCCACTACGCGTATCAGCGGCATGGTTAGCCCGGCAACATGCAGGCTGTGGGCGGAAAACAGGGTTTCCATCGACCGCTGGTTGAAGCTCCAGGCTGTCAATGCCCCACCGCGGATCAACGTGGCCAGGCCAAAGGTGAACACCAGCACCATCAAAAGCTGGTTGTGTTTACGGCCCTGCAGCAACCGTTGCAGCATCGGGTAGATCAGCCACCCGATCAGCATGAAGCCGGCGAAGATTATCGGCAGAAACACAAGCGGGTCGATGCCCAGGTAATAATTGAGCCAGTAGCCCCCGAACGCGCCGAGCATGACCCACTCGCCGACGGCGAAATCGATCACGCTCAGCACGCCGAAGGAGAGATTGAAACCAAGAGTGATAATCAGATAGACGCCGCCGATCAGAATACCGTTGACGATCGTCTGCAGAAACAGATCCAAATCCTGGTTCCTCTCCCGTAAAAGCCCTCAGAAATGATCCGAGCCCGGATCAGTCAATAGCCCATCAATCCTTTTGTGATTCCGGGCGTGGATAGACAATTTCCTGCGTTCCCAGATCCTCGGGGCCGACCAATACCTGCTCACCGTCGATCATCTGCGTCACGACCGGCTGCAAAGCGGTATTGTCGTGATACCACTCGCCTTCGGTATCAAAACCGATCGGGCCGTAGAAGGTTTCGATTTCCACGGTTTCCAGAGTATCACGCAATTCGGTCTTGTCCTCATCCGACAGGGGCGGGGTGAGGCCGGCCTTTTGCAGAGCTGCCTCGTAGACTCTGCCGGTAGCAGAGCTGGCTGCCTGCGTGTAGTCCGGCGTCACGTCGTAGCGCTGCTCGGATAGTTTGACATAATCCTCGCCGGTGCCGAACAGGTCGTCCTCGTAAGGCAGTGTCGGATCCCATACCGTAGCGCCGACCACGTGGTTCGCTGCTTCGCCGACAGCTTCCAGGAAGTCCGGCGTATTGATGCCATAGTGGATGACCAGTCCTTTCGGCTGATAATCCAGCTGCTGCATGGCCTTCACCAAGTCGATGTCATTCACCGGCTCGCCACCGAATGCCAGTACGTCGGGATCCATCGACTGTGCCTTGCTGACCAGCGGCGTGATATCGGATTTCTGCGGCACGATGTCGTAAAACAGTACCTCCAGGCCCGCTTCCTCGGCGCCATTACGCAGCGCTTCTGCAGTCGACTTGGAGAATGGGTCGTTCATGCCGATGACTGCGACCGTTTCTATTTCGGGATGCTGATCGGCCATGACGCTGAGAATCGAGCCGGCGAGGAGATCGGCGGCCGGTACCGCGCCAAAGGTGTAGGCGAACTGGCGTTGCCAGATGCTTGGTGACTCCGCCGAGCCGGTGATCATCGGGATCTTGTAGCGTTCGACAATGGGTGCCGCGCCCAGCGTAGTGGCGCTAGAGTAGGGGCCGAGGATGAAGTCGACATCCTCATGTGTAATCATCCGCTGAACCGCCTCCGCGGAGCTCTTCGGGTCACTCTGCGCATCTGCATAGACCAGCTCCACCTTGTACTGCTCGCCGTTCACCTCGATTCCGCCGCGGTCATTGACCTGTTCTTCCCACAACTCATAGCCACGCTTAGTCACGTTGCCGCCGAACAGGAAGTCACCTGACAGAGAGGTGATCACCCCGACCTTGTAGTAATCACGCTCATCCTGCGCCTGCACAGCTATCGAGGCTGTGAGCAATGCTGCGGCTGCGAGCGCCGCCCCGGCCAGTTGCCATGTTCTAGTAGCCTTTTGCATTTTTTGTCTCCTTGCAGATAAAAGTCTATTCAATATATCTGTTGCAATATAGCCCTTGAATGGCGCGATTCACGTTTCATACGGCTATTTCCAGCGCACATTTTGCATGTTGTTTCGACCTGTCTGATCATGCTCTACGTCTGATCATAGGCTGTCTTGTTACTATACAGTCGTTCTCAGTGTCAAATGAGCGGCGGCCTATACTGCACTGCCACAGCCTTGGCCAAAACGCTGTTTGACTACCGTGCTGGCGGCATGCTTCTCACCGGAGAACGCCTGATCGCTGTCACGATACATTGGACTTGGCCGCTCCGGTGATTGAATTTCCACGTCAACGGGGATTGCATTACCACAAAGCGGGCAGGCGCAGTGCCACTGCAAGCGAACAGTGCTTGCTCCAAATGGTGTAAGCAGGCATCAATGACCTGGCCCGATCAAGACACGACGCTCACGCCCGGCGGGACTTCCAGCCGTGGCGCAGAATGCTCCAGGCGTAGCGGTATCTCTTCCACCAGGGTTCGGTGGACAGGCCCGCTACCATGCGTGCGTAGAGCTTCGTCTCCCACCATGGCGGTGCTGGTTTCGTGAGAAACTCTCGCTTGCAGATCTTGGCATCCAGAAAGGGTATTTCCAGACCGGCCAGACGCCCATAGTGCGCGCGCAGAATGCGGTACAGCAGCGGATAGCGATAGGCCCTGATCGGGCCGTCGGAAACATGCGAGTAATTGTCGTCGTGAATGCAGCGTTTGACGCAATCCGTGGGCTGAAAATACTTGCGTGCGCCAAGTATGCTGCTGCCTATGTCCAGAAAGCTGTCGCCGGCGTGAGTGTACTGGTCGCGGATGGAATCGGGCACCTGCAGTACGGCACGCGCATAGTTGCTGCGCAGGGTCATGGCCGAAGTGTAGGAACCGTAGCTGAAGGGTGTCAGGAATGCCATCATGGCGGTAAAGCCGAGATCGATCTCGCGGCTGTGAAAACTCAGCTTCTCGTCGTCATGGCCGAAGTTCTGCAAATCGGAAAACACGGCATCGATCTCGGGCTGACTATCGTAAACCTGCCCGATTCGCTGCAGGTACTCCGGCTCCCAGTAATCATCGGCATCCAGAAAGCAGGTGACATCCGCATCCACCAACGGCATGGCGCGTTGAAACGAGGCGATCATGCCGCCGTTCCTGCCAAACAGAAGTTGCACACTGGCGTTATTGCCGTATTTTTCCTGCAGCAGTTTCTCGGAGCCGTCGCTTGAGCCATCATCGATGACAATGATCTGCTCCGGCACGCGCTGTTGTGCCAGCACACTGTCTATCGCAGTACAGACGAAGTCCTGATAATTATAGTTGGTGACAATGGCGGCAAGAGTGTTTACGTTATCCGGCATTACATTTGCAAACTGACTGACTTTAGTATGTCGTGGATGTCAAAAGGCGACCTGACCACTGCGGTGATTGCGCATGGAGCGTGCGGATGAAACGGTTTGAACCCTGCTTGATGAGCGATAGCAAATCAACATGATTGATGCTGCAAGAAAAATCAGCCGTAATCTTGCCATAGATCTGGCGGTGGGCTGGCATGGAACGAAGAACAGCAACATATTATTCAACCTGGCTGACGGAACACGCGGGGTCGTCACGACCAGAACCGCCACAACCGACAAACACGCCGCACTCACGGAACGGCTTTCTCGGACGCGTTTTTTGCTTATATCGTCCGGTGGTTACGACACGTTACACCATATCAATTTCTGGTACGAATTCTGTCTGCAGGTAGACCCCGCGCTGATTGTTGTAGTCAGCAGCTATCGACTGTACAGGCGCATTCTCAAGCAGCAACCGGGCATGAACGTCGTCTACATCAACAAAAGCCGCCAGTTCGAATGGTTTGTTGGCCATGCTCCCGGTCTGGTTGCCTGCCTCTATCCGGACAGCGGCGGCCGGAGTGTCAACTTCCTTCGCTTTGGCCAATACCGGCATATCTTTCTGGGCCATGGCGACAGCGAAAAGGCAGCCAACTGCAACAAATTCTTTCGTTCCTTCGATGCCGTGTGGGTCGCCGGCCAGGCACAGATCGATCGCTTCATCAATTCCGGCATCAATTTCGCATCGCTGGAGTTCAAGATCGTCGGTCGGCCACTGACACGGCCGCTGATCCACAATGACGCAACCACCCGGCATGGCAAATTCCTGTACCTGCCGACCTGGGGCGGCATCACGTGTGAACAGGATTACTCCTCGGTCGGCCTGCTGGAAGGCAGCCTGCCGGAACTTGCGCGGCTGACCGAGCGCTGCGGCGTAGTGAAATACCACCCATTCACCAAGGATCACCCGACCTCGATTGGTCAAACGGGCGCACCACAAGCCAACGATGAGGATTCGGCAACGGATGCCCCGAAGCATGACATTCAGATCGTCGAGCGCCATGTGGCGTCAACCAGGGTAATGGCGGACGTGGATTTCCTCATTGCCGATGTCTCCAGCGTGGTCAGTGATTTTCTGATTACCGGCCGGCCGATATTCCTCTATCTGCCCGACAATGGCACCATCCGCCGTGCCTCCAGCTCCGTTCCCATGCATCAGTATTGCTACGTTTTCAGCACACCGGCGCAGCTACGCACGCTGGTTGAGCAGGTCATCGTCAACGGCGATGACTATCTGCACGATTCCCGGCAGGCCGCGCGCAATTACTTCGTCGATATCGAGCGGACAAGAAATCACGAATTCGAGCGCGCGCTGCAAGCCCTGACATGATCTTGTCCCACACTCAGCACAGCGTTAGCAATATGCGCTGTTCAAAGCTTGCAATAGCCTTGCTTGTGGGGGCAGTTCACTGCGTGAAAGGCCGCGCTGACAGCCCGGTCGAAGCGGACACCGGGCGTTTGCAATGCCTGCGGCATTTGTTCGCGCAGCAAGCTGTAGCTCCCACAACGAGACAAGCAACTTGTTGCCCTCGTTAACGCAGGCGGCGGCCTGACTTCGACCATCTGCCGAGTGTTGTACACAATCAATAAGAATGTTGTTGGATCAACTGCGAAGTCAACGCGTTGAATAGGGTCGGACTCGACCGATTTTCAAATAACGGATCAATTGATCTCTTGATTATGTACCAAACTCAGCTATTGACCGTCATAACCGCGAAAGCGGGTATCCCGCTGTAATAGCGGTGCATGTATCCTTGAGATTCCCGTTTTCGCGGGTATGACATGGGGTAGGTAACGACCAGCTGAGTTTCAGAAATAATCAGGATTGAGCTTGAATGTATTGAGTAGTGACTAAAGTACTTACTTATCGAATATTCGTGCGAATTCTTCTTTGAAATCATCAGTTGCAGGACTGATATCCAAATCCTGGTCAATGCGATTAATCAAGTGTCGAGCCGTTTCATTCAGTAGGGGCGTGAGTGAAACCAAAGTATTGAAATGCTCGGCGATGGCATCGTAATCGGTTTCATACTCATGTGCGGCCATGTTGCGAACGATTCTACCTTGCTGCCAGCGTTCACTGGACTCAAGTACTCCAAGCTTTTCAAAAAAACTCAAAATCTGCAGAAAACTTTGCGGTTGCTCCCCCATCAGCAAGGCAGTATGGCGCATCACTGCTGCCAAAGTGTCCTGCAGCTTGGCAAAACGTTCATTGATCGCAGCCAATGCTTCAAACAATGATGCGTCCTTGCGCTTGGCCGCCAAATCGATTCCACGGAGAGGCCACTCCATTCTGCTTTCGGAGTGATTGAGAAAATAAGCGCAGCGTTGTACAGCCTCCAACAACTGCGCCAAATAACGTTGCTGTTGTTGCAAGGCATCAGCCATCGAAGCGACCCCGCAAAGGCTGGGACTGAGCCTTGGCCAGTGTTTGAAACGCGCTACGGGGCTGGCCTGGCCTCATGAACAGCAGATCCACCGGCAGCATCAGGGCTCGCTCCAGGGCCATTTTCAATGCTGCACGCTTTAATAGTGGTACAGCGGTGTCTGTTTCAATCAGGATATCCAGATCACCGCCGCGGCCACTATCGTCCAGTCGCGACCCAAAAACCGAGACGACCGCATCTCTGCCCAAATGGGCGTCTACAACACGACAGACCTGTTGCCGTTGGCTTTCAGTCAAACGCATGAATACATACCAACCATCTCACTTCGCTTGCCGACAATCCTATCATTTAACCCATGGCTGGGCCCGATCGCATCCAACCCCATCGAAATTCCAACATACCGATTAATGAACCACCTGGGCGGGATCGACCCGGTAACAGTGCGCACCTCAAATACGAAAGGCACCCAAAGCAGCAATGACAAGCTATGACCTGATCAAGTCTCACACTCAGCACAGCGTTAGCAATATGCGCTGTTCAAAGCTTGCAAGAGCTTTGCTTGCAGGAGCGCAGATCACTGCGTGAAAGGCCGCGCCGCCTTGCCGGCAGGAGCCCGGCTGCCTACCCGTTCAGTTCATCACGCAAACGCAGAGCCAGCGCGGCGTCGTCCGTCGTGATCTGCCGGTAGCCTGCCTCGAGCGCATTGCGCAAATGCTTTTCGCCGTTCACCGTCCAGATGCCGAGAGAGTGCGTGCCGTGTCGCTGCAACCGGGATTGGGGCATGAACCGCAACACCTTGGAATCAATTGTTGCAACGCAGCCGTCAATGCGGCTGAACCGGCGCAGCACGGCATCGAAGCCGCCCATGGCCATGATCGAGCCCTTGCCAACGGCAGCAACCAGGCGCACCTCGTCGTCCAGATGGCGCACCTCTTCCAGCACCGTGGGGGAAAAACTGGTGATGACACAGCGTTCTCGCAGACCGCGCTGGCGCACAAGCGCGAGCACTTTCTGCACCAGTCCCGGATACGGATTGCCAGCCGCGTCGCACTTGATCTCGATGTGCAGCTCCAGCTCGCTCGGCGCGAGAATATCCAGCGCCTCGTCCAGCGTCGGCACCCACTCATCGCTCAGCGTTGCGCCACCCTCCGCGTGCTGTTTCAGCCGCAGCTGGCGCAACTCCGCTGCCGTGAAGTCGCCGATGACACCCTGTCCGTTGCTGGTGCGTTGCAGCAGGGCATCGTGCATGATGACGACGGCGCCGTCGGCGGCCATATGCACGTCGAACTCGACCGCATCCAGCCCTTCCAGCGCTGCCGCATCCCGGAAAGCCGTGAGCGAATTCTCCGGTGCCCGGCTGGCGACGCCACGGTGTGCCACTACCAAGGTTTGCTTGCGCGGGCTTGCATCATCCGATGAACCCACCATCAACTTGCGCAGCTCTTTTTCGAATCGATGATCCACCGTGCGCTCGATATCGATGAAATAATTCCGCGCTTGCAGACGAGCATCACGCAAGCTGTCCCGGCCCTCCACTACAACCGTTCTGACATGTTCCAGCAACTCGTCCGGCGTGGCGAACACGTAACAATACGAATCCAGCGGCACTGAGCTGGCCGCAAGCCCGATTTCGTCGCCCGGCGGCATGTAGAGAAAAATCGGCCGCCCGGTAATGAGAAAGTCGCTGACCACACTGGACACGTCTGTAATCAGAAAAGCCGCATTCGCCATGAGCTGCGTGGCCGACTCATAACGGTCCAGAATATGAACGGCGGGGTCGGCAGCGGACTCGGGGGGCGTGTCGCCCGGCTGGTGGAGGAGGGCACCCAGCGTGTTCGCTTCGCCCGCAAACTGGCGCTCGATATCGCGCAGCGCCTTGATGCGCTGCCCGGTGTAGGGATGGAGTTTGACTGCCGCATCAGCCTGCACGAGCTGGGCGATTTCATCCAGCACATCGCCCATAAGCGCGGCGGAAGTGTAGTTCTGCTTGTCCTGATAACCTTCCCAGGTTGGCAGATAGGCGAACAGGCTGTGCGGTGTTGCATCGCTTTGCTCGATCAGCGGGCGCGCCTGCGGACGACCAACGACGCGGAATCCTAACGACGAGAAATCGATGCCTGAGTTGACAAAGCGATCGATCTGCGCATGCCCGGCAACCCAGAACTCATCATAGATGCGATAGTTTTTGCCCAGGTTGACCAACTTTTCACTGTCGCCGTGATTGATGAAGATATGCCGGACGTGGCCGCCTACACGGATGCAGTCCAGGTTTTCCCTGGAGTTGGATACATAGAATATGGCGGCCAGCTTGGGTGTGTGCCTCATCAGCCAGTCACAATGGCGCGTGCCACTCAAGCGTATAGCAGCGATATCAGGGTATTTCGAGACTACAGAGTCATAGAGCTCGCGTCCCGAAATGGCAACAAGAACATTCGGATCCATGTCTGCGAAATAGTCGTGCCATAGAGCCGGGTAGAACAGTGCCTCATCGACACCCCCAATATGCAGGACGAATCGTGTCTCTTCGAGCAGTTCGCGCAACTTCGGCAGCGTGAACTTCTGCAACGCTCGCGGAGCCTGTGGAGTGTGATTAGCAACCAAGCCGCCGGGTTTCCGAGGCAGATGGAATCGGGGCGGTCGACCTTCATTCTTCATGCGGCCAGTTGAATGTCTCACGGATGGATTTTTAGCATTATTTCACTGCCGTAGACTCTACCTGTAGAACCCATGGCGTGCAGCATGAGCTCTTGTTCAGAATCAGCCCGTGCACTACTGGTAGAATAACCGGTCATCAATGTGAACAGGATATATTTGCACAGCGGGGAGAACCAATGACTACCGTAATCACGTACGGCACATTCGACCTGTTTCATGTCGGCCATCTGCGCATGCTGGAGCGTGCAGCCGCACTTGGTGATCGTCTGCTGGTCGGCGTCTCTACCGACAAGTTCAACCTTGGCAAGAACAAGGAGTGCATACACCCGTACGACGAACGAGCCGCCATCGTCTCTGCACTCAAACCAGTCGACCAGGTGTTCCCAGAGGAGAACTGGGAACAGAAGGTTGACGACGTGGTGAAATACAACGCCGATGTATTCGTCATTGGTGATGACTGGGTCGGGAAATTTGATTTCCTGGAAAAATATTGCCAAGTGCGATATTTGACGCGTACCCCGGAAATCTCTACAACAAAACGCAAGAAACTGATCTCGTCGGGACGCGTCAAGCTTTCCGATTGGTTGGCAAGCACAGCGGAGTGATCCAACTGTTTGCCATAGAGCAGTGTCGATATACTATTATCTCGAAAATACGACGAACTGACAAGGTGGCGTGCGACGCAGTGACGGTGCCAGAACATTGACCACAAACGGGAGGCTATCAGGCAGCTGCCGTTTCCCGGCTGGAACCTAGCATCCATGGCAATAAAACCGGAATCATCATCCGAACATCATAGAACTGAGTACAACAGACGCAAGAAGTCGGACGAGCACGGCAACATTGCAGGAACGATCTGGCAACTCTGCATCATACGACCGATCGATATCATTGCGCTGCTGCTGTACATCTTCAACCATACACTCGACCATAATCGGGCCGGTTACTCGATCCTACTGACTTTTCTGACCGCAGTGATTGCCGCATCCATGTCGGGCTATGCGGGAGTATGGCTTGCAATACTGACGTTCGTCACAATGGTTCTGCAAACAGCGCTTCGAGAGTACCGCTATTTCAACAAGCGGCTGATCGAAGTCATGTGGTATACGCCCGGCCAGGCGGACAATTCCGGCCGATTTTTCAAGCTGGCCCCGTGGCTTGCCGTCACGCCTCTGCTGTCGGTGGCACATGTCCTGTTCGGGTGGCTGCTGCTGGCGCTGGTATTCGCATGGTTCATGCCGAAACTAGATCGCCTGGCCTCGCGCTGGCGCAACCGCAAGCAGATTACACGCCAGGCCTTGATCGATCTGCGTGAATACACCCCGCTTGTGGGGGTGCATGTTGCAGGTGTCGACAGCTCTGGCTACATGATCAATCAGTGGTTGCCGGTGCTCGAGAAGTTCGATACGCCAATCGTCATCATTGTGCGTGAATACAATATGTTGGCACAGCTTGACGAAACCACCGTGCCCATACTCTATGTTCACGGCAGAGCATATCTGGAAGAGGTCATGGAAGCAGGCATGCTTTGTATGCTCTATCCTGGCAATGCCAAGAAAAATACCGAGGCTTTCCGCACTTTCCATGTGCAACATGTATTTATCAACCACGGCGAGAGTGACAAGGCCTCCAATCAGAACAAAATGCTAATGGCCTACGACAAGATTCTCGTCGCCGGGCCGCTGGCAGAAAGGCGCATGCACCGGGCTGGGCTGGCACTGCGTAAAGGGCAGGTGGAGCACGTCGGTCGCCCGCAAACCGAACTGTTTCTAAAGCGCCAAGAAACACCGAAACCGATCAGAACGATTCTCTATGCACCGACGTGGGAGGGTCTTCAGAATAATTCAGATTACTCCAGCATCGGGGCATTCTCCACCGAAGTGCTGCAAGATCTATTCACCAGTCAGCAATACAAGGTAATGTTCAAACCACACCCAACCACCGGCTGGCGCGACGGTACAAGGACAAGGGAAGTCGAGCGTTTGCAGCAATTATGCATCGAGAACGGCCACGAGTTCCTGGACCCACAGAGTTCCATAATGGAGGCCATGAATCGCAGCGACTTGCTGATCACCGACATCTCCAGCGTCCTCAACGATTACCTGGCGACAAAAAAGCCGATTATTCTGTGCGTGACGCGCAAATTGACCAAGGAAGAATTGGCATCGGAATATCCGTCATCCAGAGCGGCGTACCATCTGAGGCAAGATGACAAGGCGGGCATTCTCGATCTGGTGCAGCGGATCGACACCGAGGATACGATGGCGGAGCAGAGAAGCGAGGTGCGTGCAGACTCGCTTGGTGAATTCGAGCAGGGCTCGCTGGAGCGATTCAGGACGATGGTTCAAGCTTTTGTGGATATTTGAAAGACAATTTACAAACTATACATATAGAGTCGCTTTGGACGCTGTCCGGGTATCAAAGATACGGGCGAGCACGCTCGTTGTCACCGGACACAGACAGCACGAGAGTCAACAAGTACTGCTGGCATAGAAATATGGCACTAATAGAGACCGGGCCCATCATCAGATCCCGAACGAGTTGTTGATACTATTGGCCGAGCTGGGGTGCAGTTTCACACCGACCTGCTTGCTTCGGGGCTGTCACATATGCGTTGGAACATGGAACACTTCTTATTGTCTGGTCATGGTTGTTAGAAGTGTCCACAGCAGTGAGGTAACAATAGGTTGGTGGCCGGACACTGGAACAAGACTCCGAGTATAGTCAGCATCAGCTCTACTGTATAAATCGGTATTAGATATTTTTGCCGGTAACTTGTTCTACATGGCAATTTGTTAACAGACCTCTGCTGCCATTCTGGATATTTATGAACTAAACATTTTAGTCTGACATATCTAATTGAATATAATGGAATTTATTGTATATTTTAGTTAAAGATAACTATGCTGTTCTAATGAAAGAAGTCATCGCTGAGATTTTATATTTAACCGCACAGATATGCTCTGGATTCGGCTTTCGTGGAAAAGCGGCAGCGCTTATCTCTCGTTCTGTTGAGCTGAGCTTTCGCCCTGGGCCGACACAATACTACCGAGCTGCAAAGTATTTGCGTCGTAATGGGCAGAAGGGTCTTGCCAAGGCTTATCTTCTGAAAGCCATGAAAATTGAGCCGACAACTCGCAAAGAACTGAAAAATAAAGCTAAATCCTACAGAAGGCTTGGACGTAATGAAGAGGCTATCGCGTGCTATCACCAGCTGGCAGAACGGTACGGTAGCTATTACAAGGGTTATGCTAAAGCAGCGCGCCTCTATCGCCAGATGAGTGAACCCGCGAGTGGTGGGCGCTGGCGTATGGTTACGGAAAGTTGGGAGGCGGCACTTGAAGCCAATCCAAACAACCCTGATGATTGGGTTCGCCTGGGCGAAGCTTATCTGGCTCTGGATGAGCCAGATAAAGCGCGCGCCCCTTTGGAGCAGGCCAACGTCCGTTTGTCCGGCAGACCTCGCTATATAGTCGGGAAACCCATTGTAAAAGGGTTGCTCAAGGTCAAACGGTATGTTCCTGTAAACGGGGAAAAAACAAGACGACTCAACAGAGCAGGCACCTTGCTACGAGGGTTTTTTTTTGGCTCGCGAGCTATCAGAACCTTTTACGACCTCGGCCGCTGCTACGAGGCACTCGGTGAATACGATCGCAGCAACAACTTTTACCTTGAAGCGATTAAATGGTCGTTTGATGATTGGGTGCAGCTTGGCGGCATAGGCGCACTGCACGCACGCGAGCATCGTTGGTATGAGGCGCTGCGTGCTTACGCCACATCATTCAAATTCCAGCCCGATCGCCATGATCTGCCTCTGGAGATGGGTCATATCGAGCGCCGCCTCGGATTGTTTGAGAAAGCGGAGACGAGCTATCGAGTAGCCTTGGATGCCGGCGCGGATGAGGCCACCTGCCATTTTCACCTAGGCACGATACTGGAATACAGGAAACAGTTTGCTGCAGCCGCGAAAGAATACAGAGAATCAACTCAACAGGCAGGAAACGAATGGCCACGCGGTTATTATCGGCTAGGGTTGGTCCTTGCTCATGCAAGACAGTTTGACGAGGCCTGCCAAGCCTTTATTCAAATCGACGTGGATGGCGAAAACCGCCAGTGGCTGACAATGCGCTTGCAGGAAACGGGCAATAAACAAGAATGCAAGCAAGCCGACATTACACAGTCCGATTACTGGTGGCGTGAGGGATTCGGCTACCAAAGCAAGGAAGACTGGAAACATGCAGCTCGCTGCTTCCAGGCTGCCATAGATCGTGAGCCAAGACATTGCCCTACTGGCCAGTATATTTTGGGCTATGCCCTGTTCATGCAGCACGAATATCAGCAAGCATGCGAAGCATTTCTGGGCATATTTGTTGATCGCGATGTATTCACGAATCCGTCAGGCGATGTTTTCAATCAGAAGTCGCCCTCGATCCCCGTCAGTTATGTGCATTATCGCAACAATCTACCGCTGCAAAAAAACACCGTAATCTATGAAAGCTATGACGGAGCAACAATCCGTGGTAATCCCAGAGCGATCTTTGAACAGCGCTCGCTCTATGATCCGCGGGATAAATGGCTGCATGTCTGGGTGATCAACAACCCACAAAACATACCCGCTGAGTGGAAGGCTCTGTCCAATGTCATTTTTGTCGCCAAAGGCTCTCAGCGCTATGCGGCGTTTTATGCGACAGCCCATTTCATCATCAACAACTCCGGATATCCCTACTACGTCAGCCGACGTAATGACCAGCAAATTCTGAATACCTGGCACGGGACACCGTTGAAGACACTGGGCAAGGATAACAGGACACGTTTCAATAGTTACGGCGGCACACAGCGGAATTTTCTGCAAGCTTCTCACCTGATAAGCCCCAATCCGCATACGACCTGGATGCTGCTCGATCGTTACGATTTGCGACGCATCTATACAGGAAAGCTGGCGGAAACGGGTTATCCCCGGATTGACCGTACTGTGAATCCCAACAAAACGGCCACCGCTCGGATTCGGGAACGGCTGGGCCTTGACAGGGCAGCGCCGGTAGTTCTGTTTGCACCCACCTGGCGCGGCACATTGAATGACATGCGGCTTGATTTCAGGCGCCTGGAAGCGGACTTGCAGGCTATGCAAGGCACCGGCGCCCAATTGGTGTTCCGCGGTCACTATTTTCAGGAGCAGTACCTCGACTCACTGAATATCAGCTGTACCGCCGTGCCCAGCGACATTGATACTAATGACCTCCTAGCCGTCGTGGACGTCCTCGTCACGGATTATTCCAGCATCTGCGTGGATTTCCTGCCTCGCCAGAAGCCAATCATCTATTATGCATATGATCAAGAAGAGTACGCCGCTGAACGAGGCTTATACATCCTGCCGCAGGAGATGCCGGGGACATTATGCCGAGACCGCCTAAGCTTGGTAGAGGCTGTCCAGCGGGCTGTCAAATCAGTACAACAACACGTCCGCGCGGCTCACGATCTTGGTCGCTTCAGCGCTTATGATGATGGGCAGGCTACACGCCGCGTGATCGACTTTTTCTTTCACTCGGACACGCGGCATACGATCCACGACGAAAACGACACAAAGCGTTTCCGCAATATCCTGATATACGCGGGCGCGTTCAAAACCAATGGCATTACCTCAGCATTACGAAGCCTGATTCACAACCTCGACAGACAGAAGCTCAACCCGATCCTCACCTATTCTCCCCGAGCGATAGAAAACAACCCAGAGCGAGTAAATTTGTTCCAGCATGTCACCTCGGGCGTGGATCTTCTCCCGCGCGCCGGTCGGCAGATCCTCACGGCACAGGAATCCCGTTGCCTGGGTGATGCTCAGCGCCAGCATTTTTTCCGGCTTTCGTTCATGCAAGAGCAAACCATCGGGGCTGCCGCGGCCAGGGAGTTTCACCGCATGGCAGGTAATGCTCGCTTTGACATACTCGTTGACTATACAGGTTACGACCAATTTCAAACTCGCGTGTTCGCATTTGCCCAGGGCGACTTTCGGCGCATCATTTATCTCCACAACGACATGGCCGCTGAGCAGTATGCCAAGTATCAAAATCTGCTTTCAATATTTTCTCTGTATCATCGATATGATGCACTGGTATCCGTCAGTGCTTCTTCGTGCGAGGTAAACAGGCAAAACCTGGCAACGGCTTATGGCATCGACCCTGCTCGTTTTGTCCATGCGGACAATGTGTTTGACGTGGATGACGTAAAGCAGCGGGCCAGTGAGCCGCTTTCGAAAATCGATGCGGCTTTATTCCAGGGAGGGGGACCGATATTCATGACCTTGGGTCGGCTGTCGGTGGAAAAGGATCAAGCGAAGCTGATCCGGGCTTTTGCGGATGTGGCCAGGCAGCATGCCAACGCCCAACTGTTGATTGTCGGCGATGGGCCATTGCACGGCGAGCTGGGACAACTTATTGACTCATTGCAGCTTGTCGGACGCGTCCATCTGCTGGGATTGCGTGAGAATCCTTTGCCGCTGCTGGATCGTGCCGACTGCTTTGTGCTGTCCTCCAACCATGAGGGCAAGCCAGTCACTCTGTACGAGGCTCTTGCCGTCAAAACCCCTGTTATTACGACAGATCTGCCCGGGATACGTGATCTGCTTTCGGACGGTGGTGGCCACGTAGTGGCCAACAATCAGCAAGCGCTCAACGAAGCGATGCAAGCTTTCGCTTCCAAGCAGCTGGGTTGCTCGCCGGCTCCGGATTTGCACCGCTATCGGGCCCAGGCATTGGACATGTTCTACAACCGTGTCTTGGCCTTGGAGCCAGAGACCGACAAGCCGAAAGAACCTAGTGCAAAACCAGCCTTGATCGCACATCGCGGCGGCAGCGGTCATTACTTGGAAAACTCCCTGGCTGCATTCGATCACGCAATAACGACCGGCTGCGACGGGGCCGAGCTGGATGTGCACCTTACCCTCGACGGAGCGATCGTCGTACACCACAACCGTGTATTGAACCACCAGTACACTCAAAAGCCCGATAGAAGTTGGCTTACACAAAAGGAACAACAGCCCTTCGCCGAACTCACGCTGGACGACATCCGCCGTTACCGGATTGGCCGACCCAATCCCGAGACGCGGTATGGCGCAAAATTCCCGGATCTTGCATCGGTAGAGGATCAGACCATCCCCACGTTGCAAGAAGTGATCGAGCTCGCCAAAAGACGTTCGGCAAAATTCAAACTAATCATCGAGATCAAGTCATCCTGCCTTTTCGAACCGGAGGGTCGCAGCTGGCAGCCGCTGGTCGATGCCGTCCTGGCCGAAGTGACACGCTTGGACTTCGTTCCGCGCACTATTTTCTGCGGGTTCGACTGGCGAGCGCTACGGTATGCTAAACAACAACAGCCGGACGTTCCCATCTGGATGAACACTCATCCCTTCGACTGGCGCGACGGAGACTTCGCTGCACCGTCGGATCTCCCCATCGGGGAGGGCATGAAAAAGAAACTTCGGGCAGCCGATGCCGCCGGCGCACATTGGTATGATGGCTTTCGCCCCGAATCCGCCGACGATGCAGCACGCGCCGTGCATGAGGCCGGCGGCGACTTGTGGTTTGGCTACCATAGTGATTGCTATGCATCGTCGTTGAGGGCCGCGCGAGCACTAAAGCTGCCGGTGGCAGCCTGGACAGTAAATTTGCGCGACAAGGAGCGGCGCGGACAACTGGAGACGCTGTGTCTTGATGCCTTGTGCGTTGATTACTTCTGATGACAGGGCTGCACAGCAAGGATTGTGCCATCCGGAGCCGGAAGAATTGGGAGAGGTGGATCTGTTACAGATGTTCGGCATAGCGAATTTACCGCGTGAGTGTTGCTTTGTTGCGCGTGTTAACGCAGCACCCAGGGCGCCAAACTCCCAGCATCTGTGTACGGCGCAACGATCTGTTGCAAGATGACTTGACATCCCGGTTGTAAATTAATACAAAAATAGATTAAAGGTAAGAGGTGCTGAAAAATGCGTTTGTGTTTTACTGGTAAACAAATAAACAAAATTAAAAATACTAAAACCTCGGAAAAATCACTTAAACTGGTATTTATACTGTGTTCTATACGTTCTGGTTCTACTTTGTTAACCTCCATATTAAATTCGAACTCGGATATTTATGCTCCGCATGAAACACATTTTACGGGCGTTACTTACAAGCAAAAAACAGAACTTACTAAAAGAGCTACAAAAAGCCTCTCCATAGATAAAACGCAACTTAAATATGCGTTGTGGAACAACTATATAAATCAACTCGCTGATCAAAATAATGGCAAAATAATCGTAGAAAAAACCCCAAATAATGTCCTAAAGTGGAGAGATATAGAAAGTTGTTGGCCAAATGCCAAAATCATATTTTTGCTCAGGCATCCTTTATCGGTCGCTGAATCATGGCAGCGTGCAAAGCCTGACCAAGAATGGCCGCAGATTGTTGAGAAAATAAATGAGTATTGTAGCGCGGTCGATGCGGCCAAAGAAAATATCAAACTAAAGAATTGTTCAATAAAATATGAAAATTTAACGTGGCAGCCGGAACAAGTCATTAAGAAAATATGTAAATTTATTGATGTTCCATATGAAAAACAAATGCTTAACTATGGACAGTATAATATTTCGGAGCGTAGATTTATAAGAGGGCTTAACGATTGGTCCGAGAAAATAAAATCAGGGCGAATACAGCCTGTCAAAAGAATGCCAAAAAAAAAGGATACACCTGATATTCTAAGAAAATATGTGGATAGATGGCATTACTAAGTGTTACTAGGCACGTTAAAACTCGGGTCAGCTTCATGTCTTTTGCTTTTTCGCGGCTCCCTACTTTGGCTGAGCCGCGAGTAATGCACATCGCAATCCTCCTTTATTGTCCTCACGAAACTTCCCTATTGCCGACCTCCACGACATGTCAGCAAGTCTAAAACAAGGTGACTAAATGATAGAGGATGCGAAACAAAATGCATTGCTGCTGCCTGAGGGAACCAGATTGCTTCATATCGGACCAATGAAAACCGGCTCAACTGCGTTGCAAAATGCCGCGCGGAAAAAAGACGCTGAGTTGCTTGAGTATGGGACTTATTACCCCGGGGAAAACATGAATCACCGCCGACCTGCTTTTGCATTCATGGGGAAGAAAAATCCCTTTGAAAAGAAAGTCCCCTGGGAAAAGGCCAGCCAGGTCCCGCCTATGTCGCAATGGGAAAATTTGCTGGATAGTGTTAATTCCAAACCACACGCGCGTGCATTGATAAGTCACGAGTGTATCGCTTCAGCAGCAGATGATAAGGCCGTCGAATTTGTCAAGGCGCTTGGAGCCGGTCAAACCCATATTGCGATTGCTTTGCGCTCAACAGCGGATCGTCTGCCATCGCACTATATTCAAAGGTTGAAGGGCCGGCATTCAGAAGGTTTTGAACGATGGTTGCAACGCTATCATGGGGGTGCTGACTGTGCACCTCCTGCCGCAATGCAACGCTATTATGATTTGTCAGGCTTGGTTGAGCGATGGGCAGCAGCGGCCGGGGCGGAAAATGTAATGGTTATTGTGACGGATAAGGCTCGGAAAGAACTATTGACGGAAGCTTTCGAGCAGATGCTGGGTCTGCCGGTGGGGATTCTGGCAGCAGAATCCGACAACGGACACTTGGCCAATCGTTCCATGTCGTTGCTTGAGGCCGAAGCGATCCGGCGAGCCAATGAAACCATTCGAGATCAGGGGGTCTCTTGGCCGCTCTACCTTGATGTGATCCGGCGCGGCGCGATCAACCGGGTCCTGGGCCAGCGCACCCCCGGCACAAACGAACCCAAATTGCGCCTGCCCCGTTGGGCAATGGAACGGGCTATTGAGGCAGACAAACTCCATGCTGCGCGTATAGCGGAATCGGGGGTACGTATTGTGGGCGATCTGGAGGGTTTGTATTCCAATCCGCCGCCGGCGGCTGAAGACCAGCCTCCTGTCGATGAAACTGCCATCGAGATTGCTGCCGAAATGCTTCATGGGGCAGTCATGGGCGCTGTCAAGCACAATAAAAAAACCACGAAACGGCTGCACGGGAAGGTCGAAGACCTACCTCAAGAAGGGAAAGGCCTTTTGAAGCATGAGATACGCAAGAAGCCGCGCCGAGAACGACGCCGGCTGGCCGCAAAAACCTTTACGACATTCGATCTGGCCAGTGCCCTGGGTAAACGTGTCTTTCGACAAGTGCGGTAACAAGAACAATGGGGCAGGTCATGAGTGCGCTGCTTTACACACCACTTCCGTGTTCAATGAGTAACTATCCTGACAGTGGGCCATGCCCTCGGCCTGCGTACGTACTGGTTCAGCGAGTGGCCAAATTCGTCAAACTGGTTCAGTTCGGTGCGCTTGGCTGTGTCACATGAGCCGCCTATCGTGCGAGCCTGGCGCTTGCCTGTATGCGCACCAACTGCCAATAAACCGCCAACCGCCGGAGTCGCATCTGAACTGGTCTAATGATTGCGGACACTGGACGTTTGAAACGCCTACGGCATTTGTTCACGCAGCAAGCTGTGCTCCCATGACGAGTCAAATAACCTGTGCCCCCGTTGACGCAGGCGACGGCCCGGCCCAACTTCAGTCATCTACTGAATGTTGTACATTATCATGTTCTTTCTTGCGCAGAACATGTATTGAAACCGGTACATCAACGGTGACTTAGCCCTGATGAGGCTCGACGTCGGCCTCTATGCGCCGATGCATGCACACGAGGATAAACGGGAACCAGGTGGCAGTGCCTGGCCGCGTCGCTAACGCGGCTACACCGCGGCCTTCAATTCAATTTCAGCGGTTTCGGTCGATGCGGCCGCCTGCCTGTGGTCTGGAGCGGAGGCTGCAACTGTGTTGTCCGGCCCACTGGTACGGCCTGAGCGCTCCGGGAGCCGCAGAGACTTTTCGATATCTGTGCCATGCGCTTGTTTGTCGGCATTGACACGGTTCGGGGCCGGCGCCGGATGAAGCCACCATCTGCAAATGCCGGCCTCTGTTGGAATGCTACGCTCTATGCGGGCACGCGCTATGAAGGCATGCGGTTGCATCCGATGCGTGCTCGTCCGTGGCAGTCAACTCTTTGCTTTGCAATGGGGTGCTTTATACAATCGACCGACAGTTACTTGGCCAGGGAGAAATTATGAGCCTCGTGATTATCCTGCTTGCGGTCGTCGTATTTATTGTCATAGCGACTGCGAAGCTGAACCTCCACCCGTTTTTCGTGCTGCTCGCCGCCTCCTTCCTGGCTGCATTTGCGTATGGTCTGCCATTGGAGGATACCGCCGGCATCATCACGGATGGTTTTGGCGGGATTCTGGGCTACATTGGGCTGGTGATTGTTCTGGGCACCATCATCGGTGTCATTCTGGAGAAGAGCGGCGCCGCCATTTCGATGGTCGAGGCCATCATTCGCCTCATTGGAGATCGTTTCCCTGCTCTGACCATGAGCATCATCGGGTTCATTGTCTCCATTCCCGTCTTCTGCGACTCCGGCTTCATCATCATCAATTCATTGAAGGAGGCCATGGGCAAGCGCATGGCCGTGTCCAGCGTCACCATGAGTGTTGCGCTGGCTACCGGGCTGTACGCCACGCATACTTTTGTGCCCCCAACACCGGGGCCCATTGCGGCGGCGGGCAATCTCGGCCTGGAGTCGAATCTCGGGCTGGTTATTGCGGTCGGTTTGATCGTCGCCATTCCGGCCACTCTGGCCGGGACCCTGTGGTCGCAACTGTTCAGGCATGTCGAGCCGGATTTGGAGCCGGATGAGGATCTGCAGGAACTGTTGGACGGGGACTGGGAGGATCTCAAGAGTTCCTACGGTCAGTTGCCGACAGCGGCCCAATCGTTCGCGCCGATCCTGGTGCCCATCCTCCTGATAGCCATCGGATCGCTCACCGAGCTTCCGGGGGATCTTGTCGGGGAAGGGGCCGTGGCCAGTGTCATCACTTTTCTCGGCAATCCGATGACTGCCCTGACTGTCGGCCTGCTGCTGGCTATCCCGTTGCTCAAGTCGGAGCGGAAGACGCAGGAGTTCAGTGACCGTGTCTCCGAGGGGATAACTGCTGCCGCCCCCATTTTGTTGATCACGGGTGCCGGCGGCGCTTTCGGAGCGGTACTCAGTGAGGCGCCTGTGGGTGATTATCTGGGAGACACCTTGTCCGGCCTCGGCATCGGTATCCTGGTGCCGTTCATTGTGGCCGCAGCCCTGAAAACCGCGCAGGGGTCTTCCACCGTGGCGCTGGTTACCGGATCGGCGATGATGGCGCCGCTGCTGGAGCAGCTTGGCCTTGACTCCGAGATGGGACGCACGCTTACGGTCATGGCCGTGGGCGCCGGTGCCATGACCGTCTCGCACGCCAATGACAGCTTTTTCTGGGTTGTGTCGCGTTTCAGCCGGATGTCCGTCGGCCTGGGTTATCGCGCCCAAACCATGGCCACGCTCCTGCAGGGAATTGTTTCCATTGTCATGATCTATCTCCTGACTCTGCTGTTGCTGTAGCATGAGCTTGGCGGGCTGTTGAACTGACTGGATAAACGCTGTTCCGGGCCGTTCGCAAGAGCCAGTTCGGGCATTTGTTGGTCAGTATTTGCTCGATATCTACCTGGTTCGGCCCGGCTTGAGCTGAAATGATGAACCGTGGAAAACGGTGCTTCCCGTGTGATGGCGGCGCCACGCATGATCAATGGCTGCCGGTGGGTAACGTCACGGGCATTGTATTATTGCCCGTGTTTGCCGGGATGGTTTCGATAGCCTGCTGACCACATACGCCCATGCGGGCAAATCATGAATGAATGCAATTATTGTTGTGCGCATTCATTACGACTGCTATTATTTATTGCAGCATTCATGAAAGTTACGGAAGGTCTCCGCTATGGGCATGATGACAGTCAGAAACATTCCGGATGAGGTTCACGATGCTTTGCGTGCTCGAGCACGCAAGCATGATCGCAGCACCGAGGCAGAAGTACGTTCCATTCTGGCCGATGCCGTGCGGCCCAGGGATCGGTTGCGCATGGGGGATGCCCTGGCAGCTCTTGGCCGTGAGATAGGGCTCACCGAGGAAGACGTTGACATGATCGAACAAGCGCGCGATACGTCGCCGGCTGAGCCGGTTCACCTGGAATGATTGTCGTCGACACGAACGTCGTCTCGGAAGTCATGCGGCCGCGACCGGATCCTGTGGTGCAGGCATGGTTAAACGAACAGACCGCTGAAACGCTCTATCTGGCCAGCGTGTCGGTTGCAGAGATATTGTTTGGCATCGCCATGTTGCCCACCGGGAAAAACAAGGCACGCCTGAGCAGTGCTTTTGAAGGCATCCTGGGGCTATTTGATGCCCGGGTGTTGCCGTTCAATGCCCGGGCTGCGCGGTATTACGCCGAATTGGCTGCTACCGCCAGAGACAAGGGGCAGGGTTTGCCGGTACCGGATGGCTATATTGCTGCTGTTGCGGCGGCTCAGGAGTTCAAGGTCGCAAGTAGGGACACGGCACCTTTCGAGGCGGCCGGTGTGTCGGTAATCGATCCCTGGCATGTGAAGTGTAAGTGATAAGTGAACAGGAGATGCCGGTGACGCAGGGTCGGGCCTTGCCTTTGGCCGCACTCGCCGTGGCGGTTGGTGTGTACCGGTCGGCGGCATTAACGCACATGATTCCAGACCTTCGCTGACAAGCGAACGCTGGCTGTGTTCATGGGCAAGATGCCAACAGGATTTCCGGCGGAACTGGCTCGGCGTGCACGTCAGCGGCTGCAGGCATTGCACCGCGCGTGAGTTATCGGACCTGCGTCTGCCACCGTCGAACCGCCTGGAGAAGTTGACGGGCCGGCGCAAAGGGCAACACGGGATCAGGATCAATCGCCAATGGCGGTTGTGTTTCATCTGGCAGGACGGCGATGCCTTTGCTGTCGAGATCGCGGACTAGCACTGAGGTGTGCCATGGGTATTCGTATTGAAGATATTGACACAATTGATCTTTCCGAAGTGGTCAATGCAGATGCGCCACCGGTGCCGGTGGCGCATCCTGATGAATACCTGGCGGAGATCCTGGCCGAGCTTGGACTCTCCCAGTACCGGGTGGCACGTTCGATGAGTGTGCCGCCGCGGCGAATCAATGAGATTGTGCAGGGCAAGCGTGCAATAACCGCCGATACGGCGCTTCGACTGGCTCGTGTGTTTGGTATGTCGGCCGATTTCTGGATCGGATTGCAGGCGAGTCACGACCGTGACGTAACCGAGCGTGCGCTGGGTGATCGGCTGCAACGCGAGGTTGAACCATTGGTACATTGATTGGCGCGCAGATTGCTGCATGTCGTGCAGCTACAACGCGGCGCTACGCGTCGTGGCCGTCCATCGCGTGGCGTCGACGCCGAAGTTGGGCAAAATTCGGGGCAAGTCCTGTCTTTACTTGACCAGAACACATACCCGCCCGGTTGTTGAAAGACGGAAGTGTTGGGGGTTTGCTCGCCGGCCTGGCTTTGTCCAGCGCCGGGCTCGGCTGCATGCCAACCTTGGCACCAGGCTTGGTCAATAGCGGCCATGCTTCATTTCCGTTTTCAATGGATGTAATTCGGGTCGCTGCAGCACGGGCCGTAATCCGTCAGGCGTGGCCACGCATCCATGGCACAATGGGTATGTGTGGGATTGCTGCTGGGTTGCAACATCCAGTGCATACAAGGCGACGACGAAATGGTGCATGACATGAAACAAGGACAGTCGCGAAAACGGATTTCTGCCTGCTGCCTGCGCTCAAGCGTGCCGGCCCTGCTTGCCGCTGTTTTGATGTGTCTGAGTCTGCCGGCCATGGCGGCGGCACTGCAGCCCGGTGATCAGGCGCCGACGTTTGCGGTTGCAGCGAGCCTGGATGGCGAGCAATTCGATTTCTCCCTGCAGGAGGCTCTGGATGAGGGGCCGGTTGTGGTGTACTTCTTTCCGTCGGCTTTCACGCAGGGTTGTGATATCGAGGCGCATACCTTTGCCGAGCAGAAAGCCGATTTCACCGCGGCGGGTGCATCGATCATCGGCGTGTCGGCCGATTCCATCGAGCGCCTGCATGCTTTTTCGCAGGACCCGGATTTCTGCGCCGGCCAGTTTCCGGTGGCGTCCGATCCGCAAGGCGAAGTCGCACAGCGCTACGGCCTGCCCATGACGCAGGCCAGCGGCGACGTGCGGGACATCAACGGCGATCTCATCGAGCACGGTTTCTTTCCGCGCACGACTTTCGTCATCAATGCCGGCGGCGACATTGTCGCCACGCTGTCATCGCGCAGCGATGATCTGTCGCCGACCGAGCATGTCGAGCGTTCGCTGGAAATCGTCAGGGAGCTGGAGCAGGCCGACGACTGACTCGGGTGCTTGGCTGGCGTCGTTTCAATTCACCTGCTCGCCGCTGATCGGGTCGATGTTGATTTCCATTTTTGCGCCTGAAGTGGTGATGTATTCCACTTCGTAGACGCCGTGCTCCCACTCGACTTCATCGATGTAGGCGAAATCCGAACGGTCTTCAATCTGCTGCATGATCTGGCTCAGTGGCTGGGCATCCTGTGGCGGCGCATCGGCGGCCAGGGCGGCTGTGCTGCAGACTGCAAGCAGGGCGGTGGAGATCAATAGTGTGCGCATGCTGTATGCCTCTTGTTGTGAATTACGTGTGTACAGACACTTTTGACTGCTCTGACAATAAGAGTTTCCGTTTTTAAATTAATTTGAGTTAATTCGCCGTTCATCCCAGGCTCGGCCGAGGGCAGAACCACGGGCTGAGGCTTGCAATCGACCATTTGATCCCGTGCCGTCGGCTATATGCGCAGCTGACCTGACGCAGCCACGGGGTATTCGCATTCTGTCCTGCATGGCGCCGCTCCATAGTGTCGCCCATGCCCCGATTCGTTACACTGCATTTTTGTCCACTTGGGAGCAGACGCATGGTCTGGATTATTATAATTATCGCCATCGTCGTAGTGGTTGCGGTGGTGGTCGGCTACAACCGGCTGGTCTCGGCGCGCAACCGTTACGAGAATGCATTCGCGCAGATTGATGTGCAGCTGCACCGCCGCCACGATCTGATTCCGAGTCTGGTGGAAACCGCCAAGGGTTACATGGCGCATGAGCGCGAGACACTGGAAGCGGTTATCGACGCCCGCAATGCCGCCAGCAACGGTTTGCAGAATGCCAAGCGCAATCCGGGCGATCCGCAGTCCATGGGCGAACTGGCGCAGGCCGAGCAGGGGCTGTCCGGCGCGCTGGGTCGGCTGTTCGCGTTGTCCGAGTCCTACCCGGATCTGAAAGCCAATCAGAACATGATGATGCTGTCGGAAGAGTTGAGCAGCACCGAAAACAAGATCGCCTTCGCGCGGCAGGCCTTCAATGATGCGGTGATGAAATACAACACCATGCGCGAGAGCGTGCCGACCAATTTCATTGCCGGTTCGTTCGGCTTCGGCCCGGCAGAGCTGCTGGAGCTAGAGGACCCGGAAAAACGCGAGGTGCCCGACGTATCGTTCACATAGGCCGGAATACTGGCAGAGCCTCCCGTAGGTCGCACTCGGCAAAGCCGAGGGCGACGGGACAACGCCGGATGCACCGCCGACAAGGCGGTTCGGTGGTACGCGATGGAATGTCGGCCACGGCCTGCGGCCGTGTCCGACCTACGCGGGATATTGGCTGTGCCTCCCGTAGGTCGCACTCGGCAAAGCCGAGGGCGACGGGACAACGCCGGATGCATCACCAACAGAGTAATCCGGTGGTACGCGGTGGAATGTCGGCCACGGCCTGCGACCGTGTCCGACCTACGCGGGATATTGGCTGTGCCTCCCGTAGGTCGCACTCGGCAAAGCCGAGGGCGACGGGACAACGCCGGATGCGACGCCGACAGAG
>Ga0079226_10000373_pt1 | contig 31001 bp, 26 predicted proteins | sample Poulit2014_FD_76345 | JGI IMG/M metagenome (GOLD analysis project Ga0079226, IMG submission 76345) | Agricultural soil microbial communities from Georgia to study Nitrogen management - Poultry litter 2014 | ecosystem: Environmental > Terrestrial > Soil > Agricultural land | place: USA: Georgia...
ATAAAAGATAAAAAAACAGGAAAGGAAATCACTGTAAATAAAAAAGATTATCTCACGCCAAAACAAATCACAGCTACTGCCACAAAACCAGATATTATTTGGCAATTTTCACAATATTTAAAAGAAGAATACGCAGCAAAAGGACAAGAAATTGAAATTTATGTCAAAGCTTATGTAAGAGTAAATGGGCATGACGCAAAATTACTGATTGATCCAAAAGTAGATATGGCACAAGTAAAATGGAATTATTTTGGTCATAATGATTGGATTTTACTTTATGATAAGAAATAAATTATAATTGTTTTCTAAGAAAGAACAGATTTAAAGCAAACAATTTTATATTTTTGAGAGGAAAGTTAAAATCTTCTTCTTTACAAAAAAGCAATAAATTCATGAAATTTCAACAATTATATAGAGGCATTTTTGAACCAGAATTACTTCAAGAAATAGAAAGTGTAGGCGTTTTTAAAGAAATTCCTGCAGAAAGTGTTTTAATAGAATCTGGAACTTATGTAAAATCTGTTCCTTTAGTAATTGAAGGTTCTGTAAAAATCATCAGAATTGATCAAGAAGGAAATGAACTTTTATTATATTTTTTACATCCAGGAGAAACTTGTGCAATGGCACTTTCTTGCTGCATTGGCCACACCAAAAGTCAAATTAGAGCTGTGGCAGAAACAGATTTACAAATGATTACTATTCCCATTCAAAAAATGGAAGAATGGTCGAGTAAATATAAAAGCTGGAGAGATTTTGTAATGAAAAGTTACCACAAACAATTGATGGATGCTTTTGAAACCATAGATATCATCGCTTTTTCTAAACTTGATGAACGCTTAAAATTATTATTGAAAAATAAAAAAGAAATTAATGGAAATCCTGAAATAAGAATTACCCATCAAGAAATAGCTACAAATCTAAATTCCTCAAGAGTGGTGATTTCCAGATTATTAAAGAAATTGGAAAATGAAAATTATATAGAATTAAAACACAATAAAATCAGAATCATCAATCTTTAAAATTCTTATTTTAATAAAAATATTTTTGTGAAAAAACAACCTTCTTTTATTATTTATGACGCTTCCGCAGGAGCAGGAAAAACTTTTACTTTAGTAAGAAATTATATTTCCAGTTTATTGCTTTCTAAAGATATTTCATTTTATAAAAACATTTTAGCCCTTACTTTTACCAACAAAGCTGTAGCTGAAATGAAAAGCAGAATAATTGAAAGTTTAAAAGGTTTTTCTGCAAATCCAATTGCTGAAAAAGATTTAGAACTCTTTAAAGCTGTAAAAGAAAAAACAGGATTTTCTACAGAAAAAATCCAAAGGAAATCAGCAATAATTCTCAAAAGTATTTTACACAATTATGCAGCTTTTGAAGTTTCTACCATAGATAGTTTTACCCATCGAATTTTAAGAACTTTTGCTAAAGATTTGAATATTCCTTTGAATTTTGAAATTCAGTTGGAAACAGAAGAAGTTTTAAATGAAGCAGTGGATAGAGTAATTGCAAAAGCAGGAAAAAAAGAAGAAAAAAATCTAACTAAAGCCATGATAGATTTTTCGCTTTCTAAAGCTGATGATGATAGAAGTTGGGATATAAGTTATGACTTAAATGATATTGCCAAATTATTGGTAAATGATAATCACATTGATTTTACAGCTCAATTAGAAAATATTTCTACACAAGATTTTGCTGATTTTACCAAAGAATTATATACTAAAATTGATGATAAACTGAAATTTTCTCAAGAAAAAGCTGATGAATTTTTTGAGTTGATTCAGAATAATGGAGTGAATCCAGAAAATTTTTCCAGAAAATCTATTCCTAATTATTTTTTGAAAATTCAACAAGGAAAAATCAAAGGTCTTCCTCCTGAAGAAAAAACTGTTTGGGCAGCAAATATTGATAATCCTGCTTATGGAAAACACTATAAAAAAAGTGAAAACCCAGATATCAAAGCAATTATAGATCAGATTTTACCACAAATAGCAGCATTGTTTTTTCAAACTAAAAAAGCACTTTTAGAAATTCAACTTTATAAAAGAATTGTAAAAATAAATCCTTCTTTATCTTTATTAAGCGCTATTCAAAAAGAAGTAAATGCAATAAAAGAAGAAAGAAATTTATTGTTGATTTCAGATTTTAATAAACGAATTTATGAAAATATAAAAAATGAACCCGCTCCTTTTATTTATGAAAGATTAGGAGAAAGATACCACATTTATTATATAGATGAATTTCAAGATACTTCAGAATTACAATGGAAAAACTTAATTCCATTAGTAGGAAACAGTTTGTCAACAGCAGAAGGAGAAGTTACTTTGGTGGGAGATGCAAAACAATCTATCTACAGATGGAGAGGTGGAAAAGCGGAACAATTTATGGATCTAAACGCAGATGAAAATCCGTTTAACAGAAAAAAATATATAGAAAAACTTCCTGATAATTATAGAAGTTTAAAAGAAGTAGTTGAATTTAATAATGAATTTTTTGAAGAAACAGCTCAATTTATAAAACATCCGCCTTATCGAGAATTATTTGAAAAAGCTTCGCAAGAGGCAGTAAAAACAAAAGGTGGATATGTAGAGATCAACTTTATAGAAGCTAAAAATAAAACTGAAGAAGAGGAAATTTATCCAGAAAAAGTTTTAGAAATCATCAAAGATTTAAAATCGAAAAAACATGAATACAAAGAAATTTGTGTTTTGGTAAGAAAAAAACCAGAAGGAGTTGTAATTGCTGATTTTTTAAGTGAAAATAATATTCCTATCACTTCCTCAGAAACTTTATTATTAGCAAAATCTGCTGAAATAAAATTCTTGATTTCTTTGATGAAACTTTCTTTAAATCCGAAGAATAAAACTTTAAAATTTGAAATCTTAAGTTTTATTTATTCCTTTTTCGTTGTAAAAGAAGAATTCTTTGATTTTGTTTATCCAAAGCTAAATTTAAATGGAAAAGATTTTTTCAAGAGTTTAGAAAATCATGAAATCTTTTTTGAACTTAATAAATTTCAATCTTTACCTTTTTATGATGCAGTAGAATATAGTTTACGTTCTTTTAAATTATTAAAAACAGCAGATGCTTATCTTCAGTTTTTCTTAGATTTTATTTTTGATTACACTAAAAATAACACAGGAGGATTGACAGGTTTTTTAGAGTTGTGGGAAATCAAAAAAGACAAATTAAGCATCAGTCTTCCCGAAGGAAATAATGCTGTGCAAATTATGACTATTCATAAAGCAAAAGGATTAGAATTTCCTATTGTGATTTATCCTTTTGCCAATGAAAAAATAGATGATACCAGTAAAGATAATGTTTGGATAAATCTTGAAGAAAGTAAAATTCCGGTTACTTATTTAAGGGCGAGTAAAAAACTAAATGAATTAAGTGAAAACACTGCTGAGGTTTATCAAGAATTATTAAGACAAAAAGAATTAGATGCTTTTAATGTTTTTTATGTTGCGATGACGAGAGCTGAAAAACAATTATATATTTTGTCTAAATATGATGTAGATAAAAACGGAAATGAAAAATTAAATCTTTTTTCTGGATTATTAATTCATTATTTAAAAACAAAAAATCTTTGGACAGAAAATGAATTTCAATACCGATTTGGAGAAAATTTACCTTTAGAAAAATCAACAGTTGAAAAGCCAAAAGAAAATATAGTTTTAGCAGAATTTATTTCCTCAGCTCCAGAAAATCATGCAGTTGAAATCATCACCAGCACAGGCTCTATTTGGGGAAGTTTGCAAGAAAAAGCATTAGAAGAAGGAAAATTAATTCACAATTTATTACAAAAAATATATTTAAAAGAAGATCTTGAAAAAGTTCTTGAAGAAGCAATTCTTTCCGGAGAAATCTTAAAAAAAGAAGAAGATAAATATCTTGAAAAACTAAAAAGTATTGTTTTACATCCTGAGTTGGAAGAATATTTTTCTGATAAATATGAAATTTTCACAGAAAAAGAAGTTTTAATAAATCAAGAATACAAAAGATTAGACAGACTTTGTATTAAAGATAAAGAAGCGGTGATCATTGATTATAAAACCGGAAAATATAATGCTGCTCATGAAAATCAAATCAATACTTATGCGTTTGCTTTAGAAAGTTTCGGATATAAAATCAAAGAAAAAATACTGATTTATATAGAAGAAAACATTCAGCTTCACAAGGTTTCTTAAGCATTAGAAAATATTGTATTTTTGAAAATATATTTCAAAGTTTTATAAAACTTAAAAACAAATATTAAAAACGAAAATAATTTACCTAAACATGTATAGCGAAAAATTTAAAAAACATTTAGAAGAAGAAATTCAAAACATCAAAGACGATGGTCTTTATAAAGAAGAACGTATTATCACTTCAGTGCAAGGTGCAGAAATAGAAATCAGCACAGGAGAAAAAGTACTTAACTTTTGTGCAAATAATTACTTAGGATTATCTTCTCATCCAGAAGTTGTTCAAGCTGCAAAAGACACTTTAGACTCTCATGGATATGGAATGAGCAGTGTTAGATTTATTTGTGGAACACAAGATATTCACAAGCAATTAGAAAAGAAAATTGCTGAATTCCACGAAACAGAAGACACCATTTTATATGCAGCTGCTTTTGATGCAAACGGAGGGATTTTCCAACCTTTATTAACACAAGAAGATGCAATTATTTCAGATTCTTTAAACCACGCTTCAATTATTGATGGAGTAAGATTATGTAAAGCTGCTCGTTATCGTTATGAAAACGGTGATATGGCAGATTTAGAAGCAAAATTAAAAGAAGCAGATGGAAATAATGCACGTTTTAAATTGATTGTTACCGATGGAGTTTTCTCTATGGATGGATTGATGGCGCCTTTAGATGAAATCTGTGATTTAGCAGATAAATATGATGCGCTTGTGATGGTAGATGATTGTCATGCTGCAGGATTTATGGGAGAAACAGGAAGAGGAACCATCGAAGAGAAAAATGTAATGGGCAGAGTAGATCTCATCACCGGAACTTTAGGAAAAGCGCTTGGTGGAGCAATGGGAGGATTTACAACTGGGAAAAAAGAAATTATTGAAATGCTGCGTCAGCGTTCAAGACCTTACTTATTTTCAAATTCTTTAGCACCAACAATTGTGGGGGCTTCTTTAAAAGTATTTGAACTATTAGAAGAAAGTACAGAGTTGCAAAAACAAGTAAAAGAAAATACTGAATATTTCAAAAAAGGAATTTTAGAAGCAGGTTTTGATATTATTGATGGAAATTCAGCTATTGTTCCGGTAATGCTAAATGATGCTAAACTTTCTCAAGTAATGGCAGATAAACTTTTAGAAGAAGGAATTTATGTAATAGGATTTTTCTATCCAGTAGTTCCAAAAGGATTAGCACGAATCAGAGTTCAGCTTTCTGCTGCACATACTCGTGAGCAAATTGATAAAGCTGTTGCTGCTTTCACAAAAGTAGGAAAAGAGTTAAAAGTAATTTCTTAATGTTTTTTTAAAGATTTGATTTTTAAAAGGAATGAAAGTATTTTTGCCTTTTAACAAATAATTTTTTCACTATGAAACATCTTAGCAAAATGCTTTTACTCATGGTTTTTGTCTTTAGCAGTGCTTATGTATCTGCACAAGACAATAATAATCCTTGGGCAATTGGCATCGAAACAAACGTAGTTGACTTTTATCCTGTTGGAGCAAGTTCTCCGCAAGGAAGTCTATTTAGTAAATTTGTTGATTTAGAAGACCACTGGAATTATTTACCAGCAGTTTCTAAACTCTCTGTAATGAGATATTTAGGATCTGGTTTTTCTGTGGGAATCGACGGATCAATAAATAAAATTGAAAAATTCGGTGATCAAAGAGTTGATAAGTTTTCTTATTACTCTGCAGGTGGAGGTTTACAATACAGCTTCAAGCATCTAATTTATGATGAAATGGGAGGTTGGTTTGATCCTTATCTTTCTGCTGGAGCAAACTCTACTTGGTTAGACGGAAAAGCTGAATTCTTAGGAACTGTAGGTTTAGGATTTAACTTCTGGATTAATGACCACTTCGGATTAACTGTTAGTTCTACTTATAACGGAGCTTTCAATCATAATTATACCAATTATAATCACTTCCAACATTCAGCAGGTATTAAATTTGCTTTTGGAGGAATTGATACAGATGGAGATGGTATTTATGACAAATATGATGATTGTCCAAATGAACCAGGGTTACCAGAATTTAATGGATGTCCTGACACTGATGGAGATGAAATCCCAGACCACTTAGACGAATGCCCTAACGAACCAGGTTTACCTGAGTTTGATGGATGTCCTGACACAGACGGAGACGGTGTTCCAGATCATTTAGATGAATGTCCTACTGAACCAGGATTACCTGAGCATGATGGATGTCCTGACACTGATGGAGATGGAATTCCAGATCACTTAGATGATTGTCCTGAAGAAGCAGGTCCAAAAGAAAACAATGGTTGTCCTTGGCCTGATTCAGATGGTGATGGTGTTCCAGATCATTTAGATGATTGTCCAAATGTTCCTGGTCCAAAATCTAACAATGGATGTCCTGAAGAACCAGAAGCACCAGTTGTGAAAAAACTTAACGATTATTCAAAATCAATTGAATTTGATTTAAGCAAAGCAACTATTCGTCCAGAATCTTATGATGCTTTAGAATCTATTGCAGAAGTGATGAAAAAATATCCTACTGCAGATTTCCACTTAGCAGGATTCACGGATAGCACAGGAAGTGCAGCGATTAATGAAAAATTATCTAATGAGCGTGCAAAATCTGTTCGTGATTATTTAGTTGATAAATTAGGAATTAAATCTGACAGATTAACCTCTAAAGGTTATGGTCCGAAAAACCCTATCGCAACTAACAAAACCGAAGAAGGACGTCAAAAGAATAGACGTGTAGAAATCATGCTTAAAAAAGATAAAGAAGAATTAGAAGAAAGCATGGAATAATTTTCTAAATTATTTTATCAAATAATAATTGATAAACGCCTTCCAATTTGTAAATTGGGAGGCGTTTTTACTTTAACTCATCACTATGAAAAGTTTCTTAAAGGAAGTTTTAGATTATTATCTTGAAAAAACGGATAAAAAACTGGAAAACACCACTTTTATATTACCAGGAAAAAGAGCGGGAAGTTTTTTAAAACACTTGTTGAAAATCCAAACAGATTACAAAGGATTTACACCAGAAATCTTAAGTATTGAAGAGTTGATTTCCCAAATCTCTGGATTAAAAAACTTAGACAATACCAATACTTTATTTCGTTTTTATCAGTCTTATCTTGAATTTACACCCAAAAAAGAACAAGAAGATTTTGAAACTTTTTATGGTTGGGCGCAAACCTTGATTCATGATTTTAATGAAATTGATCGATACCTGATTCCGACGAAATCATTTTTTAATTATTTATCAGAAATTAAAAATATTGAGCATTGGTCAGTAGCACAACCGCAAACAGAAATCGTCAAAAACTATTTGAAATTTTGGAATAAACTATCAAAATATCATACTCATTTTGTAGAAAATCTACTGAAAAACAAAGAAGCTTATCAAGGATTGAGTTATAGAAAATCTGTAGATTTTATAGGAGATTTTTTACAAGGAAATAAAAATCATTTTGTTTTCATCGGCTTTAATGCTTTAAACAATGCTGAACAAAAAATTATTCAACATATTTTAAAACAAAAAAGAGGAGAAATATTTTGGGACATAGATGAATATTTTTTCAAAATTAAAAATCATCAAACTGCAAGATTCATTAAAAAATATAAAGAAAAATGGACTTTTTATGCAGAAGAAAAAAATGAATTTAAATGGATTTCTGATAATTATAGAAAAGATAAAAACATAGAAATAATTGGAATTCCACAAAACATTGGACAAGCAAAATATGTGGGACAAATTCTGCAAAACTCAGATTTAAAAAACACTGCAGTTATTTTAAATGAAGAAGATTTACTTTTTCCTGTTTTAAACTCTTTGCCAGATAAAGTAAAAAAAGTAAACATCACTATGGGGCTTGCTTTAGATAAAACCCCGCCAGCTTCTCTTTTTGAAATCTTATTTAAAATTCAAAATGATGAAAATTCTAATCTGTATTACAAAGATGTATTAGATGTTTTAACACATCCTACTATAAAAAAATCTTTAAAAAACACCGCAGATGAAACCCGAGAAGAAATAATTTTTCAAAATCAAGTTTTTATCAAAAAAGAAAGCATTTTAGAAAATGTAAATGCTAAGGAAAAAGAAATTTTAAAAATCTGTTTTACCAATTATAAAAATGATATTCAGGAATTCATTAGCCAATTAATTCTATTGACAGAATTGCTCAGACCAGAAAATACTGCAAAAAATGAATTGGAAATTCAATACCTCTATCATTTCAATATTGTTTTTAAAAAACTCTCTAATCTATTAGAAAAATACAATCCAATTACTAAAATAAAAGCTTTTCAACGAGTTTATAAAGATTTATTACAAACAGAATCTTTAGATTTTAGCGGAACTCCATTTGATGGTTTACAAATTATGGGAATGTTAGAATCTCGTGTTTTAGATTTTGAAACTATTATTTTAACTTCTGTAAATGAAGGAATTTTACCTGGCGGAAAATCTGCAAATTCATTTATTCCAAATGATTTAAAATATCAATATAAACTACCTACTTATAAAGAAAAAGACGCAGTTTATACTTATCACTTTTATAGATTATTACAAAGAGCTAAAAATATATACATTCTTTATGATGCAGAAACTTCAGGATTAAATGCAGGAGAAAAAAGTAGATTTATTACCCAATTAGAAGTTGAAAGCCCAAAAAATCATCAAGTAAAAATAAATACGATAAATCCGAAAATAAACAGTAAAAAAGAAGAGGAAAAAGAAGAATTTATAAAAACTTCTCAAGTTTTAGATTTGCTTAAAAAACAAGCCGCAAAAGGATTTTCTCCTTCTGCATTGACAACTTATATTAGAAACCCACTTGATTTTTATAAAAATTATATTTTAAAAATAAAAGAAGAAGATGAAGTAGAAGAAATTGTTTCTGCAAAAACTTTAGGAACAGTAGTTCATGATGTTTTAGAAGATTTTTATAAAAAGTTTGAAAACAGAAATGTAGAAGTTTCAGATATTGACCAAATGATAGCTGAAATAGAAGTTGAAGTAGAAAAAAAGTTTAAAAAACTCTATAGTAAAGCACCACTTTCAGAAGGAAAAAACCTGATCATATTTGAAGTTGCCAAAAGATTTTTAAAGAATTTCTTGTTGCAAGAAAAGAGAACTATTAAAAAAGATAAGTTGACTATTCTGCATATAGAAAGTGATAATTTAAAGCAGAAAATAGATTTTCCAGAATTTGATTTTCCTGTTTATATTCAAGGAAAAGTAGATAGAGTAGATGAATTAGGAAAACAAATCAGGGTGGTAGATTATAAAACAGGAAAAGTAGAAAATTCAAATTTAAAAGTAAAAGATTTTGAATTATTAACTGAAGAAGATAAATATAATCAAGCTTTTCAAGTTTTATGTTATGCTTCTATGTTACAAAACAAAAGAAGTTTAAAAAATATTCAAGCAGGAATTATTTCTTTTAAAAATTTAAAATCAGGATTTATGCCTTTTAAATATGACGACAAAGAGAAGGGCAAAAATATTACAGAAATTGATGAAAATACCTTAGATTTATTCCAAAAGGAATTAAAAGCATTAATTAGAGAAATTTTTAATCCTGAAATACCTTTTAAAGAAAGAGAAAATTAAAATGTTGGAGAAAAAAGAATTTGTTATTGAAGGTCAGCATGAAAGACCAATTTTGATAGATGTTTATTATAAAAAAACTTTCACCCCAAAACCTATACTTATTTTTTGTCATGGTTATAAAGGATTTAAAGATTGGGGAGCTTGGAATTTAGCAGCAGAAAAATTTGCTGAAAATGGATTTTTCTTTATAAAATTCAATTTTTCTCATAATGGAGGAACTGTAGAAAATCCGATAGATTTTCCAGATTTAGAAGCTTTTGCTGAAGATAATTTCTCAAAACAATTAGACGATTTACAAAGTGTTATGGATTGGATTTTAACCACAAAACAATTTGTAAACGAAGCAAATGTGCAAGATTTGAATTTATTAGGACACAGCAGAGGCGGTGGAATTGTGGTCTTAAAATCTGGAGAAAGTAAACAGATTTCAAAAATAATTTCTTGGGGAGGCGTAAGTGATTTTGAACGTGCTTTTCCTAAAGGAGAAGCTTTAAAAAAATGGAAAGAAGAAGGAGTTTTTTATGTTCAAAACTCAAGAACTAAACAAGAACTGCCTCATCATTATCAGTTTTATGTAGATTATAAAGAAAACAAAGATCGCTTTAATTTTAAAAAAGCTTTACGGAAAAATAAAATTCCTTATTTGATAATTCACGCAAAAGATGATGCTACTGTAAAAGTTGAAGAAGCTGAAAAACTTCATCAATGGAATACAAATAGTGAAATATTTATTCTTCCAAAAGGCGGACATACATTTGATGCTAAACATCCTTGGGAAGAAAAAAATATTCCAGAAGCACTTGAAAAAGCTATAGAAAAAACAACAGAATTCATTAAAAAATAGTTTTTAGGAAAACACTTTTCAAATTCAAAAATATAGTTATTTTTGTTTTTCAAAATAAAAATTGGGGGATTAGCTCAGCTGGCTAGAGCGCTACACTGGCAGTGTAGAGGTCATCGGTTCGAATCCGATATTCTCCACTTCATTCTTTATCTTTAAAATAAATCGATTTTAAAGCATTAGAAATTCCATTTTTCTTCTTGATAAAACTCTTATAAAGACTAAAAATCAAGCAAAAAACCTTTGATTCTTTATTCTACGTACAGAAATATCTGTAAACTTAACTTAAAATCTATAAGATGTATTGTGTAAGTGTTTGTTTTTGAGTTATTTGTGCGTGTTAAGTAAAAGCAAAACCTCTTTAATTAGAATACTTCTAAATTATATGGAATTCACAAATCTATACCGTATATTTGCCCTCGATAAAAACATAGGGAAAAACCTTATATTTTTCAATTCTTAAAGTTAGAATTTAGATTATGGCTAAGTACACTGAAAATGAACTAAAGAAGGAGTTGGAAACTCAAGAATATAAATATGGATTTTATACAGATATAGAATCAGATACCATACCTCCTGGATTAAATGAAGATACCATTCGTTTGATTTCAAAAAAGAAAAACGAACCAGAATGGTTGACTGAATGGCGTTTAGATGCTTTTAGAATTTGGCAAGAAATGGAAATGCCAGATTGGGCAAAATTAGACTTTAAAGAACCTGATTATCAGGCGATTTCTTATTATTCTGCACCAGGAAAAGGTGGGCCAAAATATAAAAGTTTAGATGAAGTAGATCCTGAATTACTCAACACTTTTGAAAGATTAGGAATTTCATTAGAAGAGCAAAAAAGATTAGCAGGAGTAGCTATGGATGTTGTAATGGATTCAACTTCAGTTGCAACAACTTTCCAAGATACTTTGGCAGAAAAAGGAATTATATTCTGTCCGATTTCAGAAGCAGTTCAGAAGTATCCTGAATTGGTAAAAAAATATATTGGAACTGTAGTTCCAAAAACAGATAACTTCCAAGCAGCATTAAACTCAGCTGTTTTTAGTGATGGATCTTTCTGTTATATTCCAAAAGGAGTTAAATGTCCGATGGAATTATCAACTTATTTCAGAATTAACCAAGCAGGAACAGGACAATTTGAAAGAACTTTAGTAATTGCTGATAAAGACAGTTATGTAAGTTATTTAGAGGGATGTACTGCCCCGATGAGAGATGAAAATCAATTGCACGCAGCAGTTGTAGAATTAATTGCTTTAGAAGGAGCTGAGATAAAATACAGTACAATTCAAAACTGGTATCCTGGAGATAAAGATGGAAAAGGTGGAGTTTATAACTTGGTAACCAAGCGTGGACTTTGTGAGAAAAACGCAAAAATCAGCTGGACACAAGTAGAAACAGGAAGTGCAGTTACTTGGAAATATCCGAGCTGTATTTTGAAAGGAGATAATTCTGTTGGAGAATTTTATTCTATTGCAGTAACCAACAATCACCAGCAAGCAGATACGGGAACAAAAATGGAACACTTAGGAAAAAACACCAAGAGTACCATTATTTCAAAAGGAATTTCTGCTGGGTATTCTCATAATACATATCGCGGATTGGTGAGCATTGGTAGAAATGCAGAAAATGCAAGAAACTTCACAGAATGTGATTCTCTATTATTAGGAGATAAATGTGGCGCACACACTTTCCCATATATAGATATTAAAAACAAAACAGCACAATTAGAACATGAGGCAACCACCAGTAAAATTGGGGAAGACCAAATTTTCTATTGTAACCAAAGAGGAATAGATATAGAAAAAGCTATAGCATTAATTGTAAATGGATTCGGAAAAGAAGTTTTAAATAAACTTCCTATGGAATTTGCTATAGAAGCACAAAAATTACTTGAAATTACCTTAGAAGGATCTGTGGGATAAAAACGAAATAGGAATTAAACAATATCGATTTATGAAAAAATATCTTCTGATTTTAAGTTTAATACTACTTGTTTTTGCAAGTTGTAAAGACGAAAAAAACGCTAAAGATTCCAATGTTGAAAACACAGAATCTTCCACTGAAGAAAACAATAAAAACAGTGATGGCGAAAAAGTTTTAATAGGTGATTTTATTTACAGTGATGAAGCAGCAGTAATCAATGGAAAGAAATTCATTTATGGAGTTGAACTTGATTCAATGGCAAGGGTTTTAATAGAGAAAGTTGAGCCATTTAAAGAAGATGAATATGATATGATTCCTGTGGCGGTAAAAGGAAAAGTAAAACCTAATCCAAATGATGAGGGTTGGGATGAAATCGTAGAAATTACAAAAATCATCAAAATATCTAAATCAAAATCAAATCAAGAAGCTATTGAGATTAATAGCAATCAAAAAAGTTTATAAGTTATGTTAAAGATAAAAAACTTGCATGTAAATGTGGAGGGGCATGAAATCTTAAAAGGAATTAATCTTGAAATAAAACCCGGAGAAATTCATGCAATAATGGGTCCTAACGGATCAGGAAAAAGTACCTTGGCATCAGTAGTTGCTGGAAATGAAGACTATGAAGTGACAGAAGGAGAAATCATCATGGAAAATGAAGAAATCTCTGAATTAGCTCCAGAAGAAAGAGCTCACAAAGGGATTTTCCTTTCTTTTCAATATCCGATAGAAATTCCTGGTGTTTCTGTAATGAACTTTGTTAGAACGGCTATCAATGAAACAAGAAAAGCAAGAAAACAAGAAAAAATGTCAGGAAAAGAAATGCTGAAATTAATGCGAGAAAATGCCGCTTTGTTGGACATTGATCAAAAATTTCTTCAGCGTTCTCTTAACGAAGGTTTCTCAGGAGGAGAGAAAAAGAGAAATGAGATTTTCCAGTTGGCAATGATGGATCCAAAATTGGCTATTCTTGACGAAACAGATTCAGGACTTGATATTGATGCACTCAGAGTGGTTGCCGATGGCGTAAACAAACTACACAGAGATGATAATGCTACTTTATTAATTACGCATTACCAAAGATTGTTAGATTATATTGTTCCTGATTATGTACATGTTTTGATGGATGGAAAAATTGTCAAAACAGGAGGAAAAGAATTGGCTTTAAAACTTGAAGAAAAAGGCTACGACTGGTTAAAGGAAGTGCAAAAAGCATAAGAAAAACCTTTAAAAGATCAGTTAAAAACAATAGAAATTCGATTTGTAAAAATGGAATTCAAATATTGTGATTTTTATTAAAGGGAAAATTAAAAAATCCCTTCAACAAGTAGAAATTAAATTATGGACTTAAAAGATAAATTAATCTCCTCTTATTCTTCTCTTGAAAATCAAGGAGATAAAGAGTTGCTTACGATAAGAAATGAAGCTTTAAAAGTTTTTGAAACAAAAGGATTTCCGACTAAAAAAGAAGAAACTTGGAAATACACTTCTCTTAGACCGGTGATAAAAGAAGATTATAATCTGTTTCCAAAAACAGAACAAAATCTGACTTTTGAAGAAGTTGAGAAGTACCTGGTTGATGATTTAGATGCTTATCGAATGATTTTTATAGATGGAGTTTTTTCAGAAAAACTTTCTCAACTTACAGAAGATAAGTTTGAAGTTTCTTCTTTATCTGCTGCTTTGCAAAATGAAAAGTATGAAGAAATCATCAAAAAATACTTCAATAAAATTCGTCCTCAAGACGATAGTTTAAGTGCTTTAAACACAGCTTTCAGCAGAGAAGGTGCTTTTATTTATATCAAAAAAGGACAAGCTTTAGATAAACCTGTTCAGCTTTTATACTTATCAACAGCCAATGAATCAGCAATGATGCTTCAACCAAGAAATTTGGTTGTGATAGGAGAAAATGCACAAGCGAAAATTGTAGAAAGACACCAAACGCTTAATGAAAATCCAGTTTTCACCAACTCGGTAACAGAGATTTTTGCAGATAAATATGCGGTGGTGGATTATTATAAAATTCAAAAAGATAAAGAAAACTCCACCTTGATAGACAACACTTATGTTGATCAATCTGACAACAGCAATGTTTCTATTCAGACTTTCTCTTTAGGAGGAAAATTGATTAGAAATCATTGGAAAGCAACTCAGAATGGAGAACGTATAGACACTACATTTAAAGGAGTTACTTTGCTCAACGGGAAACAACAAGTAGATCACGTTACTTTAGTTCATCATGCCCAACCCAATAACGAAAGTCATCAAGACTTTAAAGGAATGTTTGACGACAGATCAAAAGGGGTGTTTGATGGATATATCTTAGTAGATAAAATTGCCCAAAAAACAAATGGTTATCAAAAAAGTGATAATATTTTGTTGAGCGATAGAGCTATCGCACACGCAAAACCACAGTTAGAAATTTATGCTGATGATGTTTTATGTAGTCATGGATGTACAGTTGGACAAGTAGATAAAGATGCTTTGCTTTATTTAAGAACAAGAGGAATTCCACAAAAAGAAGCTTATGCTCTGATGATGTATGCTTTCTGTAGCAGCGTTTTAACTTCTGTTACGATTCCAGAATTACAGAAGAATGCTGATGCTTGGATTGCTGATAAGCTTGGCGTGGATATGGGTTTTCATGATTAATTAAAATTATTTTATGCTTACTGAAGAAATTTTAAATATCGAAAAAATTCGTGCTGATTTTCCAATACTTTCTCGAAAGGTAAACGGGCATCCTTTGATATATTTCGATAATGCAGCAACCTCTCAAACACCAAAACAGGTGATAGAGACTATTGTGAATTATTATGAATTTCACAATGCAAATGTTCATCGTGGAGTTCATCAAATCTCTCAGGAAGCAACAGATATGATTGAAAATGCTCGCGATATTATAAAAGAGCATTTCAACGCTGAAAAAAGAGAAGAAATAATTTTCACCAAAGGAACAACAGAAGGAATAAATCTTATAGCAAATGGACTTTCATCAATTTTAAAAAAAGATGATGAAATAATTATTTCAGCTTTAGAACACCATTCCAACATTGTTCCTTGGCAAATTCTTTGTGAAAAAACAGGAGCAAAATTGAAGGTTATTCCTATAAATGAGGAAGGAGAATTAGAAATTTCAACTTTTGAAAAATTGCTTTCTGATCAAACAAAATTTGTTTTTATCGCTCATATTTCCAATGCTTTAGGAACCATAAATCCAGTTGAAGAAATCATAGAAAAAGCACATCAACACGGAGCAGCTGTTTTACTTGATGGCGCACAGGCTACTCCACATTTAAAAGTAGATGTACAAGAATTAGATGTTGATTTTTATGTAGCTTCAGCACACAAAATGTATGGACCAACAGGAATTGGAATGCTGTATGGAAAGGAAGAATGGTTAAACAAACTGCCACCTTATCAAGCAGGAGGAGAAATGATTGATCAAGTTACTTTAGAAAAAAGTACTTATGCTCCTTTACCACATAAATTTGAAGCGGGAACACCAAATATTTGTGGTGCCATTGCTTTTGGAAAAGCTATAGAATATCTAAACGAAATCGGTTTAGATAAAATTGAAGCTTATGAAACAGAATTGCTGAAATATGCCACAGAAAAATTATTGGAAATAGAAGATTTAAAAATATATGGAACCTCAACAAATAAGACAGCTGTGGTTTCTTTCAATATAAAAAATCTTCATCCTTATGATATTGGCTCGATTATTGATAAATTAGGAATAGCTGTTCGAACAGGACATCATTGTACACAACCCATCATGGATTATTACAATATTCCTGGTACCGTAAGAGCTTCTTTTGCTTTTTACAATACTAAAAAAGAAATAGACAGTTTTGTAAAAGCAGTTAAACGTGCAAAAACTATGTTATTATGAAAGTAAAATTTTTAAGTTTAATCTTAGCCGTATTTGTAATTTCTTGTAAAAGTCAAAAAACAGATACCTCCACAAATTCAGAAATGTTAGAATCTGGAAATTACCAAGTCATCAGTTTAGAAGATAAAGAAGATATTTCAGCTGAAGAATTAAGTCTAAACATCGATTTAGAAAAAAATACTATCTCAGGATTTGCGGGATGTAATAATTTCTCAGCCGGATTAAAAGTTGATGAAAAAACAATTGAAACAGGCGGAGCTCGTGCTACTTTAATGCACTGTGAAGGACAAATGGAATTGGAAAGAGGTTTTCTTGATAATTTAGAAAAATCTACTACTTATCATTTAGAAAACGGAGAACTTTCTTTAAAAGATAAAGAAGGAAAAACACTTATTAAAGCAAAACGTATGAAAAATGAATTGAAAGGCGGAACTTATAAAGTGTTGTCTGTATCTGGAAAAAGTGTAGATGAAGATCAAGGAGCTTCTTTTGAAATCAATACAGAAAAAAACCGTATTTCAGGAACAACAGGATGTAATACTTTCGGAAATGAATATGAACAAGATGGTGATAAAATCGAAATGAATTACGCCAGAGTTACAAAAATGTACTGCGAAGGGAAAATGGAATTTGAAAGAGAGCTTCTTGGAAACTTAAAAAATGTAGAAACATTTAGTTACCATAAGAATATACTTGAATTTCGTTCTGCTGAAGGACATGTTTTAATTTCAGCTGAATTAACTAAAGAATAAAAAACCAAAAAAACTAATGTTGATGGATATTGAGGAAATACAAGACGAAATTGTCGATGAATTTTCCATGTTTGATGATTGGATGCAACGTTATGAACATTTAATTGATCTTGGAAAATCTTTGCCGTTGATTGATGAAAAACACAAAACGGAAGAGCGATTAATTAAAGGTTGTCAAAGTCAAGTTTGGGTTCATGCAGAAATGAAAGACGATAAACTGATTTTCACAGCTGATTCTGATGCAATCATAACCAAAGGAATTATCGCACTTTTAATTCGGGTTTTTTCAAATCAAACCCCACAAGATATTGCGCAATCCAGCATAAGATTTATTGATGAAATCGGACTGAAAGAACATTTATCACCAACCCGTGCAAATGGTTTGGTAAGTATGATTAAACAATTAAAGCATTATGCAATTGCTTTTCAAGCAAAGATGAATTAAAAAAACTTAGAACTATGTCAACAACACACAATGTAAATATAAATCAATTAGGAGAACAAATTATAGGCGCAATAAAAACGGTTTATGACCCAGAAATACCTATTGATGTTTATGAATTAGGATTGATTTATGATGTGATGGTCAATGAAGATACACTTGATGTAAAAATCATTATGACTTTAACTACGCCTAACTGTCCTGTAGCGGAAAGCTTACCAGCTGAAGTTAAAGAAAAAGTTAGAGCAGTAGATAATGTAAATGATGTGGAATTAGAATTAACTTTTGATCCTCCTTGGAGTCAAGAATTAATCAGTGAAGAAGGAAGATTAGAATTAGGATTATTATAAAAATAATTCTGATCATAAATTTAAAAAGCTTATTTTTCTAAAGAGAAATAAGCTTTTTTTTATATTAAAAAACCCTTTCAAAACTAATTTTGAAAAGGTTTTTGACTTTATATAAGATATATTATTTAAAAGCTGGAATACCAGTGATATCTGCTCCTGTGATTAAAAGATGAATATCATGTGTTCCTTCATAAGTAATCACACTTTCTAAATTCATCATATGACGCATGATGCTATATTCTCCAGTAATTCCCATTCCGCCTAACATTTGTCTGGCATCGCTTGCAATCTTTTTCGCCATGGCAACATTATTTCTTTTCGCCATAGAAATTTGAGCAGTAGTGGCTTTGTCTTCATTGCGCAATTGTCCTAATCTGAAAGTTAATAACTGAGCTTTAGTAATTTCAGTAATCATTTCAGCTAATTTCTTTTGCTGTAATTGATAAGCACCAATAGGTTTTCCGAATTGTGTTCTTTCTTTAGCATAATTTAAAGCTGTATCATAACAATCCATTGCTGCGCCAATTGCTCCCCAAGCAATTCCAAATCTTGCAGAATCTAAACACATTAAAGGAGCACCAAGACCATCTTTTCCTGGTAGTAAATTTTCTTTAGGAACTTTTACATTATTGAAGATTAATTCCCCAGTTGCAGAAGCACGTAAAGACCATTTGTTGTGAGTTTCTGGAGTGGTAAAACCTTCCATTCCACGCTCTACGATTAACCCGCATATTCTTCCTTTTTCATTTTTAGCCCAAACCACAGCTACATCAGCAAAAGGTGCATTAGAAATCCACATCTTCGCTCCATTTAGTAAATAATGATCTCCTTTATCTTCAAACTTAGAAATCATTCCTCCCGGATTTGAACCATGGTCAGGTTCTGTTAATCCAAAAGCTCCAATCCATTCTCCTGAAGCTAATTTAGGCAAGTATTTTTTACGCTGTTCTTCTGTTCCAAAAGCGTAGATAGGATACATGACTAAAGAAGATTGAACAGAAGCTGTAGAGCGCACTCCACTATCTCCTCGTTCAATTTCTTGCATAATTAATCCATAAGAAATTTGGTCTAATCCAGCTCCTCCATATTCTGTTGGAATATAAGGACCGAAAGCACCAATTTCTGCTAATCCACCGATAAGTTGTTTTGGAAATTCAGCTTTTTGTGCGGCTTCTTCAATAATTGGAGAAACTTCACGTTTTACCCAATCACGCGTTGCATCGCGTACCATTTTATGTTCATCGCTTAATAAAGCATCCAAATTATAATAATCTGGAGATTGAAAGTTGTCGGTTTTCATAAGTTATTTCTATAAATCAATAAGAAAGACAAAGTTAAGCATTCAGTTGAAAGGAATAAAATTTTCTACCTATTGTAAATCGAAGAATTTTAAAAAATCAAAAAGTTTTTCAAGAAAAAATAAAATATTTTAAAAAATGTTTTGTCAATCAAAAAAATGAATTATATTTGCATCCGCATTACGAAAGTTAGTGCATTTTGAAATACATTCCTCCTTAGCTCAGTTGGTTAGAGCACCTGACTGTTAATCAGGTTGTCGCTGGTTCGAGCCCAGCAGGAGGAGCGTTCAAAATCAAGGGTTTGCAGAAATGCAAGCCCTTTTTTGTTTTCTGTGGATAAGCATTAGAAAAATACTTGTTGAATGTTGTCTGCTTGAACTTTTACTTATCTATAAAAAATGAAAAAATTCTTCTTTTGTTTATTGCTTTTTGCGTTGACTTTTTCTGCAAAAGCACAAGAAATCAGTGTAGAGAAATCTATTTTTGGTGTGCAAACAGGTTTTTTAGGAATTTGGGGGCATCATGAAGCCAGGCTTTCTAATTCCATTGTTTTAAGAACAGAACTCGGTTTTGACAGTGGAATATGGGGAGGAGATTTTTATGAAAAAACAGGATTTTTACTAACTCCCAGTAATAATAGCGGAACCACGTTGGTATTATAATCTGAAAAAAAGAGAAAATAAATCCAAAAGAATTGATGGAAATAGTGGAAATTTCATCGCTTTAAAAACCAGTTATCACCCAAATTGGTTTGTGATTTCAAATTATAGTAATATCAATATAATCAGTGATATTTCTATTATTCCAACTTGGGGAATCAAAAGAAATATTGGCAATCATTTTAACTATGAAGCAGGTTTTGGCGTGGGATATCATTATATTTTTGCTGAAAATGCAGGATATATAGGAAATAGCAATAAAGGAGAAGTGGATATAAATCTCCATTTACGCATTGGATATCGTTTTTAAATAAAAAAACTTATAGAAAATTTGATTTTTCAAATCTTCTATAAGTTTAGAATAAATTTTCTGCTTAAGATATTCTACTTAAAAAAATACCTATAAATATCATTTCCATTGGCGTAAACCACTAAAGCTAAAAGAATTAAAATTCCAATCATTTGAGCGATTTCTAAAACTTTTTCATTGGGTTTTCTTCCAGTGATCATTTCATAAAGCAAGAACATTACATGTCCACCATCTAAAGCAGGGATGGGAAGAATATTCATAAAAGCTAATATGATTGAAATAAAAGCAGTGGTGTGCCAAAAACTTTGCCAATCCCAAACAGGCGCAAAAAGACTTCCGATAGTTCCAAAACCACCTAATTGTGAAGCTCCTTTTTTAGTAAATACAAATTTGAATTGTGCAACATAATCTCTTAAAGTCCAATAAGTATAAGAAAATCCTTCTGAAATACTTTCTGAAAAAGTAAAACTGATGTTTTTTCTTTCAAAATTAAATTGAGGAGTAATTCCTATATTATTATCTTCATCAGGCGTGATTGCTGCTTGTTTAATTTCTCCATCAGAAGAATATTCTATTTGCAAAGTTTCTCCTTCAGCTTCAGCTTTAATTTGATTCAGTTCATTCAGCTGCGTTATTTCTTGTCCGTTGACTTTTAAAATTCGGTCTCCTTTTTTTAATCCTATTTTTTCTGCAGGAGTATCAGCAAAAACACTATCTATCACTGCTGGAACAATAGGACTGAAAGGCAACATTTCTCCGGCAGAAAACAAGGTTTTATTATAATCTTTTGGAATAGAAATTTCTTCAACCTCTCCATTTTTATGTTGGGTTGTTATATTTTTTGCATTTCTCAACATCACATGAGAACTGGCTTGTAATTGATCGTCTAAATCTTTCCCATCAATTTTTAAAATCAAATCTCCATCTTGAAAACCTAAATCTTTCATGTGTTGAGAAACCGCCAATCCGTCTGGCAAACCTTCTGCAGGAAGAACATTTTTTCCCCAGTAGAATTGAATCATCATAAAGATGAAAAACCCTAAAATTAAATTCACGGTAACTCCTCCCAGCATAATAATCAATCTTTGCCAAGCAGGTTTGCTTCTGAATTCCCAAGGTTGAGGTGGTTTTTCCATTTGCTCTTTGTCCATGCTTTCATCAATCATCCCAGAGATTTTTACATAACCTCCTAAAGGTAGCCAACCAATACCATAAACGGTTTCCCCAATTTTCTTTTTAAACAAGGCAAATTTAACATCAAAAAACAAGAAGAATTTTTCTACTCGAGTTTTAAAAATCCTTGCAGTTACATAATGTCCGCCTTCGTGTAATACTATGAGAATTGATAAACTCAAAAACAATTGAAGGGCTTTAATCCAAAATGCACTCATATAAATAAATTATTTCTTTCTGAAAATCGGACAAAAATAGGAGTTTCCTGTTTCTAAAAAAAAGAATTAAGTTATAGGTTTAGAATTGTTTAAGCTTAGAAAGATTTTTTAAGAATCTTAAAATTTGATAAAGCTGAGTTTCTCTAAACGCATGTCGTGGTAAAATCGTAATTTTGCCTTCAAATTAAAAAGCATGAGTTTTCAAAAAATCTGGAAGCGTTATTGGAAGCTTGCTATCACTTTAGGGGTGATTTCTACAGCGCTTTTATTTTCGATTTATAAATTATATCAGCCCCCTCCATCTTTACCAATTTATGCGCCAAATATGTTGGATGAATCTTTGGTGGATCCAGAAATACAATATGTAAGAAAATACCATAAAATTCCTGATTTTAAGTTGATTAATCAAAATGGAGATACGATTACACAAGAAAGTTATAAGGATAAAATTTATGTAGCAGATTTCTTCTATACTACTTGTCCTTCTTTTTGTGCAGATTTAACAGCTTCATTCAAAAGAATTCAAGAAACTTTAAAAGATGATGATAAGGTTTTATTATTATCTCACACAGTTACTCCAGAGATAGATTCTGTTCCACAGCTTAAAGATTATGCAGTAAAACACGGGGTTAATGATGAAAAATGGAATTTGGTAACAGGTCCTAAAAAAGAAATTTATGAATTGGCAAGAAGAGCTTATTGTGTGGTTCAAGAAGATGGAGATGGCGGAGAATTTGATATGATTCACACAGAAAATTTAGCTTTGATTGATTCTAAGAAAAGAATTCGTGGGTATTATGATGGCACAGATGAAGAAGAAGTAAATCAGCTTTTAGAAGATATTAAAACCTTAAAAAAGATTGAAAAATTAAGAGCAACAGAATAAAAATCTGATTAGGAATTCTTTTTTCCATATCTTTGCAAAAATATTTCTTTAACTTAAAAAATAAGTATAGCATGCAACTGTACAACAAATTAAGTGCTGAAGAAAGAGCAGAATTATTAGAACAAGCTAAACAAAAACGCTTGACGCTTTCTTTTTATCAGTACGCTAAAATTGGAAATCCTCAACTTTTTAGAAATCATCTTTTCCTGGCTTGGGACAAAATGGAGGTTTTAGGCAGAATTTATGTAGCCCATGAAGGGATTAATGCACAATTATCAGTTCCTCAAGAAAATTTTGAAGAATTTAAAAATTTCTTAGATGGAATTTATTTTCTAAAAGGAGTTCACCTCAATATTGCGATTGAACACGATTTAAAATCTTTCTTAAAGCTAAAAGTAAAAGTTCGCAAAAAAATTGTAGCAGATGGATTGGATGATGAAACCTTTGATGTTACAAACAGAGGAAAACATGTAAGCGCAGCAGAATTTAACGAACTACTTGAAAATCCTGATACAATTTGTATTGATATGAGAAATCACTACGAAAGTGAAATTGGGCATTTTAAAGGAGCAGTAACTCCAGATGTAGATACTTTCAGAGAATCTTTACCCATTATTGAAGAAGATTTAAAAGAACATAAAGAAAATAAAAACCTGTTGATGTATTGCACAGGAGGAATTCGTTGTGAAAAAGCCAGTGCTTATTTTAAACATAAAGGATTTAAAAATGTTTATCAAATGCAAGGCGGAATTATTGAATATGCTCGTCAAGCCAAAGAAAAAGGTTTAGAAAATAAATTTATTGGTAAGAACTTTGTTTTTGATAATCGTTTAGGAGAAAGAATTTCTGATGATATCATCGCTTCTTGTCATCAATGTGGAAAACCTTGTGATACCCACACAAATTGTGCAAATGATGCTTGTCATTTACTATTTATTCAATGTGAAGAATGTGCAGAAAAAACACAAGGATGCTGTACAACAGAATGTCAAGAAATTTTCAATTTACCTTATGAAGAGCAAAAACGCTTGAGAAAAGGAAAAACGTATAGCGACAAAAAATTCAAGAAAGGAAGATCTCCTTCTTTAACTTTTAAAAGCTGTAGTGTTTTATAAACATTAAGAAAAATAGAAACGAAAATCCATCAAGAGAAAATCTAATTGATGGATTTTTGTTTTTAATAAAGAAAAAATAGATTAGAAAAACTATTTTCAGTTGTAATCTGGGTTAAAATAAAATAGAAATTAATTCAAGCGCATTTTATTTAATATCTTTACAGCTTAAAATAGATTATTAATTAGACAATAAAATCCTTTTGTTCAGCAAAAACATTTGATAGAGAAGGATTTATTTATAGATATATATATAAAATATATGGGATGTGCAGGCTGTGGAAGTAGTAGTAATGGAAGCTCAAAAGGCTGTGGAGGATCTTGTGGTTCAGGAGGCTGTACCAGTTTTCAAGGACCATTTGCAGTTTTTGATTGGCTTTCAAATATGGAATTACCAAGCGATCAAGAAAAATTTGACGGAGTAGAAGTAAGATTTAAAAACGGAAGGAAGGAATTTTTTAGAGACACAGAAAATTTACATTTAAAAATAGGAGATATTGTAGCAACAGAAGCTTCTCCAGGGCATGATATTGGCGTAATTTCTTTAACAGGAGAATTGGTAAAAGTTCAAATGAGGAAAAAAGACATAGATCCTTATGATGAAATTCCGAAAATTTACCGTAGAGCTACACAAAAAGATATTGATGTTTGGCAAGAAGCCAGAAAAAAGGAGCATGATATTATGCTTCAAGCCAGAAAAATTGCGAAAAGCTTACATTTGAAAATGAAAATCAGCGATGTAGAATTTCAAGGAGATGCTTCAAAAGCAACTTTTTATTACACCGCTGACAGTAGAATTGATTTCAGACAATTGATTAAAGAATTTGCTCGTGAATTCAGAACAAGAATAGAAATGAGACAAATTGGTTTGAGACAAGAAGCTGCTCGATTAGGAGGAATCGGAGTTTGCGGAAGAGAACTATGTTGTTCTTCTTGGATGACAGATTTTAGATCTGTTTCTACAAAAGCTGCGCGATATCAACAACTCTCTTTAAATCCGCAAAAATTAACTGGGCAATGCGGAAAATTAAAATGCTGTTTGAATTTTGAATTAGATTCTTATTTAGATGCATTAAAAGGATTTCCTAAAAAAGATACCAAACTCATCACAAAAAAAGGAAAAGCAACTTGTCAGAAAATAGATATTTTTAAATCCAGGATGTGGTTTTCTTATGAAAAAGATGGCATGAATTGGCATCAGCTTTCAACAGATCAAGTGAAAAAAATTGTAAAAGCTGCAGAAAAAGGAAAACCTGTGGAAAGTTTAGAAGAATTTTCAGCAGAATAAGAAACAGATAATGATAATAAAATTAAGTTTGGAGACGTTGTAGGACAAGACAGTTTAACAAGGTTTGACAAACCTAAGAAATCAAGAAGAAGACGTAGAAAAAGAAGAAAAAATCAATATCGCAAAAAGAAATGAGTAGAATTTTAGGTTTATTAATTATAGTTTTTGGTTTCATAGCTTGCGATAATGATGCTGTTTTTGATAAATATGAAAGCCTTCCAAATCAATGGAATAAAGATAGTATAATTTCTTTTGAAGTAAAATATTTAGACAGTCTTCAAGCTTATGATTTGTTTATAAACATCAGAAATACAAATGATTATCCTTATAGTAATCTTTATTTAATTACCAGTATGAATTTTCCTCATGGAAAAGTTATAGAAGATACTTTAGAATATCAAATGTCAAAATCTGATGGAGAATGGTTAGGCGTAGGAGTTGGAGAAGTAAAATCTTCAAAATTGTGGTATAAAAAAGGAGTTCATTTTCAAGAAGAAGGAAACTATACTTTTAAAATTCGTCAAGCGATGCGAAAAAATGGAGAAAGAGAAGGGGTTGAAAACTTAAAAGGAATTACAGAAGTAGGTTTGAGAATAGAAAAATCAAATTAATCTTATTTGAAATAAAGTGAGTAAAAGTAAAGACAATAAAAAAGTAAAAAACAAAAAAAAGGGAATCTCAAAAAGAAGATGGGTTTTCTATTTTTGGATAATATATTTATTAGGAGTTTTAAGTATAGCTTTTGTTTTTTTCTTAGCAGATCAAGGGGTTTTTGGAGAAATGCCCAGTTTTGAACAATTGGAAAACCCTGAAACTAATTTAGCTACAGAAGTAATTTCTGCAGACGGAGAAACCATAGGAAAATATTATCAAGAAAATCGAACCCCAATAACTTATGATGATTTGCCAGATGAAGCTTTAGAAGCTTTGATTGCAACAGAAGATGTCAGGTATTATAAACATTCTGGAATTGATATTAAAGGAACTTTACGCGCCGTGGTTTATATGGGAAAAAAAGGAGGAGCCAGTACAATTTCTCAACAATTAGCCAAGCAATTATTTCACGGAGAAGGAGCAAGAAATCCAGTAACCAGAGTTTTACAAAAAATAAAAGAGTGGATTATTGCTGTTCGATTAGAAAAAAACTATACTAAAAATGAAATCATAGCCATGTATTATAATGTTTATGATTTCAGTAATAATGCAGATGGAATTCGTTCAGCTTCAAGGATTTATTTTGGAAAAGAACCCCAAGAATTAGCAGTGGAAGAAGCTGCAGTTTTAGCAGGAATGTTTAAAAACTCTTCTTTATATAATCCGTTGAGAAATCCTGAAGGCGTAACAAACAGAAGAAATGTGGTTTTGCATCAAATGGCAAAAGCAGGATATATTTCTCCAGAAGAAAAAGATTCTCTTCAACAGCTTAAATTAGTGATAAATTATCATCCGGAAAGTCATCAATCTGGAATGGCTACTTATTTCAGAGGATATTTAAGCAAATTTTTAAAAGATTGGGCAAGAGAAAACCCTAAGCCAGATGGCAGCACATATAATATTTATAGAGATGGATTAAAAGTTTATACCACTTTAGATTCCAGAATTCAAGCTCATGCTGAAAAAGCTGTCAATGCACATATGCAAAATCTTCAAAAAGCATTTGACGAAGAAAATAAACGAATTAAAACCTCTCCTTTTAGAGATATTTCTCAGGAAGAAATAGATAAAATTATCGATAGAGAAATTCGTTCCAGTGATCGTTATCAGAGAATGAAACGTCGAAATAAATCAGAAGAAGAAATACTTAAAACTTTTGATGAAGAACAAGAAATGCGTGTTTTTGCTTGGAATGAAGAGAAAGCAATAGACACAGTGATGACGCCTAAAGATTCTATCTATTATTATAAATCATTTTTAAATGCAGGAATGATGTCGATGGTTCCACAAACCGGAGAAGTAAAAGCTTGGGTAGGTGGAATAAATTACAAACATTTCAAATATGATCATGTAAAACAAGGACGTCGTCAAGTTGGTTCTACTTTTAAACCTTATGTATATGGAACAGCGATAGATCAACTGCATTATTCGCCTTGTAAAGAGTTTCCTAATAGTCCTTACACAATTCCAGAAGGAAGATATAATTTGTTAGAAGATTGGACGCCAAAAAATGCGGGAGATCAATATGGTGGAATGGTCACCATAAAAGAAGCTTTAGCAAAATCATTAAACACCGTAACCGCTCGCTTAATTGATAAAACAGGCCCACAACCAGTGATTGATTTATTAGATAAATTAAGCATAGACACTACAGGAATTCCTCCTGCACCAGCAATTTCATTGGGTTCTGTAGATATGAGTGTTTATGAAATGGTTTCTGCTTATAGCACTTTTGCCAATCAAGGAGTTTATATAGAACCCGTGATTGTTACAAATATTACTGATAAAAACGGAACAATTTTATATCAAAATCAACCTAAAACAAAAGATGTTTTAAGTGAAGAGAGCGCTTATGTAATTATGAAACTGATGGAAGGAGTTACCCAATACGGATCTGGTGCAAGATTAAGAGGAAATTGGGCAGTTAATAATGCATTTTACAAAAAAATGGTAACAGGTTATCCTTATGATTTTAAAAATCCTATTGCTGGAAAAACAGGAACAACTCAAAATCAAAGTGATGGTTGGTTTATGGGCGTAGTACCTAATCTGACCACTGGAGTTTGGGTTGGTGGAGAAAACAGATCCATACATTTTAATACTTTACAATATGGTCAAGGCGCCACGATGGCTTTACCGATTTGGGGATATTATATGAAAGAACTTTACGCAGATGAAGAATTAGAAATTTCTCAAGATGATTTTGAAGAACCAGAAGAATTAGATATAAATGTAGATTGTGATAGTTTTGAAGATGATGAACCAGAAGAAGACAAAGATATTCTTGATGATTTGAGATTAAACTAATCAAAAATATTGTTATAGCGTATTAAATTTTCTATTTTTAAACAAAATTTTAGTTATGATAAAAAAGACAGTAGCAAATGTTGAAGAAGCATTAGAAGGGGTTAAAGATGATATGACCTTGATGTTAGGTGGTTTTGGTCTTTGTGGAATTCCTGAAAATAGTATTGCTGAATTAGTAAAAAGAAATGTGCAAAATTTAACATGTATTTCCAATAATGCAGGAGTAGATGGTTTTGGACTTGGACTTTTATTAAAACAAAAGCAAATCAAAAAAATGATCGCTTCTTATGTAGGAGAAAATGCAGAGTTTGAGCGTCAAATGCTCAGCGGAGAAATGGAAGTAGAACTTACTCCACAAGGAACTTTAGCTGCAAAATGTCAAGCTGCACAACAAGGATTTCCAGCAATTTACACCCCCGCTGGATACGGAACAGAAGTAGCGCTGAATAAAGAAACCAGAATGTTTGATGGAAAAATGTATGTGATGGAACATGCTTATAAAGCAGATTTTGCTTTTATCAAAGCTTGGAAAGGAGATGAAGCTGGAAACTTAATCTTTAATGGAACAGCAAGAAATTTCAATCCTGTAATGTGTGGAGCTGCAAAAATAACTGTAGTTGAAGTAGAAGAATTGGTAAAACCAGGAGAATTAGACCCTAACCAAATTCATATTCCAGGAATTTTTGTGCAAAGAATTTTCCAAGGAAAAGATTATGAAAAACGCATTGAGCAATTAACCGTTAGAGAAGCTTAAAAGCTGAGGTGTTTTTAGAGTATAATAAGGCAGAAAAGAAAAAATTATGTTAGATAAAAATGGAATAGCACAGCGAATTGCAAAAGAAGTAAAAGATGGATTTTATGTAAATTTAGGAATAGGAATTCCTACTTTAGTTGCAAATTATGTGCGAGAGGATATACAAGTTGAATTTCAAAGTGAAAATGGAATTTTAGGAATGGGACCTTTCCCAATCAAAGGAGAGGAAGATCCAGATTTGATTAATGCAGGAAAACAAACCATCACCGCTTTACCAGGAGCAAGCTTTTTTGATTCAGCCATGAGTTTTGGGATGATCAGAGGGCAACACGTAGATCTCACTATTTTAGGAGCTATGGAAGTAGCACAAAATGGAGATATTGCTAGCTGGAAAATCCCAGGAAAATTAGTAAAAGGAATGGGAGGAGCTATGGACTTAGTCGGTTCAGCAAAAAATATTATTGTGGCGATGACACATATGAATAAATATGGAGAATCAAAACTATTGAAAAGCTGTAATCTTCCTTTAACTGGAGTACAATGTGTAAAAACAATTGTTACAGATATGGCTGTTTTAAAAATAACAGAAGAAGGTTTTAAATTGATGGAGCGCGCACCAGGAGTAAGCGTAGAAGAAATTAAAAAAGCAACAGAAGGAACTTTAATTGTAGAAGGAGATATTCCTGAAATGAAATTATAAGTTTTTAAAAACAAAAAATCATAAGAAATCCTGTTGATATTTTAACAGGATTTTTTTATGGAATAATTTTCGCTTTTTACTGATTATCAATTGATAAGATAAGCTATAGAAAACTATAAAAAGAAGTAGAAATTAAAAATTTAATTATATTTGAAAAAAATATCAAACGAAGAAATCAAGAATCAGTTTGAATTCAAAAACTTCAAAAAATGAAAATAAACAAGTTATTTATCCTCTTTATTTCCTTGGGTTTATTCATCATAAGTGCTTGTAGTAGTGATGATGATAATCTTAATTCAGAAGCAGATATTATCAAAGCTGTGATAGAAAATCAAGAAGAGTTGTTGTTGAATAATCCTTCTATTACTAATGAAAAAGTGACTTTTACTTTAAAAAATTCTCCAGAAAATTTCAATTTTTCTCCAGAATTTGAACTTTCTGAAGGCGCAACAATAGATCCAGAAAGTGGAGTGGAGTTGAATTTTTCTACAGATCAAACTTATGTAGTAACCTCAGAAGATCAACAATACAGCAAAACTTATACAGTTTCTTTTGTATATGAAAATGAAGTAGAAGCAGAAACTAAGCTTTTTTCTTTTGAAGAAGTGAGTTCAGATAATGAAGGAAATTATCATGAGTTTTATGAAACAAATTCTTCTGATCAAAAAATCTATAATTGGGGAACAGGAAATCCAGGATATTCTGTCACTTTAGCCATTACAGGAGGAGAATTATTACCAGAATCTTATCCGACATATCAAACAGACGGATATGAAGGAAAAGGCGTAAGAATGGAAACCAAATCAACAGGAGAATTAGGAGCAGCTTTTGGCGCACCTTTGGCAGCAGGAAATTTATTTTTAGGAGAATTTCTTGAAATCACACAACCTGATCCTCGTCAAGGAGTTCTTTTCGGAAGAAATTACGCTTATGAAACCGCTCCAAAAATGATAAAAGGATTTTTTAAATATCAAAGAGGAGAAGATTTTCAAGTAAATTCAGAAGAAGGTTCAAGCTTTACAGAAGATGGTTGGAATGCTTATGGAATTTTATTTGAAAAAACAGAAGAAGATAATTTCTTAAGAGGAGATTTTTCTTTAGATGATCCAAAAATAGTGAGTATTGCTATGTTGACAGAAGCAGAAAGTATTGAAGCAGAAGATTGGACAGAATTTTCCATTCCTTTTGAAACTGTTGAAGGAAAATCTTTTGATCCTAATCAAGAATATATGTACACCATTGTTTTTTCTGCTAGTAGAGAAGGAGATCTATTTAATGGCGCAGCAGGAAGTGTTTTACATATTGATGAGGTAGAATTATTGATGGAAAATCCTGAAGAATAAATAAGTTTACAATGAAGCAATTTTTATTTGGGATTACTTTAATTTGTTTTGTATTCAGTTTTAAAACTTATGCACAACAAGAAGAAATCACTGCCGAAAAACCACAAGGTTTTTTTAAAGAAAATATAGATTATCAGCTGAAAGCTTATTTTGGAATAGGAGGAAGCACTCCTTTAGGATTACCCAGCGAAATCAAAAAAATAGAAAGTTATAATCCAGGATTGCAATTAGGATTAGAAGCGAATGCTACAAAATGGTTTGAAGAAAATTCTAAATGGGGAATAAGATTAGGAGTTGGCGTAGAAAG
>Ga0079226_10000374_pt1 | contig 30988 bp, 32 predicted proteins | sample Poulit2014_FD_76345 | JGI IMG/M metagenome (GOLD analysis project Ga0079226, IMG submission 76345) | Agricultural soil microbial communities from Georgia to study Nitrogen management - Poultry litter 2014 | ecosystem: Environmental > Terrestrial > Soil > Agricultural land | place: USA: Georgia...
TTACATATTTTCTGCTTTTTCGAGTACTTCTTCAATGCGTCCGACTAAACGGAATGCATCTTCAGGAATGTGGTCGTATTTACCAGAAAGGATTTCTTTGAATCCTTGTACTGTTTCTTCTACTGGTACGTATGATCCTTCTTGTCCTGTGAACTGCTCCGCAACGTGGAAGTTTTGTGATAAGAAGAACTGAACACGACGTGCACGTGATACAGTTTGCTTATCTTCATCAGATAACTCGTCCATTCCAAGAATAGCGATAATATCTTGTAGTTCACGGTAACGCTGTAATGTACGTTGAACTTCTAATGCAATTGCATAATGCTCTTCACCTACAACTGCAGGGTCAAGTGCTCTTGATGTAGAAGCTAACGGGTCAACTGCTGGATAAATTCCTTGTTCAGTTAGTCCACGGTCTAAGTTCGTCGTTGCATCTAAGTGTGTAAACGTAGTTGCTGGTGCCGGGTCCGTGTAGTCATCCGCTGGTACGTAAATTGCTTGGATTGACGTAACTGATCCTTTGTTCGTTGACGTGATTCTCTCTTGTAACTGACCCATTTCCGTTGCTAATGTTGGCTGGTAACCAACCGCTGACGGCATACGGCCAAGTAAAGCAGAAACTTCTGAACCTGCTTGTGTGAAGCGGAAGATATTATCGATAAAGAATAACACGTCTTGTCCTTCTTCATCACGGAAGAATTCTGCCATTGTTAATCCTGTTAAAGCAACACGCATACGTGCACCTGGTGGTTCGTTCATCTGTCCGAATACCATTGCCGTTTTATCAATAACGCCCGAGTCCTTCATTTCGAAGTATAAGTCGTTACCTTCACGCGTACGCTCTCCAACACCTGCGAAAACGGAAATACCTCCGTGCTCTTGTGCGATGTTGTTAATTAATTCCTGAATTAAAACTGTTTTACCTACTCCTGCGCCACCGAAGAGTCCGATCTTTCCACCCTTGATGTATGGTGCTAATAAGTCTACAACTTTAATACCTGTTTCTAAAATTTCTGTTTCTGTTGATAAGTCTTCATATTGTGGAGCACTTCTATGGATTGGGTCACGGCGTGCATCGTCTGCAACCGGCTCATCTAAGTCAATGTTATCTCCAAGAACGTTGAAAACACGTCCTAATGTTACTTCACCTACAGGAACAGAAATAGGGTTATTTAAGTTCGTTACTTTCATGCCACGTTGAAGTCCATCTGTAGATGACATAGCGATTGTACGTACTGTGCTATCACCTAAGTGTAGGGCAACTTCTAACGTTAGTGCTTCTTTATTATCAGCATCTTCGTTCGCATCATTATCAACGACTAGTGCTGTATAAATATCCGGTAGTTGGCCGCCTTCGAACTTTACGTCAACTACAGGGCCCATCACTTGGATTACATACCCTTTACTCATCAAATTCCCTCCAAACTTACTTTTGAATAATTTATTCTAATGCGGCTACTCCACCAATAATTTCCGTAATTTCTTGTGTAATCGCGGCTTGACGTGCTCGGTTATACATTAACGTTAAGTCTCCGATTAACTCTTCTGCGTTATCTGTTGCACTACGCATCGCAGTCATTCGGGCAGCGTGTTCACTCGCTTTTCCTTGTAATAATGCACCGAAAATTGCACTTTCTGCATATTGTGGTAATAGCGTCTCTAAAATTTCTTCTTGACCTGGTTCGTATTCGTAGTCAGCGCTCATACCGCCTTCATCACTAAAGTCAGTGATTGGTAAAAGCTTCGTTGACGTTGGAACTTGAGATAAAACACTCTCGTAATGGTTGTAAAAGATGTTCAGTTCATCAATCGCTCCGTCAATGTACATTTGTACAGCTTGTGAAGCTAGTTCTTTGATGTCTGCGAACGTTGGATGGTCAGATACACCTAGTATACTTTGCGATACGGGAATGTCTCGATTGCGACAATAATCATAACCGATACGACCGACAGCGATCACTGTATATTCGTCAGTTGATTGATGTTTTTCTTCAATCGTTTTTTGGAAGTGACGAAGCACACTACTGTTATATGCCCCGGCTAATCCCCTATCTGACGTAATAATTAAATAACCAGTTTTCTTTACGTCACGAGTGACGAGCATCGGATGTGATGGGTTAGATATTTTTTGCGCGATATTCGTTACAACTGCACGGATTTTTTCACTGTACGGGAAAAATGAACGTGTCTTTTCTTCTGCACGACTCATTTTTGATGCCGAAACCATTTCCATTGCTGTCGTAATTTGTTTCGTTTTAACGGTCGAATCAATTCGACCTTTTATATCTCTAAGCGATCCCAAGTATTTTCACCACTCTTTCTTTGCAGATATCGTCTGCTCTGTATAAGTGTCTTTAAAATATGCGACATATTAAGCAAACTCATATGCAATGATTCATTACATACGATTTACTTATGATTCTGTCGGTACAAATTGCTTTTTAAACGCTTCGATCGCTGCGTTAATATTATCTTCATCAGGTAAGTTACCTGTTTCGCGAATTTCGTTTAATAGCTCGACGTTGTTTTCTTCTAAGTAACGTGATAACTCAGACTCAAAGCGAAGAACGTCCTTCACTGGAATGTCGTCTAAGTAACCGTTCGTTAATGCGTATAAGATCATAACTTGCTTATCAACTGCTAACGGTTCGTTTAAGTTCTGCTTCAGTACTTCTACTGTGCGCTCTCCACGGTTTAATCGTGCTTGAGTCGCTGCGTCTAAGTCTGAACCAAATTGTGCGAATGCTTCTAGTTCACGGTATGCTGCTAAGTCAAGACGTAGCGTTCCCGCAACTTTCTTCATCGCTTTAATTTGAGCGTCTCCCCCAACTCGTGAAACGGATAAACCTGCGTTAATCGCTGGGCGTACCCCTGAGTGGAATAAATCACTCTGTAAGAAAATTTGACCGTCAGTAATTGAAATAACGTTCGTCGGAATATATGCTGAAATATCTCCAGCTTGTGTCTCAACGAATGGTAGAGCTGTTAAAGAACCTCCACCTAAATCATCACTTAACTTAGCTGCACGTTCTAATAAACGTGAGTGTAAGTAGAATACGTCACCTGGGAATGCTTCACGGCCCGGTGGACGACGTAAAAGTAATGATAATTCACGGTAAGCAACTGCTTGTTTTGATAAGTCATCATAAACGAGTAATACGTGCTTGCCGTTATACATGAATTCCTCACCCATTGATACACCTGCATAAGGTGCTAAGTATAACAATGGTGCAGGGTCAGATGCTCCTGCAGATACAACGATTGTGTAATCAAGTGCTCCGTGGCGACGTAACGTTTCTACTGTTCCACGTACTGTAGACTCTTTCTGTCCAATCGCAACGTACACACAAATCATATCTTGATCTTTCTGGTTAATAATCGTGTCAAGTGCTACCGTCGTTTTACCTGTTTGACGGTCACCGATAATAAGTTCACGCTGCCCACGACCAATTGGAACTAATGCATCAATTGCCTTTAGTCCTGTTTGTAGTGGTTCATGAACTGATTTTCTGTCCATAACACCTGGTGCTTCACTTTCAATTGGACGAGTTTTCGACGTTTCAATCGCGCCTCTTCCGTCAATTGCTTGTCCTAATGGGTTAACAACTCTTCCGAGAAGTTCCTCTCCAACTGGTACTTGCATAATACGTCCTGTTCGACGGACTTCGTCACCTTCAGTGATTTCCGTGTATGGCCCTAAAATAACGATACCTACGTTACTTTCCTCAAGGTTTTGTGCCATTCCCATCGTCCCATTCGAAAATTCGACGAGTTCTCCAGACATTACGTTATCTAGTCCATGAGCACGTGCGATTCCGTCACCTACTTCGATGACAGTTCCGACATCACTAACTTCAATATCTGAATCATATGATTCTATTTGTTGCTTAATCAGCGTACTGATCTCTTCAGCTTTTATGCTCATTCCATTTCACCTCAGTCATCAATTGTTTACTTTCGTCATATTACGTTCGATTCGTTTCAACTTTCCACTAACTGAGCCATCATATATAGTGTTCCCTATACGAATTCTCAAACCACCGATAACGGATGGATCTACTTTATTTTCGATTTTAATTGCTTGTTTGTTAAAACGTTTTTTAAAGTTTTCTTCTAATGCATTTAATTCTTGCTCACTTAATGCGCGTACAGAAGTTACAGTTGCTTCTGCTACTTCATTCTTTTCATTGACCATCGTATTTAAATGTTCCACTAATTGCGGTATAATTGTTATACGGTGGCGATCAATCAGGAGTTGAAGTGTGTTTAAAACATCTGCAGAAAGGTCTGTGAATGTCTCTTTTAAAAGTGACTTCTTCTTATCTGCGCTCATACGAGGGTGCTCTAAAAAAGGATAGAGTTGCTCGTTTGCTGCAAACACATCATTTACGATTTGAAATTGCTCGAGCAATTCATTAAGTGTCGATTTTTCATCACCGATTTGAAAAAGAGCTTCTGCATAACGCTTTGCTACTATAGCTTCACTCATCGCTCTTCTCCTACCTCTTTAATATATTCGTTGATCAGCTTTTCTTGATCGTCTGCTGTTAATTCTTTCTCAATCACCTTACTTGCAATGAGTACAGAAAGAGATGCTACTTGATCTTGTAAAGCTTGTACTGCTTTTTCTTTTTCGTTCTCTATATCTGCTAATGCGGCATCTTTAATGCGCTCCGCTTCTACACGGGCTGCTTCAACAATTTCTTGTTCTTGCTTTTTACCAGCAGACTTTGCGTCGTCAAGCATTTGTTGTGACTCTTGGCGCATTTGCTTTAATTGCTCTTGCGCTTTTTCAGAAGCTTCTTCTGCTTCTTTACGGCTTTTTTCTGCTTGGTCAATTTCGTTTGCTACGTACTCTTCACGATTTTTCATCATGTTCATCACTGGGCCCCATGCAAACTTTCTCACGAGGACGAGAAGCACGATGAAGAAGAATAATTGCGCAAGCATATCACCGACGTTTAATCCGCCTAGTGCGGAGTTGATCGTTAAAAAACTAGCGAATGACTGCAAAGTATCCACTCCTTCCATTCTACTGTTGATTAAACAATTTCGTATCGATCTTTATTTTTAAAAGTTTAGTATGTGAACGTTCTGGTTCTTATATTGCAAATATGCTTTTTTTCGTTAAATTACATTACCATTAATGCGATAACTACTGCGATAATAGGCATCGCTTCAATTAAACCAATACCGATGAACATTGTTGTTTGTAACTGTCCACGTAATTCTGGCTGACGCGCGATTCCTTCAACTGTCTTACTCACTGTTAAACCAATCCCAATACCAGCTCCTAAAGCTGCTAATCCTACTGCTACTGCTGCTGCTAATGCACTCATCTTTAAATTCCTCCTAAATAAAATCCATCTTTTTTATTTTTAATTTTTTTGAAAAAATTTATTACTATTTTTTACTAATCACTTGTTACCTTTTGTGAAATATAAACCATCGTTAATACTGTAAATATGAACGCTTGAATACCACCGATGAAAATACTAAATCCTTGCCAAGCTAACATCGGCACTGCACCTAACACGAAGCCTAATACTGAGCCACCTGTTACAGATGCAAGCATTCCTAGCAATACTCCTCCGGCAAAAATGTTACCGAATAGACGTAAGCCGAGCGTCAATGTGTTTGATAACTCACTGACGATATTAATTGGTAAAAACGGCCAAAATGGTTTAAAGAAACTCGCTGAGTACTCTTTCATACCACGCATCTTAATCGCGTAATAATGCGACAGAACGATAACCATTCCAGCTAGCGTTAACGTTATTCCTGGATCTGACGTTGGCGATGTCCACCACACTTCCCCGTTAAAGGAAACAACTGTCATAACACCTAACATATTACCTACTAAAATGTATGTAATTAACGTTAAGCCAAGCGGTAAAAACATCTTACCGACTTTCCAATCCATCGTATCTGATATTAACCCACGCACGAAATCAATGACCATTTCCATCACGTTTTGTCCGCCCGTTGGTTTCATCTTTAAACTTCTTGCCCCGAGTACGCAAAGAATAAATACAATTGCAGACGCGATAAACATCATTAAGATATTAGACAAGTTGAAGTTTAACCATGATATACCGAATACGTTTTCTAGCATCGGTGCACTACTATCCACCTTTTTCACCCCTTCCAGAATCATCCAGCATATTAACTTTCATAAAATCAATTGCTAACACAAGATAAGAAACCATCAACCCAATGAGCAAGGCGATTACGTTAAAATGTTCTGGGAACCGTAAAACGATGATAACTGCAAATGCTACTGCCGCTAATCTAGAAATAAATCCGAGTCCTTTTGGTTTTTCTGCTCGTATTACCTTCTCGCCAAAGAGGGCGATTTTTCTATGTAATAACAGCTGGTTGTAAAAACTTATGCAACTTCCGAGAAGAAGCCCAAAAAACACTTGACTGTACGGCGTAATAATCGCTCCAATAATAAAAGTCATTAAAATAAAGAGCATGTACTTTCGTTGACGATAAATCATTCGTTCAAACTGTTGCACTTAGCTCGTCTCCCTTTGATTTTCATTATTGGTAATCGTTTTTTCAAACGCAAAAACCTACTTTCTCATAGTCATACCAATCTTATCCCATACTCTCTAATAGTACATTATTTCACCTTTTCATGTCAACGTATTTGAGGCTCAGAAACGTGAATATCTCGTATCTTTTCTCAAGTAAAGGGAAAATAATTAACCAATGAGATCCTTCGTCAATTATCAGACGTCATAAAAACGTTTGTTAACTGACATGGCAGATGCTGAATCCATTCAAATAGCCGATTTAAATCATCCGTATTTAAAAATATATTTAGCATCCTTATAAATTATAGAGGAAATAAATGTCACAATGGATGACATATTTGTGAACATTTTATTTTAAAGGATGGTCAAAGCTACGAGATAGATAGTTTACCCTACGTTCGTATTGTTTTCTCATTTGCTAATATGTAGGCAATAAAAAACCTCTCTCATAAGAACTACCTTACGAAAGAGGCACATATTTATTAACGATTATTTTGTTCCGTATAAACGATCGCCCGCATCTCCGAGACCTGGGACGATAAATCCTTTTTCATCAAGCTTCTCGTCTAATGCTCCTAAATAAATGTCTACATCTGGGTGATTGTCTTGGATCACTTTGATTCCTTCAGGCGCAGCAACGAGGCACATGAGGCGAATCTTTTTTGCACCGCGCTTTTTCAACGAATAAATAGCGTCGTTTGCTGAACCACCTGTCGCAAGCATTGGGTCCATCACGATTAATTCACGTTCTGAAATATCAGATGGTAATTTTATGTAGTACTCAACAGGCTTTAACGTTTCCGGATCACGATACAAACCGACGTGCCCTACTTTAGCTGCTGGAAGTAAGTTAAGCATCCCGTCAACCATTCCGAGCCCTGCGCGTAGAATAGGAATTAAACCTATCTTTTTCCCATCTAACACTTTTGACGTCGTTTCTGTGAGTGGTGTTTCAATCGTCGTATCGCGTACAGGTAAATTGCGTGTAATTTCAAACGCCATCAACATCGCTACTTCATCAACGAGTTCACGGAAGTGTTTCGTTCCTGTGTTTTTATCCCTTATGTACGTAATTTTGTGCTGTATGAGTGGGTGGTCTAAAACGAAAACATTGCTCATCAGTCGTTCACTCCTTCTATCTTCTGCGTGTCATTTTAAAATATCTTTTCTTATTATGTATATAATTTTACCATAATGCAATGATTAATAGCTTATTTTCGTCTTTTATTTTTTCGAGAACGGATGTTTCTTATTCACGCATAAAAAATCCCTCTAAAGAGGTTGTTAACAAATAACTGCCTCTTTAAAGGGACTATTAGTTTCAGACGGCTATGTATGTCTGAGTGTTAATTATCGATTAGTTAGCATAAAGTGGGTTAGCTTTCGTTAAAGCTGCTACACGCTTTTCTGCTTCTGCTAAAACTTCTTTATCTTCATAATTCTTTAATGTCATTGCCATAATTGCTGCAATTTCTTTCATATCCGCTTCATCGAAGTCTCTTGACGTAACAGCTGCTGTACCAATACGGATACCGCTCGTTACGAAAGGTCCTTCTTTATCAAATGGAATAGAGTTTTTATTCGTCGTAATACCGATATCATCAAGCACTTCTTCAGCTAACTTACCTGTGATGTTAAGCGGCGTTAAGTCAAGTAATAGTAAGTGGTTGTCCGTTCCACCTGAAACGATACGAATACCTTCTTCACTTAAAGCTTCACCTAATGCTTTTGCATTTTTAACGACTTGCTCAATGTACGTTTTGAAGTCATCTGATAATGCTTCTTTAAAGCAAACTGCTTTTGAAGCGATAACGTGCATGAGTGGTCCACCTTGAACACCAGGGAATACTGATTTATCAATTGCTTTTGCGTACTCTTCTTTACATAAAATCATTCCACCACGTGGTCCACGTAGCGTTTTATGTGTCGTCGTCGTTACGAAATCAGCATATGGTACTGGGTTTTGATGAACGCCAGCTGCTACAAGTCCTGCGATGTGTGCCATGTCTACCATGAACAATGCATCTACTTCGTCAGCAATTTCACGGAACTTCGCAAAATCAATGTTACGTGAATATGCACTTGCTCCTGCAACGATCATCTTCGGCTTCACTTCAAGTGCTTTTTCACGAATCGCGTCGTAATCAAGTTGTTCTGTTTCAGTATCTACTCCGTACTCTTCGAAGTTATATAGTTGTCCACTGAAGTTCACTGGACTTCCGTGTGTTAAGTGTCCACCGTGAGCTAAGTTCATTCCTAGCACTGTGTCACCTGGCTTCAGTACTGTAAAGTAAACAGCCATGTTCGCTTGCGCACCTGAGTGTGTTTGAATGTTCGCATGTTCAGCACCGAAGATTTCTTTCGCACGGTCACGCGCTAAGTTTTCAACGATATCTACATACTCACAACCACCGTAGTAACGCTTTGCTGGGTAACCTTCAGCATATTTATTTGTTAAAATTGTTCCCATTGCTTTCATAACTGCTTCTGATACGAAGTTTTCTGAGGCAATTAGTTCAATCTTTTCCTCTTGTCGATTCTTCTCCTGCATCATTGCATTGTAAATTGCTTCATCTTCTTTTCTAATAGCTTCCATATTGTTAATCCCCCATCCTTTATTATGTGTCTAAATCATACATTTTAAATTGTTTGATTTAACTGTCAATTGTATATTTAAAAAAAGACATATGAGTTAAACACCACATGCGGTTAGCTTTTGTTACGGTAAACCACATGTGGTGACTTGTCTTTATTTTATAATATAGCTTTTGAAATTTCTCTCATCATACCAATAACAAAAATAAAGTCAATTTAACTTATATTTTTTTCATGAGTATTTATTCATATTTTGCTCGAGGCCCGCCAACTAATTTAGGACGTGAGCGTGCACCGTTTACACGTGCATTACCGATTGATTTTTGTTTAAAACGAAGTGGTACAGCAACTTTTCTAATATGCATACCAATCATCGTTTCACCGATATCAAGACCTGACGTCGCTTCAACATCTTCTACGACGACGGGATCTTTAAAATGCTTGTATACATATGACGTCATCGACCCACCTGCATTCGGGTGCGGAATAACAGACACTTCTGTATAACCTTCTTGTTCCATCGTTTCTCGTTCAACGACGAGTGACCGATTAATATGTTCACATCCTTGAAAAGCTAAGTGAACATTCGCCTCAGTTCTTAAACGATTAAGCGCAGAAAATAGCACTTCAGCAATATCTTCACTGCCTGACGTACCAATCGTTTCGCCGATAACTTCACTCGTGGAACATCCGACAACAAATACATCATTTGCTTTTAAATAACCATTTGCTAACCATTCATCTACGACTGCACTGACATCTTTTTTGACTGTTTCTTTAATGTTGGACATACGGTTCACCTATCCTTTTAAAAGTTAGTGTTTATTCTTGCTTTTCGTACGTCGTGATTTTCTCAATTCTGCGTAAGTGACGATTGCCTTCAAACGGTGTTTCTAACCAAGCCTTCGTTATTTCTCTTGCTAAACCTGCCCCGATAACCCGCTCACCCATTGCCAACATGTTTGAATCGTTATGCTGGCGCGTCGCTTTTGCACTGAATACGTCATGTGTTAGCGCACAGCGAATCCCCTGGACTTTATTTGCAGTAATTGACATCCCAATGCCCGTTCCACAAATTAAAATACCACGGTCAAACTCACCATTTGCCACTCGTTCGGCAGCTGGTAGTGCAAAGTCAGGATAATCGACTGAATCTTCACCTTCACAACCGATATCTTCATAAGCGATACCTAGTTCGTCTAACAAACTTTTCACTTCACTTCGAAGTGTATTCCCTGCATGGTCTGCTGAAATAATCACTTTCATTAAAAACGTCCTCCCTGACTACTCATCTATTAATCTTCATTATAACATGAAAAGAAAACGTTTTGTTCTTAAGACTATGTCGAAAATCTGTCAAACGTTCGTTCATTAAACAGCGCTTGATGTTTTTTCTTGCTCAGAAGCGTCATCTTCTGTAGCAAGCGCGACAATATTTTCTTCTGGCGTTTCTGCTTGACCAGACGTTGTTGTAAATTGAGCGATTTGTGCGTTTAAACTGCGCGACTGTTCATCAAGTGCTTGCGCTAATTCATTCACTTGACGTGATACGTTTGATTGTTCCTCAACAGAAGCATTCACTTCCTGCGTAGCCGCTGACGTTTCTTCCGCTATTGCTGCAACTTCTTGTGATTGACGAACAGTATTTTGAATCGACTCTAACTGCGAATCAACAGTCGTTGAAATCGTGTCTATTTCTGCAACAACTTCAGTAACAGACTGTGACATCGCTTCGATTGCTTCATTCGTCGTCTGCCCACCTGCCGCTTCTGCTTTCGCCTGCGTAACATTCGCCGTAATATTTGTCACAACTTTCGTGACATTCGTTTGCATCGACTGAATCAATCGCGAAATTTGCTGAACAGCTTGCGCACTTTCATCCGCTAATAAGCGAACTTCTTCTGCAACGACAGCGAATCCTTGCCCATGTTCACCGGCACGAGCCGCTTCAATCGAAGCATTTAAAGCGAGCAAATTCGTTTGCTCAGCAATATCGCCAACCATCGTAACGATTGACTCAACTTCCTGTGTATTAACTTTTAACTGCTCGACATCTTTTAATGACTCTTCTTGTTCATCTGCTAATGTCTGGATTCCCTGAACTAACGCATGAACAGCATTTGTACTTTGTTCAAGCGTTTCTAACATACTAGCCGACAATTGTTTAGAAGCATCTGCACGGCGCTGCACTTCTTCAGCTAGTCGCGTCGCATCTTCAACTGATTCTGCCGTTCGTTGAATCGCCTCTGCTGACGTTTCTGCTCCACGTGAAATATCGTCTGTTGACGAACTAATTAGCTGTGCGTGTTGTGCAGCTTGTGTTGAAGCTTCTTTTATTTTTTCAACTGTTTCATTTGCATATGTAAAATGTTGCTCGATATTGTGAACCATTTCTTTTAAATTCGTGAGCATTCGTGAAAAAGCAAGCCCAAGTGCACGAATTTCATCGTCTGAACGCGAAGGTCTAATTTCATGTGACAAATCTCCTTCAGCTGCTTCTGTCGCCGCATCTTCCAAACGTTCAAGTGGCTTCGTTATAAATCGTGCAGCAATAAACATTAAAACAGCGGACCAGAATATTCCTTTAAGCAACGTTAAAATTGTAAATGTCACTTCGGAAATGTCCCAAAATTGCTTCACGTAATCATAGACGAAATAGATGAAAATCGCACTGAATGAATAAGTAATGACTGCTAAAAACGTCGTTAAAAATACTAACTTCAATTGCAAACTAAAGCGGTATCTTTTTTTCATTGGCTACCTGTCCCTTTCCTCTTCCATCTTCCTTTGCAAATGTTCAATGTTTGTTATAAGTTCTGCAAGTGTTTCGCGGTACGTACTTACATCTGCACCAAATGGATCCGTAATATCTTGCGTACTATAATCTTTCCCTGTTTCGACAAATTCCTTTAATGTGAATGTTTTGTCTGCTACTTCTAAGTATTGTGTGGATAAAATTTCTCGATGTTGAATAGTCATCGTTAAAATGAGGTCGGCCCATAACAACAAATCACGTGTCACAGGCTGGGCTTCATGGTTAATGTGGATATTTTTTTCCTTAAGAACAGTTTCTGCGTGTTGATTAGCTGATCCGCCATCCATCGCAAAAATACCTGCAGACTGTACATTTGCTTGTGGAATCATCTGCTTTGTCACTGCTTCTGCCATCGGACTTCTACACGTATTCCCCGTACACACGAATAAAATATTCATTGATATCCTCCAGTTTACCCTTAGGTATAATATATCATAAATAACTAATAAAACATATCACTTAGGTATTTATACTTACTTATTGTTAGTAGAGTTTTTTTCTGCCGCTCGTTCTAAACGATTCATAATAGCAATGCCAATTCCTTCTTTCGGAAATGTTTCACATATAATCTCATCAACTTCCTCATGAGAAAAAGAGCGCAGGCCACGATAAATATTTTTTGCAATTTGCGACAAGTCACTCCCAAGAGCAAAAGTTTTTCTTGCGATTAATTGACGACTTAGTGCATCACTCGCTAACACACCGACAATTTTCCCGTTAGCTTGCGCATCATCAATATACTGTTGCATATGAGTAACTGATGGACGCATGAGCGTTAACGGCACGTCAGGGCTATAATGCCGATATTTAACACCAGGAGAAAGTGGCTTCTTCTCTTCAGTCGATTGAGCGTTCGCGATTTTTACTTCGCCTACGACTTTTCGTATCTCATCTGCCGTCACACCACCTGGACGCAAAATAATCGGTACATTTGACGTACAATCAACGACTGTTGACTCCATTCCAATCCCTGTCTGCCCACCGTCTAAAATACCAGCTATTTTTCCTGATAAGTCTTCTATCACATGTGACGCCTCAGTCGGACTCGGTTTTCCGGACGTATTTGCACTCGGCGCGGCAATTGGTCGCCCACTCGCCTTAATTAAGGCTAAAGCTACTGGGTGATCAGGTATACGAATCGCCACTGTTGATAACCCTGCCGTGACACGTGAAGCGCACGTCCCATTACTCGGCAAAACGTACGTTATTGGCCCGGGTGAAAAATGATAAATTAATTGTTCAACAAACGGAGGAACGGACGTAACGAGAGAAAGTAACTGTTCCTGCGTAGCGACGTGAGCGATTAAAGGATTATCTTGTGGCCTACCTTTCGCTTGAAAAATTCGCTCAACAGCCTCGTCACTCAGTGCATCAGCCCCGAGCCCATACACCGTTTCAGTCGGAAAAGCGACAAGCTCGCCAGCATTAATCATCGCTGCCGCTTCTTCAATTATTTCGTCATTCGCTTTTTTATCCGTTGCCAACGTCCACTGCTTTGTTTTCTTCACCTACTCATCCCCCCTTCTCTTTACATCCTTTGTGAATTAACATGATTAAACAGTTATGCACAACTCAATTGTTGATAGACTCACGTTATGACATGATTTTTCAAATGTATACACATTTTCTCCTTAAAATTAACACTGTTTCAACAAGTTATTAACATGCACCTGTGGATAATGTGGATAAAGTTGATTGTTACGCGATTTCTCATTCAATATTAATCGATTGAGCTCAGTCATCACTTGAGAACTCATGTTCTAAATAAGCGCTCACTATTCGGTCTTGTCCGTTTATATCTTTAATAATTTCAACAGTGCTGTTCGGAAAAAATGACTTTATTAGTTTCGTCACACGCACGCCTTGTGTATAACCAATTTCAAACATAATAAGCGAAACACTCGTAAAATGATTAGCTATTTGCTTTAATATCGTCTCATAAGCAGCTAATCCATCATTTTCAGCAAATAAAGCTAAGTCTGGATCATAATTTTTAACCGTATCTGATAAATGATCTTTTTCACGATAAGCAATATAAGGTGGATTACTCACAATAATCTGTGGATAAGTTTGATTGTTGATGATTGGTTGCAAAAAATTCCCTTGTAAAAACTGAACGTGTGCACCTAATTGTGTCGCATTAGCTTTAGCTACTTCCAGTGCTCGTTCGCTAATATCCGTTGCATAAACGTCTAGCTGCTCATGTTCTAAAGCTAGAGTCGTTCCAATCACTCCACTGCCCGTACCCACATCAACAACAACAAGAGATTCATTTCGCGAAAAATTTTCATCTATTTTTTTTAACGTTAAATCGACAAGCTCTTCTGTTTCCTGACGCGGGATAAGCACATGTTCATTCACAGAAAATTTTCTCCCAAAAAAATGTGCATAACCGAGCAAATGTTGTACAGGTTCCCCTGTTTCCACATGAATATGTATGAGATTTTCATACGATTTTACTTGTTCATCTGAAATGGGCATTTGCATATTCATATAAAAGGTCGATTGATCAACATTTAGAACATGTTCCAACAATATTTTAGCAACATTCGGTTCTCGTTCGTTTTTTTCTAAAAAAAGAGAAGCCCATTCCAGGACTTCATACTGTTTATACGTTTTCTTCATTTTATCCACCAATTTGTTCGAGTTTTTCTGCTTGTTCTTCTAATAATAATGCGTCAATTAATTCATCGAGTGACCCGTCAATGATTTGATCTAATTTTTGCACAGTTAAACCAATGCGATGATCAGTGACACGATTTTGCGGGTAATTGTACGTACGAATTCTTTCCGAACGATCCCCTGTTCCGACGGCTGTTTTACGTGTTGCATCATATTCCGCTTGAGCTTCTTGTTGTGCTGCATCATACACACGTGCTTTTAATACTTTCATCGCTTTTTCACGGTTTTTAATTTGGGATTTCTCATCTTGCATTGATACGACAATACCTGTTGGGAAGTGTGTAATACGAACAGCTGAATCTGTCGTGTTAACGTGTTGTCCTCCCGCACCACTTGAGCGATACGTATCGATTTTAATATCTTCATTACGAATTTCTACGTCGATATCTTCCGCTTCAGGCAAAACAGCAACAGTTGCTGTTGACGTATGAATACGCCCACCAGACTCTGTTTCTGGCACACGTTGTACACGGTGCGCGCCGTTTTCATATTTTAATTTCGAATAGGCACCATTTCCATTAATAATGAAAATAATTTCTTTATACCCACCAACGCCTGTTGTTTGTGCTTCAATGACTTCTGTTTGCCAACGGTTCGCTTCAGCATAACGCGCATACATCCGATATAAATCTCCAGCAAATAAAGCTGCCTCGTCACCACCTGCTGCTGCACGAACTTCAACAATAACGTTCTTATCGTCGTTCGGATCTTTTGGTAGTAGTAAGATTTTCAGTTCTTCTTCTAATGCTGTCGTTGATTTATCGAGTTCGGAAATTTCCATTTTAACCATCTCAGCCATTTCTGCATCGGCATCATCTTCTAACATCAATTTTGCATCGGCTAATTCCGTCGTCTGTTCTTTATATGTACGATATTTTTCAACGACTGTTTCTAAATCTGATTGTTCTTTTGAATATTCGCGTAATTTATCTATATCACTAACGACTTCTGGGTCGCTTAGTAATTCGTTCAATTTTTCATAACGATCTTCTAACACTTGTAAACGTTCAAGCACCATGCATCACCTCTTCTTGATTAACAGTATAATTATAATATATATAGATGAAGAGGTCAAAAGGTTGATGTCATTTTAACGAACCTTAAAGTCATCATTCATCGCACGCGCAAGCATAACAGAAAATTCAGCACGAGAAATATTCGCTCGAGGCTTAAACACACCTGCTGATGTACCAACAGCAATACCGTTTTGTGCGAGCAATTCGATTTCTGCTTTTGCCCAACTGGACGAAATATCATTAAATGAACTGCTTCCTTTTCCTGATAGTTCATAAGCGTCCGCGATAATCTTTGCCATTTGTTCTCTTGTGAGCGTATCATTCGGTCCAAACGTCCCGTCCGGATAACCACTAAAATACCCGGCTTTAACTGCCGCTTCAACAGCCCCGTAATAGTATGCTTTCTTATCTAAATCTGAAAAGCTCGGTTTATTTTTATCTGTCGAAACATCTAATTGTTTTGCACGGGAAAGCATAACAGCGGCTTCTCCTCGCGTGATCGTTTTATTAGAACCAAATGTGCCGTCTGGTAGTCCATAAACGACTTTATTCGTTTCTAAATAAATGATTTCATCTTTTGCCCAGCTCGGTAAATCAGGAAATGTTTTTACGATGTCTTTAACGACCGTATCTTTTCCTTCACGATCAAATGCTACGTCCCACTCACTCGCCTCGAAATAAATCTTATGTTCATTCTTTGTAATCGTTACTGGTAGTGACAACTCTTTTTTGAGGTCAGGGATCGTTACTTTCAGCGTATATTTTCCAGCAGTTAGTGGTTTTTCCACAACTTGTTCGAACATTTCACTCGTTGCCGTTAAATATGTTTTTCCATTTCTTTCTAATGCCATTTCATAAGATAAACTAGACTCATCTGCAATTTCTAAATGGGCGCCATTATTAATTTCTACGATTAGCTCATCTGGATCATCTTCCTGCCCAATAAAATATACGTCAGTGACGTTAACGTCTTCCATCGTTGTAAATGACCAAGCTTTTGAAAGATCACGCTTTTCCCCACCCACTAACACGTGGGCATCTACAGATACGTGATATGTTTCTCCGTATGATAAAGGTTTTCGTGGAATAATCATGACGTGCTGATTCTCATCAGGGTCACGTTCAGGTGTAACGTCATATACAGGTAAATTCTTACCGTTATTATCTGTCAACTGCACGTGATCAACGACTAATTCATTACTCGTATAATAACCATCAGGATAATAAAAACTAATCGGATAGCCGACAACTTTTAAATCTTCATCATAAATCCCCCAATAAGATAAAGGGTTTGGCGATTCAATCGCTAGCCAGCTCACTTTGACGTCATTTTGGCCATTTACCGGATAAACGACTACATCATCTTTTGTCGTTCCTGAAGTGGACGACGTATTTCCGTAATTAACAATGAGATGGCCATCTTCATTATATCCCGTGCCAACGTGTGCGTAATTAGGATTCATCATTGGCTCACGGTGATAAGGCGCATCAAATAATCCGTTAATACCTGAAATGCCTGTCGGCGCTCCAAAATTAATCCCTTCTGAATAAACACGTGCTTCATAACCGAATGCTTTCGCTCGATCAAATGGTGAACGACCTGAAAACCCAGGATTCCCTTCGTCTTGATAATGACCTAGTGCATTATTTAAAAATAAGTAATCTGCATGTGATTGACTCGCTTTTTGAACACTCGAATGACTACTTAATGGCTGTAAATTCATTTTTTTTACGGTATTCATTTAATTTAAACACCGCATCATCTTGAATATTGTTTAACGCATGTTCACTGCTGATTGAAACTTCTTTATTAGCATAAATCGTTTGTGTACCGAGTAAAATGAACAGGCACATACTCGTTAATAATAAAAGTCGTCTTCTCATTGGTTTCCCCTTATCGTTTGTTTTTTGTCATAGTTTATAGTGCTTAATGTATGTTTAATAAGTTATCTATGTGCTGGGAAGTGTGGGACAACTTCTTCAGCGAGTTCCTGAACAATTTCCTCCACGGGACGAGTTGCTAACTTTAGCGTGAAAGCTACGTGATTCACACCAATCGCCCGTAATTCGTGTAAATGATTGATTAAAAAGTTGCGCCCTGTTCTGAACCCAAGCGGAATCCCTGTTGGTGGTTCGTTCGGATTTTCCGAAAGGTCAATAAAAAGTGATTGGGCAAACGGTTTAAACTCTTTCGTATGCGTTCGATACTCCTTAATTAAAAGCTCTTGAATAAATAAATCACGTGGATAAAATAACCAGCCATCACCATTTTTAGCAATCCATTCACGCGTTTGTCCGGAATGACCAGTAATTAACGTCGGTATATCCATACTCGAAGGCTTCGGTAACACGTCTGCATCTGTTAAGTTAACGTTCGATGCCTGAATCGTAGGGAATTCCTCAGCCCATGCGCGACGGATCACTCGGAGCGATTCACGGAATAGCTCACTACGCTCTGCTTTATTAACTGAAAACGCGTTAAATTCAATCGGACGATCTCCCGTTGCAATGCCAAGCACTAAACGATTATGAGATAGTTTGTCAATGGAAGCAGCAGCCTTTGCCACGTGTAAAGGGTGGCGAACAGTCGTTACAATACTACCTGTTGCCAATGCAATTCTTTTTGTCTGAGCGGCTAAGTAGCCAAGATATACCCACGGATCATAAATTTGACCAACATCCCCAAATTCAGGGTCAAATAACGGTATGTCACGGACAAATAAAGATGCAAAATGAGCTTCATCTGCTTGCTTAGCCAAAGCCATTTGTTTAACTAAGTCCATTTCTGGAACGCTTCCTTTGTATCCTTCAATCGGAAAGAAAAGTCCGAGCGTTAACTTATTTTCTTGAAACATCGTACGAAAGCCTTGATGCTGTTCAAATGTGTTCATTCGTCTATTCTCCTAGGCTCATTTATTTCTTTGTAAAGTACTTACTTCTTCAACAATTGTTTGATTCTTTCAACTGACAAATTAGTCGCTTGTTCAATTTCTCTCGCTGTGAGGCCATTGCTGAACATTGTACGAACGAGCTCTGCTTGACCCTGTTCCTTTCCTCGATCAAAGTAAGAGTTTGGAAGTTGTGAAACGAAGTCACTTTCTTTTTTCGGTAATTCATCAACTTTTTCACGCATAATTTGTTCCTCCTCTAGTACAGAATTACTTCTTCAACAATTGCTTGATTCTTTCAACTGACAAATTAGTCGCTTGTTCAATATCCCTTGCCGTGAGGCCATTGCTGAACATTGTATGAACGAGCTCTGCTTGACCCTGCTCTATTCCTTGTTCAAGACCCTCTTTCATTCCTCGGTCAAAGTAAGAGTTTGGGAGTTGTGAGACGAGGTCACTTTCTTCTTTCGGTAATTCATCAACCTTTTCACGCATGATTTGTTCCTCCTCTTCGTTTAATTGTAAATACGTTTCGAAAAAGCCATACATCAATTGCATTTTTGCCGGGTCTAACTTCATGCGACTGATCATGCGTAAGAATTCAAACTTTACTTGGATACGTTCTTTTTCTGTGTACCCCATTTTACTGAGTAATGCTGCGACTGCTGGATTATCTTCTTTAATAAATTCGCGCCAAGATTTTTTGATGAGATGTAATTGTAAGTAATGAAAGGATAGTATTCGTACGGTTGGCAATTCGATTGTAAATGTGTCGTCGACAAAGCGAGAATCATCATAACTGAATACGGCAATTGGGAGAATAGGCATGCGGTATTTTTCATAGAGGCGACTGTAGTAGATAAACATGCGTTCATTAAATTCATGTTGTAAAGATGATTGTGGTTCAACGTGGATGAGGATTATTTGCTCTTTTTGTTTCATTTTAACTTCAGCAAGTATATCAATTTGCCGCCGTTCGCCTTTGACAATATCTGTAAATATTTCTTGCTCTAAAAAGGTGACTGTTGAAAAATCGATGTCCGCAGCTTCTTCTGGGAAAAAACCTTCAATAAAAGACTGGAAGAATGTTTGAATCAACTCTTTAAATAAACGGTCATGATCAATATACGACTTTTTCTCTTCATAAATAAGTACACTCATTTTACCACATCCTACTTTATTATGGTGCTTATTCGTGGTGATATTTTCTAAAAAAAGTATAACATGAAACAGCTAATAAGAACAGATGTTCTGTCCGCTATTCATAAAATTGATTTTTAGTAGTTTTTTTGACTTAAATAGAGGATTTTCATGGCTATTGCACGAATACTTTTTAAAAGTGAATGTTAAAACCGTCTAACTATTAAATAGTCATTAAAAAGGTGTCAGTGATTATTCACTAACACCTGTTAAAATATATTTATTTTTCATCCGTCTTATGTCTTATGTGCAACAGACACATTCCCTATCGTAGATCCTACGGGAAATGTTTTTGAGTCAAAATACTCATAAACTAATAATCCACTCACAATTATTAATAGACTAGCAATTATAATTATTATTTTTTTATTAAACATCATGGCGACCGATCCCTCACTCTGATAGCAATTAAAAAAAACTAAAAAAATACCTTTACATGAGGCCCATATCAATGGAATCCTGCACGTAAAGGTCGGTTGCACAACTAGCTCCATACGGTTCCAGTGCCCAATATAAATAAACCGTATATCTTCGCTTTCCTTATATTCACATTCAATTTATGTAATCTTTTTTGCCTAATACTAATTTACTATAAATGATTTAAATATGCAATCTATTTTTAAAATAACTCTAAATAGTAACTAATCATTTGTTCTCCGTAAAAATATGTTATTAATGCTGCTATGCTAATAAATGGTCCGAACGGTATTGGTTGGCGTCTTTTAATACGTTTGCGAGCCATCCAAATAAGCCCGAAGAGAAGACCGATAACAGATGCTAAAAAAAGTGTGAGTAACGTCTTTCCTAAACCTAAAATAATGCCGAGCACACCAAAAAGCTTCATGTCACCTGCGCCCATACCGCCTTTACTTGCAATAATAATAATAGCAATCAACAAAAAACCGACCGCTGAGCCAAGTAACGGATTATACCACGGATCCATTGGATGGATTGTGCGTAATATGACGAGTAACGGTAAGAAAAATAGTAAAACTTTATTAGGAATAATCATATAAGCAATATCAGAAACAGTTATAATCACGAGCATGCTCACAAATAACAGAGAGATTGCTAGTTCACTTTGTAAGCCAATCTTTATGTAACTAAAAGCGAAAAGTAAGCCTGTGATCATTTCAATGGTTGGATATAAAGGTGAGATGCGCGTGTTGCAATATCTACATTTACCACGCTGGATGACGTAAGACATGATAGGAATAAGTTCGGTTGGGCGAAGTGTATTTTCACATGATGGGCAGTAGGAGCGATCGTTATGAAATGGGATGTCTTTTGGTAATCTGAGGCCAATCACGTTGTAGAACGAGCCAAATGTAACGCCGAATAAAAAGAATGCTATTATGTAAAAAATATCCATAGTTATTTCCTCCTTTCATATAGCTATTTATACCATGATAAAAGGCCTATGTAAATACACGATATTATTTATTGTATGGAAGTGCGGAAAATCGTTCATTAACAACGAAACTTTTGAAAGTGGCGTGAAAAAATAAAGCAAAAAATCATTTTAAGACCGTTAATTTTACACTATTTTGTTCGCAGCATAGTTAGGTGAGCTAAGTTTTTTATTATTTTCAAATGAGGACTGTATAAAGGGTGGGGAGCGTTTTAAAAATATCTTATTCTTTTGTAGCACTTCAATCACGACAAAAAAATAGAGGTTATGTTTATCTCTCGGATAAACATAACCTCTTTCCTTGCTTATTTTACTAGGTTGCTAACGATTGCTTTACACTTAATTACTGGAAAAGTAACAATTATTAAACGAAAAAATGTATGTAATAAATCGCTTACTAGTAAAAATGCTTATATAAGCTCTTCTTTTAGCTTGTGCGACTAGAGTCATAGCTCTCTTAGTTATTCTATGAAATTTGTCGTCACGTATTGCTTTTGAAGTCATATATATATAAGCAAATGGCTTTTATAAATGACATGACAAAAACCATTTGCTTATTTGTTATGTAAGATAAGCTAAGGTCACTTGCTGACGATTGCTACGCTCGCTATCCATCAATAAGTTACCTATGATTAGCTTATTATTTCATATTGTACTTTCTCTTGAAGCGGTCAATACGTCCGCCTGCAGTATCTTCTCTTTGTTTTCCAGTGTAGAACGGATGTGTGTCTGAGCTCACTTCCACACGAATAACTGGATACGTGTTTCCATCTTCCCACTCAATTGTTTCGTCTGACGTTCTCGTTGATCCACTTAAAAACTTATAATCAGATCCTGTATCTAGAAAGACGACTTTTTGATATTCCGGATGAATGTCTTTTTTCATTTGTTTCCACTCCTTTTTGCCTTGATCCGATTGATTCAAGGATGTTTTAAAGGTTTTTTATTCGATTCTCAAATACCCATATAAAAAGATTATAACAGTGTGAACATACGATTGCAACAGTAAGACGTATTATTTTTGTGAAAAAATAAGCAACTTTTTATCACTTTTACATCATTATCGTTTGACGTTTTTTCGTTTCATTTCTTTTTCTAAGATGTCTAAAAATTCCTCGTTCGTTTCTGATGCTTTTAAGCGGCGTAAGAAGCGCTCGAGAAAATCGTGTGAATCTTGCATCGTATGGCGAATCGCCCACATTTTCTCTAAATGATTTTTCGATAGTAAAAGTTCTTCTTTTCGCGTGCCTGAGCGTAATATGTCGATTGCTGGGAAAATACGTCGTTCTGCAAGTGAGCGATCTAAGTGTAATTCCATATTTCCCGTTCCTTTAAATTCTTCGTAAATAACGTCATCCATACGCGATCCTGTGTCGACGAGTGCCGTTGCTAATATCGTAAAGCTGCCACCTTCTTCGATATTACGTGCCGCTCCGAAAAAGCGCTTCGGTCGGTGGAAAGCTGCTGGATCAATTCCCCCTGAGAGCGTCCTGCCGCTCGGTGGAATAACTAAGTTATACGCGCGCGTGAGACGAGTAATACTATCCATTAACACGATAACGTCTTGTTTATGTTCAACGAGGCGCATCGCTCGTTCTAAAACGAGTTCTGACACGCGAATGTGGCTTTCTGGTACTTCGTCAAATGTCGAGCTGACGACGTCAACATTCGGATGGACAGATCGTTCAATATCCGTTACTTCTTCTGGACGTTCATCAACGAGTAGGATGATTAACTTTGCTTCTGGATGATTTTCCGTAATACTATTAGCAATTTCTTTTAAAAGCATCGTCTTCCCTGCTTTTGGCGCGGAAACGATTAATCCACGCTGTCCAAATCCTACAGGCGTCATTAAGTCCATAATACGTGTTGATAATTTGTTCTTAGATTGTTCCATATTCATCATACGATTTGGGTATAATGCTGTCAGGGCAGGGAAATGTACGCGTTCTTTTGACGTTTCTGGATCTGCGTCATTTACCGCATCGACATGTAACAGTCCGTAATATCGTTCGTTTTCTTTTGGTGGTCGTACTTTTCCAGAAACTTTGTCACCATTTCTTAAATCAAACCGACGAATTTGTGATGCGGATATGTAGATGTCTTCTGCACTCGGAGAGTAGTTGATTGGTCTTAAAAATCCGAATCCTTCTGATGGGATAATTTCTAAAATGCCGTCCATAAATAAAAAGCCGTCTTTTTCTGCTTGGGCTTTTAAAATAGCGAAAATGAGCTCACGTTTCGTTAACTTTGCGTAATATGATACTTTGAACTCTTTTGCTAATGCATAAATTTCTTTTAATGTTAATGCTTCTAAAGTGGAGATTGTTAATGAAGCCATTGAATCACCATGCCTATTCATTTATTATTAAATACTCTAACTTTCTAGGTAGTTTTTTCATTTGAAATCGCTATATGTTCAGAGATTTGTTTCTTCTTAGATGTTTGACGGATGTTGCTTGTTGAAGAGTGTTAGAAGTTAGAAAAGAAGTGTTATTGGACATTTCACCTTATATTTTACCATTCATGTCCATTTCTATCTTACCTTTTTTCCGAGAAATAAACAACAAAAGGTAAGCTGATGATTGAATCAAGTATTTGTGGGCACCTAATAAATATGTTCAAAATACCATCTTTTGTATAGTTATAGTCACAACAACCACTATAAAAAGAGAAGAAATTCTTAATTGGGTAATATCATATCTCAAATCATAAGGGAAGAGTTAGTTGGTGCGAAGAATGCACTTCAATTCTTCGTGGACAAGTGTAGTACATTTCTGAAGTGAAAGCTTTACACAACAAGTATGGCATAGTCCCACAAACATTTTACTCATACTAAGCTGATTGTTTCAAAGGGTTGTCATCACTAAATTATCGGTTCTTACGCATCTGTTTTATTTCGTGAAAGAAAACTCACCGCAAATATGTCAATAAGCGGTGAGTTCGTCATTATTCAACAATCATATTCGGTTTTATTTTTAAGCTATGTTCTCCTTGGATGAAACGAACTGTTCCACTTTTCGCACGCATAACGACTGTTTCTGTCGTTGCACGTTGTCCTTTAAACTGAATACCTTTTAACAACTCACCATCTGTTACGCCTGTAGCAGCGAAGATAGCGTCATCGCCTGCGCAGAGATCATCCATATAGAATACTTTGTCCATATCTGTGATACCCATGCGATTGCAACGAGCAATTTCCTCGTCATTTGATGGTACGAGTTTTCCTTGGATTTCGCCACCTAAGCACTTTAATGCTGCGGCAGAAAGAACGCCTTCAGGTGCACCGCCAATACCGAATAAAATATCGACACCTGTTTTTTCAAATGCTGTGTTAATAGCCGCTGCTACGTCACCGTCAGGAATGAGTTTAATACGAGCGCCCGCTTCGCGAATTTCTTTGATAAGTTCTTTATGTCGTGGACGATCAAGAACAATTGCTACAACGTCTTCTAATCGTTTGTTTTTCGCTTTGGCAACAGCTTGGATATTCTCTGCAATAGAAGCGTTAATATCTACTTTTCCAACAGCTTCAGGTCCGACTGCGATTTTATCCATATACATGTCTGGTGCGTGTAAGAAGTTACCCGCGTCAGCAATGGCGATAACTGATAGGGCGTTCCATGTCCCTTGAGCAACGATTGCTGTTCCTTCTAAAGGATCAACAGCAACGTCCACTTCTGAACCAACACCCATACCGAGTTTTTCACCGATGTAAAGCATCGGTGCTTCGTCCATTTCACCTTCTCCGATAACGACTGTTCCTTGCATCGGAATTGTATCTAATACGGTACGCATCGCTTCTGTTGCAGCAGCGTCCGCTTCATTACTTTTACCTCTTCCCATCCAACGTGCAGATGATAAAGCAGAAGCTTCTGTTACACGTACGAGCTCCATCGTTAAACTTCTTTCCATGTTGTTCCCACCCTTTAACGTTTATTCAATTATTTTTTCATTTGTATACGTTCTTCTTCAGTTAAATCTTCTCGCCAAATACGTGCACCGAGAGTCGTTAATTTATCAGTAATTTTTTCATAGCCACGATCAATATGATCAACGCCTGTAATTTCAGTGATTCCGTCAGCCATGAGTCCAGCGATAATAAGTGCGGCACCTGCTCTTAAATCCGATGCGCGAACTTTTGCTCCTTCAAGCGCGACTGGACCTGTCACGATTGCTGACCCGCCTTCGACTTTAATCGATGCATTCATTCGTCTTAATTCATCAATATGTTTTAAACGGGCAGAGTAAATCGTATCTGTTATAATACCTGTCCCTGTTGCCCGAGTAAGTAATGTCGTAAATGGTTGTTGTAAATCTGTCGGAAATCCAGGATAGACGAGAGTTTTAATATCGACGCTCTGTAATGTTTTCTTCGGACGGAGGAGCAGTTTCTCATCTGCCGCTTCAATGTCGACACCCATTTCACGCAATTTAGCGAGGAGCGATTCTAAATGTTCAGGAATAACGTAATCAATTAAAATCTCTTCTCCTTGAGCAGCTGCTAAAATAGCGTACGTGCCCGCTTCGATTCGGTCCGGAATAATCATATGATTACACCCAGATAATGAGGATACCCCTTCGATACGAATGACGTCCGTTCCAACGCCTTTTATTTTTGCGCCCATATTCGTTAATAATGTTGCAACGTCAATGATTTCTGGTTCTTTTGCTGCGTTTTCAATCGTCGTGACACCTTTTGCTTTCACCGCTGCTAGCATAATGTTGATTGTTGCCCCAACACTGACGACGTCTAAATAAATACGCGCGCCTCTCAATTCTTTTGCCCGTAAATAAATAGCGCCTTGTTCGTTTGTCACTTCTGCACCTAACGCCTCAAACCCTTTAATGTGCTGATCAATTGGGCGTGGACCGAGGAAACAACCGCCTGGAAGTCCGATGACTGCTTCATTAAATTTCCCAAGCATCGCACCCATAAAATAGTAAGATGCACGTAGCTTTTTCACTTTGCCATTTGGCAGTGGCATACTGACCATTTTTGCCGGATCAATCGCTACACGTTGTTCACCCCAAGTGACAGTGCCGCCTATTTCCTCAACTATTTCTCCTAATGTGAATACGTCTGAAATATCCGGTAATCCTTCAATTGTCACTGTTGAATCAGCTAAAATAGCTGCAGGAAGTAATGCGACAGCACTATTTTTTGCGCCGTTAATTTTTACGCGACCACTTAATTTGTTACCACCTTCAATGAGAAGCTTTTGCATGTTAGACCCTCACTCTCTTCCATCCATTTATCATATGAAAAAGAGGTGGAGATGAACGGACATCTTCCACCTACTTAATCAATTACTTATTTTGTTTATGCCAATCTGATAAAAACTGTTCAATTCCTTTATCTGTCAGTGGGTGACTGACTAAGTCTGCCAGAACATTGTACGGGATTGTCGCAATATCTGCACCGTTAAGCGCTGCGTCAATCACGTGTAATGGGTGACGAATCGACGCTGCGATAATTTCAGTTTCAATGCCGTGCATATCAAAGATTGCCGCAATTGTTGCGATTAAATCCATTCCATCATGTCCGATATCATCAAGACGTCCTAAAAACGGCGACACATACGTGGCACCTGCACGAGCCGCTAATAATGCTTGATTCGCATTAAAAATTAGCGTGACGTTCGTCGTAATATCTTCTTCACTTAATGCCTTTACTGCCTTTAGACCTTCTAATGTCATCGGAATTTTCACCGTAATGTTCGGTGCAATTTTTGCCAATTCTTTTCCTTCTTCAATCATTCCTTCAGCGTCTTCAGCAATAACTTCTGCGCTAACTGAACGATCTGTAACGACTGCTGTTATTTCTTTTAAACGATCATGAAACGAGACACCTTCTTTAGCGATTAAGCTCGGGTTCGTCGTTACGCCACCGAGAATGCCTAAATCATTTGCCGCTTCAATATGTTCAACATTTGCTGTATCAATAAAAAACTTCATTCAAACACCACATTTCTTTTTTTATTATGCTTGACCAGATGAGCCAAATTCACGCATTTTACTTACGACTGTTTCTCTAATTGCTTCACGACCAGGGCCCATATATTTACGCGGGTCATACACTTCTTTGTCTTCATTAAGAATGTCGCGAATGACTTTCGTCTGTTGAATTTGATTTTCTGTGTTTACGTTAATTTTCGCTGTTCCGAGTGAAATAGCGCGCTGAATATCTTCAGTTGGAATACCTGTTCCACCGTGTAAAACGAGTGGGACGTTCGTTAAATGGAGCACTTCTTCCATTTGTTTAAAGCCTAAGTTTGGTTCACCTTTATACGGTCCGTGAACAGAACCTAATGCAGGTGCAAAGCAATCGACATTCGTTTCACGCACGAGTTGTTCACATTCGCTCGGAATCGCGTACATTGCTTCTGCATCGTCAACAATTAAGTCATCTTCCTGACCACCGATGCGGCCGAGCTCTGCTTCTACAGATGCGCCGTGAATGTGAGCGAGTTCAACGACTTTCTTCGTTAATTCAATGTTTTCTTCAAGTGGTAAATGTGAGCCGTCGATCATGACTGATTTAAAGCCCGCATGGATTGCCTTAGCACAAGCTTCAAAGCTCGAACCATGGTCTAAGTGCATGGCGACTGGTACTGTCGTTCCGTTCTCTTCCATAATTGCTTTTACCATAGCGACCGTAACTTTGAAACCACCCATGTAACGAGCTGCTCCTTCAGATACACCTAAAATAACAGGTGACTGCTCTTCTTCTGCCGCTTGTAAAATCGCTTGTGTATATTCCAAGTTATTCATATTAAATTGACCGACAGCATACCTTTTTTCTTTAGCTGTTTCGAGCATTTCTTTCATTGATACGATTGACATAGTAATCCCCCTCTAAAATCGTTCACTTTTCATGTATGTTTCTTTAAAACATTTGTTATTTCATTTTTATATACTCATTTATCTCTCTTAAGAATACCAAGTAGTCGCTATTGGTGCAACTGTCTAACGGCTTAAGATTGAGTTAAATGTATATGACTATTTTACATGACGAACTGTCTCAAATGATATTTACGTAATGAGGTTAAGAAAGAGCCTGTCTTTTCCTTGGCACGATTGAAGAATCAAACGTTATTCTTCTAACCTCAACTGCTAGATTCTCTCTTATGAGTGAATGACTAGTCATTTACGGTAACGTATGACGAGGTAAAACTCGTCATTTCCATAGGAGAGACAGGCTATTTTTTCACTATTATTAGGCTCTCATTTTAATTTTGTCGCACATATGTTTAGAACAAAATAAATGAATATTTATTTTTTATTAACGACCGCGTCTATGAACCCTTGAATAAGAGCATGTGGTTTTGTCGGTCGTGATTTGAATTCCGGGTGGAACTGACTTGCAATAAACCATGGGTGGTCTGGCAACTCAATAATTTCTACGTATGAGTGTTCAACACTCGTTCCAGAAAATACAAATCCTTCTTCTTCAAGTTCATGACGGTATGCATTGTTAAATTCGTAGCGGTTTCGATGTCTTTCATGAACTTCATCAACGTCTCCATATGCTAAGCGTGCCTTCGTACCTTCTTGCAGTCGACAAGCCGAAGCACCTAAGCGAAGTGTACCACCGAGTTGTTCACTTGACTGTTCGCCGTCTAAAATATCAATGATTGGGTGTGGCGTGTTCGGATTTACTTCTGTCGTATGTGCTTCCTTTAAACCGACAACATTACGCGCAAATTCAACGATTGCTAGTTGCATACCTAAGCCAATGCCGAGAAAAGGTACGTTGTTTTCACGTGCGTACTGAATCGCGTTAATTTTACCTTCGATTCCACGGTCTCCAAACCCACCAGGTACGACAATTCCGTCAACATGAGATAATTCTTCTTTAATACTATCTTCATCTAATGATTCAGAGTTGATCCAGTGAATATCGATATCTGTATCGTAAGCAAATCCAGCGTGCTTGAGTGCTTCAACAGCTGATAAGTACGCATCAGGTAATTCAACATACTTTCCGACTAAACCAATGTCAATTTTCTTTTCTAAGTGACGAACTTTTTTCACAAGTTCAATCCACTCAGTCATATCAGCTTCTGCACAATCTAAACCGAGTAATTCACACGTTAAATCGTCTAAATGCTGATCTTGTAACATAAGTGGTACGTCATAAAGTGTTTCAGCGTCTTTCATTTCAATAACTGCTCGTTCATTAATGTCACAGAATAAAGAAATCTTTTCTTTCATTTCTTTACTAATTTCCATTTCTGTTCGTAAGACGACGACGTCTGGCTGAATGCCTAGTGAACGTATTTCTTTCACGCTATGTTGTGTCGGCTTCGTTTTCACTTCTCCAGCCGCTTTAATATACGGTACGAGTGTACAATGAATGTACATGACGTGTTCTTTGCCGATATCATTTTTAATTTGGCGAATCGCTTCTAAAAACGGTAACGATTCAATATCACCAACAGTTCCACCGATTTCTGTAATGACGATGTCTGCACCTGTCAGTTCACCTGCTCTATATACTTGATCTTTAATTTCATTCGTTATATGAGGGATAACTTGAACGGTTCCACCTAAATACTCTCCGTGTCTCTCTTTACGAATAACACTTGAATAAACTTTACCCGTCGTAATATTACTGTACTGGTTTAAGTTTATATCGATGAATCGTTCATAATGCCCTAAATCTAAATCCGTTTCTGCACCGTCCTCCGTTACAAAAACTTCTCCGTGTTGATAAGGACTCATCGTTCCAGGGTCAACGTTTATGTATGGGTCAAATTTTTGTATCGTCACTTTGAGCCCACGATTTTTAAGTAACCTTCCGAGTGAAGCAGCGGTAATTCCTTTTCCTAAGGAAGAAACGACGCCTCCTGTAACAAATATATATTTAGTCATTTTTATCCCTCTTTCTATCTTCTAAACCATCATTAAATAACTGATTAAACATATATGGGTAACTGCTTTTTTTAACATATAAAATAAGAAAAGCGCCTCCCACAAGTTTATGGGAAACGCTTGATGTTTAAATTAAGAGCCCAATTAAAATATTACTCATATGGGTATTAAAAGTCAAGGTTTTACTCAGCTAAAAAACGATTAAAATGATGACGTGATAGACACCTTTATGATTCACTTCCATCATTTATTAAAAGGGCACGCTTTAAATATTTTACTTGCTTCGCAATATATTGTTCAAGCGTGAAGTTTCTTTGAATCGCCCAACGTCTAAAGCCCCACATTTGACCTTGAACGAAAACGTTGTTTGCAATAATTTCAACATCTCCATCAGATACTTTTTGTGGATTTGTGCATTTAATAAGCTTCGTTAACATGCTTACCATATCTAATTCTTTTTGTATGATGTAGTTTTTTGACTCGTTTTTTAACGACTTCACTTCTTGATATAAAATAAGGACTTCTTCTTGCATTTCGTCCATTATATGAAAGTATAATTCTACAACATTCATAAGTTTTTCAACGGGTGGCTCCTCGCGATTAAGAGCAACTGCTAAACGGCTATGCACGAGTTCATAAACGGAATCACAGACGAGAAATAATATATCCTCTTTTGTCCGAATGTATTCATAAAGTGTTCCAATACTAAATCCTGACTGTTTAGCAATTTCTCGTGTCGTCGTTTGATGGAAACCTTTTTGTTTAAAAAGCTCAATGGACGCACGAATCATCTGTTCACGTCTTTTTTTGATTAAATCTGTATCCTTCACCGTTGAAATAACTTTCTTTTTCTCTGCCATTGTTGTCCTCCTTTCTCACTCATTATTTCACAAGAGTTATTTTATAATTCCAAATATTGCGGAAGGATAAAGTGTTAATAATAAGTATAAAACATAAACAAA
>Ga0079226_10000375_pt1 | contig 30982 bp, 39 predicted proteins | sample Poulit2014_FD_76345 | JGI IMG/M metagenome (GOLD analysis project Ga0079226, IMG submission 76345) | Agricultural soil microbial communities from Georgia to study Nitrogen management - Poultry litter 2014 | ecosystem: Environmental > Terrestrial > Soil > Agricultural land | place: USA: Georgia...
CCCGGGTGGGCAGGAGCCCCCGCGAACCCCGCGTTCGTGGGGGCTCTGGTCTACCCGGACCAACTCAACTCACACCACCCAGGAGGTACCCCATGCTCGCCACCCGTTCCGACGATGACCTGTCCGCCCTGGCCGACGCGGCCGGAGTCCGCGGGGACCGGTCATGACCGAGGGAGGAGTCGCAGGGCATCGTCCACGACGTCATCCACCAGATCCGCTCGGACACGCTCGTCGAGAGCGGTGATCAGGGGCCGTAACCGCTGAAATCTGCCGGGTGCGGCGCGAACGCGGAGCACCACCCATGCAGCCCTCGCGTCGCACCCGGTCACCACACACCACCATCTGCACACCACAGACCTGGAGGCGAATTCCCAATGTCCCACGACCGTACATGCCTGCCTACCAGGCGGGTGAGGCCACGATGATGGGCCGTTCGCACGCCGCCAGCGGGGCCGTGGTCGGGCTGGCCCTGGCCCCCGCACTCGGACTCGACACCACCGAGGCGGTGCCGTTCGCGGTGGCCGTGGCCGGCTACGCCATCTTCCCGGATTTGGATTGCGGTGGGGCGACTGCCTCGCGCCTACTCGGTCCGGCCACCAAAGCCCTGTCGTGGCTGGTGTGTCGCCTCTCGGCGCTGGTGTACCGGATCACCCGCACCGACACCAGCAGCAGTTCTGCGGGCACACACCGGCATTTGACGCACACAGTCCTGTTTGCCCTGGCCATGGGAGCGCTCGCCTGGTCCACGGCGCTGGCATCCCCGTGGGTTGTCGCCGGGTGGCTGGCGTTCGGGGTGCTCTCGGCCGGTGCCGCCCTGTCCGATCTGGCCGCACTCGTAGCGGCCGCAGCGGCCGCGATCCCCCTCGCGACCAGCAGCGACCCCCTGGCTGCGCTGGCGGACATGCAGCCGTGGGTCGGGATCGCCGTCGGCCTGGGCTGTGTGGTGCATCTGGCCGGGGACGGCATCACCGTCTCCGGGATACCGGCCCTGTGGCCGCTCCCGATCGGCGGGAAACCCTGGCATGAGCTGCACCTGTTGCCGCGCGGGTTCCGGCTACACACCGGCCACAAGGTGGAGACCTGGCTGCTGTATCCGGCGTTTCTGGCCGGGTGTCTGCTGCTGGCTTGGCCGCTGCTCGAGGGGCATCTGCCGCCCGGGATCACCGACACCGTCACCCACGTCGCCGCCCAGCTATAGGAGGGAGCCATGCCCGCTGATCTGCGCGACCAGGCACACCAGCACCGCACCCGAGGACGCCGAACACACGCCACCGAGCACGGCGAAATCCCTGGACAACTCGACATACTCACCGCACTCGACACCACCACCGAGCAGCATCAAGAGCAGGAGGAACACACCCATGAGTAAACACGCCCTCGATACCGAGGCCACGGTCCACACGGCGGATGTGGCCGCGCTGGCCACCGTCGCCGACGTGATCCACGTGCTGTTGGTACGCCGAGCGTATCCGCCCTACGCTGGCTATTGGGCCCTGCCCGGTGGGCACATCGACCCCGGCGAGGCACCCGCTGAGGCCGCCGTCCGCGAGTTGGACGAAGAGACCGGGCTGATGCTCACGCCCGACACGATGACTGTCGTGGGGACCTACGACGCCCCGGGCCGGGACCCACGCGAGCACTACGCCAGCACCGCCTACACCGTGCGGCTGCTGCCCACGTGGCTACCGCCCTGAGCGGAGCCCGGCGACGACGCCGAGGCTGCCCAGTGGGTGCCGCTCGACCAGGTTGACTGGCTGGCATTCGACCACGAGCGGATCCTGCGCGACACCGTCGATTGGCGACCATCGCCCCCACGCCCCGGCCCGCAGCAGCGACTCCGTGCGCATTCGCTGGGGTGATAGGCCGAGGACGATTCATCCAGTCACACAGCGCAATTCAGCGCTTGTAATGCCGTGCGCTGCAATCATCACGGGTACCCCGGCGCTGTGGGTGGCGATCCCGCGCCGGGGCGCCCGTCCCACCCCTCACATGAAGGGGAACACCAGTGTCTCATCCCCTTGGCGCGCTGGCCAGGCAGCTGCCGGCCCTGGCGTTGTATTCCTACAGTCAGATGGAGATGCGCTCGGCCCTGACGGCCGTGGCTGAGTGCCGGTATGCCACCGCAGCCTGCTGATGATGATCGGCGCTGGGTTGCTCGCCGTGGCGGTGTTGGCGGGCCTGTCCCGACGAGCCCGGGACCGAGGAACTGCCCGTGTTGGGGAGGTGAGTCCCCTCATGGAGGGTCGTATAACGCCCTATAAGCCTGCGCCCGCCGCGGGACACCTGCCGACACCTGGGCGGGCGCAACAGGTATCGGGTGCGTTCCCAGATCAACGTTTGATGACTCCAGACCACTACCCGCACCGCCGTCGCTTCAGTGCTGTCGATAGCGACCTGCCGGAGCTGCCGATGCCACAGACGGGCCATATCGGCCAACGCGTAGGCATGGACCGTGTCGTCCTTGGCTCCCGACAGCTCCAGGTTCTCCCGGTATCGCGAGGCCTGCTTCGGATTGATCGCATAGACTCGATAGTCGGCCGCAACTAGCTCCCGGACCCACGGGCCACGGCCAGCCTCGATACAGATCGCGACCCGATCGAATTCGGCCCCTCCAGGAGGTAGGTGGCAATCAACGCATGCACTCGGGCGATCCCGTCCGCCCCTCCGGCACCTTCCTCATCGTCAACAACGTCCCATTCGAGTCTTGCACCGCCAGCTCATGATGATCTTCGACCCAATCATCATCGACGAGCAGCAACATCGCCTCTCTCGTCTTGTCTCGCGATCCGATCATCAGGTAGCGCGGGGATTGCAAGGCGCCCTCATGGAACCAGTACTCGCACCACACACGGTGGGTACGAGATCCCTTCAGCCGTCCGCTCCCGACCACCAGCAGGGACGCGCTCCACTACCAGAACTCATCGGATCAGGTCGAGGAAGTGTTCACCCACCAGCGGCTACCGAGTGCCGAGTCTGCCAACCCGACCGACTCGGCACCTCCCATGAGGTCGATGGGGCGATCCGGATGCCATGCTCGGACAGCGCAGCGCAGATCGGATCAACTCCCCACCGCAGACCATCGCCGTCGCGATGGCCCTGGTACTCGCTGATGAACGTCACGATCACCTCTGCGGCCGGTCGAGCTCGGTCGCGAAAAACTTGATGCCGTCTTCAAGATCGCGTTAGCCCGCTTGATCTCGTCCGATTCGTTGGTCGTGACCCCGGCCCGATCACCAGTATCGACCTCGGCCTGCCGCACCCACTTGCGCACAGTCTCGGTCATGCTCACCCCGAGCAGCTCACCGATCTTACGCACCGCTTCCCAATCCGTGGCATAGTCCGAGCGCATCTCGACATACATCCGTACCGCCCGCTCCTTGAGCTCCGGCGGGTACCCCCGCAGCGTGTTCTCCGGCATGACTCCATCTTTCCCAAATTCTGGAGCCTCCGGACATTCCGGGGCGATTCGGACCTTTAAGGAAACGACCGCGATGATAGGCACGGGCACGCTTGCCGGCGCCGAGGGCCCGGCTCGCGCCCGAACAGCCCAGAACGGCAAACACACCCTGGCAAACACCCGCGCCGATGCCAGCACATGGCCCATCCCGCCCCAGGCGGCAGTGTTCTCGCACGAGACCGGCCGCCCACGGGGAAGGCGCTGGGAAGACCCGGGGGCGGCCAGTCACGCAGCAGCTTACCTCGCCAGAGCCCGACAGACGAGCGCGCTGCGGCGCACGATTCGTTGGCATAGTGTGACTCACCCCCGCTCCAAAGCAGCGACTGGGATGCAAAGCCCGAGACAGGCAAGAGGACCGTCGTATCAGCTGCTCGAGGACAGGCATGGAACCGAACACGGCCGCCACCCGTCCGTCCCGCCACCGCGCCGGACGATGGTCAAAATGACGTGACCGCCCTGGCCGGTCTCGACGGCCGAACCAGCTCGCAACGCGCGGGCAGTGACCCGGCACAGCAACCCAGCACGATCCCCCGGTAGTGCTGATTTAGGCAGCGCGGCCACCGAAGCAGAGCAGCCGCGTCTGCGCGTCCGCGTCCGCAGGCGGTTCGACCTTATCGGCGAATAGGCCCGGGCCGCGCAGATCGGCATCCATCGGTCCCAGCGCAGCCAGCACGTCTTCGCATGCAGCGGCGTCCAACGTCTCGTCCTGTCCCGTCGCCCGCGCGAGATCCCAGGTGTGATAAATCGTGTCGGCGCACAACAGGCCACCGGTCACGTCGGTGAACGGCAGCTCGCCGAAGGGCGATGTCACCGTGCGGTTCGCTGTGGTCGGGTCGTTGACGGCCTCAAGCACAGCCGCACGTGCCCGCTCCCAGGTAGCTGGCAGGTCGTTCTCCGGGCTCGACTCCGGGTACTGGTGCCCGAGCTCGGCCAACATCCCATAGTGGGTGTCGATCACGTGCGCCACGAGCGCCCGCACATCCCACTCCGGGCACGGTGTGGGTGTCGACCAATCCCCACCGGTGAGGGCGTGCACGCGCTTACTGAAGCCATCGGCGATGCGAGTGTAACGATCCACCACTGCAGTCATACAAGTGATCGTACAATCACCACCACCGCACGGTCCATGCTTGTGTGTGTAATCAGGAAATCCGCATCACCTCGCACACGGTCGCGGCGGGCATGCGACCGTGCGGCCTTCAAACGCAGGGCGAACACAGACATTTGTCTGTGTCGACGAGCAATACCGCCGCGTGCAACGTATACTGGCTTGCTTCCACTGTTGCGTCCGGCATCATCCGATCGGGCCCACACAGCAACACTCCCGGCACCCGCCATGCCTTCTTGCTCGACTGCGCCGGGACGTCCACTGACTGCAGGACTACCGCTTCCGTAGACAGTCCCCGCGCTTTCACGAGTGATGTGGTGACGCGGGGTTGAAATGCGCGAAAATGCCTGTCCTGCAAGGAAAAATGCTGGTTGCTAAAGCCACAAGACCCCGTAGCAGGAAGGCACTCCGCAGGTGAGGACTACATCGTTGTGTCCGTGGTTGCCCTTCATCGCCGGAGGCGAGTCGGGACTTGCAGGCGGGCGGGGTGTTGCTGGCCCAGACCGCCCGCGGCGTGGGCCCGGATTGGGTCTGTCGCAGGCGTTGCGGCGATGGCGCCTGGCAGGTACGGTACATCATCCAGGCACAACGGTGCTGGATCTGGTGATGATGCTGGTACAGGGTGGGGATTGCGTGGCCGATGTGGCTACGTTGTGATCCCAGCCTGCGGCACGTGGTCCGGCGGCCTCGGATCCGGCGATTTCGCGGCTGGTCGAGCGTTTGGCCGACGACGAGCCCGCAGCGCTGGCCGCGCTGCGGCAGGCTCGGGCCGCTGCCCGCGCGAGCGTGGAAACAGGCAGGGGCGCCGCTGGTGCGCGAGGAGGTGGTGGCTGATCTGGATGCCACACTGATCACCGTGCACGCGGAGAAGGAAACCGCCGCCAAGACGTCGAAAGAACGGGTTCGGATTTCACCCAATCGGCGCCTGGATCGATCATGGCCGCACAGGTACGGGCGAGCCGGTCGGGTCGAACACTACCGCCGATCACCAAGTCACGGTGGTGCACGTGCTGGAGCAGATCCTGTCTGAGCAACGCGAATCCGATGCCGACGGGTGGCGCCCTGTGCTGACGCGCACCGACGCTGCCGGGGACACCCACGGATTTCGCCAAAACCCTGCATGCCCAGGGTCTGGCTTTTTCGCTGGATGTGCCAGTCGGAACCATGCCGGCCGTGGTCGCGCTGCTGGACGAGGTGTTCGGGTGCTGTTGCAAACTCGGGGCGCGGACGGCTGCCTGGCATGATCGGGGATCATGAGCATGTTCTCCGGACGGCACTTCCTCAGGGACGTCATCTTGTGGGCGGTGCGCCGGTATTGCCGTTACGGGGTCTCCTATCGGGGTCTGGAGGAGATGCTCACCGAACGGGGCGTGCCGGTCGATCACTCGACGGTGTACCGGTGGGTGCAGCGTTACGGGCCGGAGCGGGACACGCGTACCCGCTGGTACCGGCGGGTTGGCGAGTGGTCCGCGCACTCGTGGCGAGTGGATGAGACCTACCTCCGCATCGGCGGGAAGTTGTGCCACCTGTACCGGGCGGTCACCGCCCGCGGCGACACCCTGGATTTCTATCTGTCCACCCGGCGGACCACCGCCTCGGCAAAGAGGTTTTTCGCCACGACGCTGCGCTCGAGCGGGCACAGCGTGCCGCCCCGAGTGATCAACACAGATCAGGACTCCGCCTTGGCTGCGGCGATCACCACGCTCAAGGCCGAGGGACGGTGCCCAGAGTCGGTGCAGCATCGGCGGGTGAAATACCTCAACAACCCCATCGAAGGTGATCACGGCCAGCTCAAACGGATCCTGGGACCGAAGTGTGGTTTCAAGACCCGGGCGAGCGCTTAGCGCACGCTGAAGGGCATGGAGGCGGTGCACGCGCTGCGCAAGGGCCAGGGCCGTTGCTTCGCGTACGGAGGAGCGAACCCCGACGCAGTCATCGTCGAGAACGCCTTCGCCGACACCTGAACACCCTCACCAACACACGGTAACTCCCGCGCGATTCTCACCCCGCGCCAACTTTGCAACAGCACCTTCACGAACCGGCTCACTCAGGCCGGGGCCCAGCCGTCGGTCGGCTTGGTCGGCGACGCACTCGATAACGCACTGGTCGATACCACCATCGGGATGTACAAGACTGAACTGGTCGACAAACACGGTCCATGGCGCGGAATCAACGACGTTGAACTGGCCACATTGGAATACGTGGACTGGTACAACCACCGGCGCCTCCACCGCGCCTGCGACGGCCTTGCTCCCGCTGAAACAGGGGAGGTCTACTACGGTCATTACCACGCGGTATCAGCCGCAGTCCCAACAAGCTAACCCTCCCGACGTGCCGGGGCGATTCGATGTTGGCCACTACCCGCAGATTCGGACCAGCAACTTCGAGTACGTCTGCATCCACGTGATCGCCCAGCATGCTGACGCTGCCTGTCGCCCTTCGCACCTCGTGCTGCAGTTCTTGCTGGGTCAGTGGGCGGTTCTGTGAGCAACAGCGTAGTTCCGCGGATGTTGGCAATAACGCTAACGCGGCCTCCGGTATCGCGCGGGTCGCGACGATGCGGGGCGTCGGAGCTCTTCTCGTGTTGAGTGGGTGCCGGAATGCTCTTGGACAGCGAAGATGCGGTGCATTAGCCACGGAGGCGAACACGGCACCAGTCAGGTAGCGGTTTCCGTTCCAGCCGCAGCGGGGCGCTATGCACAGGCCAGTTGCCTGTTTGGATCTCCACTTTGTTGGCCCTCCCTCGACCCCCCGGGCAGTGACTCAACCGGCTCGCCAGCACAACATACACCACGACCCCCTTACCGTTGCACAAGCGAACTCAAGTTGCAGAATCTGCACCGACCAGCCGTTTATTGACTATTCCTGCTGGCTTAGTGATGCTGAACACACGACCGGTTCGGCAGCTCACATGATGAGGAGGGCAGGATGAACACCACGTCATCGCAGAGTGCCGGTCGTAGTTTGAAAACGGCCACGCAGGGACTCCGGGCATTACGTCTGCTCGGTACGGCCCCGGAAGGCCTGAGCGTGGATGAATTGGCGGTGCATCTGGATAAGAGTCGGGCAACAGCCCGGTACTTGCTTAACAGCTTGTGCCAGGAGGGATTCGCACGCAGAAGAGCTGGCACCTACACGTTGGCTTCGACACCCCCGTGGGGGGAGACGTGGGGCATGCCCAGTCCGCCAAAGAGCGTGACCCTGCCTGCGGATTTGACCGAGGCGGTCAGCGAACTGTACCAACGGACACGTCAACGCACCTACCTTGCCCACCTTGAGGGTGAACGATGCGCCCTATTGGATTCTCGCGGGCATCAGGGACTGGCGCGTATTCCGGGCTTGCAGGAACATATCGAGCCTAACGAGGCGCACGCGTTGGCGATCACGAAAGCGCTCGCAGCAGCGTCACCGGACTTGGAGGACTTACTGCTGAACGAGCATCTTTCTGCCTTCACGGCGAACACAATAAACGATCATGCTCAACTGGATGCCGAATTGGCGCAAATCCGACGTAGTGGGTTCGCGATCGATCGTGAAGAATACGTAGAAGAGGTGTGCTGCATTGCTGCGCCGATACGAGATCCAGCCGGATCAGTAGCCGCGACTGTCGGGGTATCTGTTGCCCCACAACGTTTCGTTCGTGATTATGCCAATCTCATCAATGAGGTCGTTGAAGTCGCCACGGTCGCGAGCGAACAATGGCGCGAGGCGGACCGTGAAACAGTGGACGTGCAACCGAGTGAGCACGATGAGGATGCGATGGACGTGGTTCACCAGGCATCTTGAGAACCAACGGAGGACCCGACTAGTCCACGTGACGAACCAGGGTGCGAAGACGGCTTCGAAGGCCATCCACGTAAGGGGCGAGTTTTCCCAGGATGGCTTCGAGGTTCTAGTGACACCCTCGAGTGAAGGAGAAGAAAAATGGCTCGACAGAGTCTAGCCAAGGCACACGAAAAGGTGCAGGAACTGTCGTGGGAGCCGACGTTTTTCTCGCCGGCTAAGTCTTACGGCACGGACTACACCTTCCGTAAGGCAAAGGCCAAGGACCCGGCCAAGCAAGTCCTGCGGTCGTATTTCCCGATGCAGGAGGAAAAGGACAGCCGCGTGTACGGCGCCCAAGACGGCGCGATCCGCGGCAACATGTTCCGTCAGGTCCAGGAACGCTGGATGGAATGGCAGAAACTGTTCCTGTCGATCATCCCGTTCCCGGAAATCTCCGCTGCCCGGGCCATGCCGTTGCTGTTCAGCGCACTTCCGAACAAGGAGCTGCACAATGGTCTAGCAGTGCAGATGATCGATGAGGTTCGGCACTCCACCATTCAACAGAACCTCAAACGACTGTACATGCAGAACTACATCGACCCCGCTGGGTTCAACACCAGCCTGCGGAACTTCCACAACAACTACGCAGGCACCATCGGACGCCAGTTCGGTGAAGGCTTCATCACCGGTGACGCAGTCACGGCAGCGAACATGTACCTGCAGATCGTGGCCGAGACCGCGTTCACCAACACGCTGTTCGTGGCCATGCCGGCCGAGGCCCAAGCCAACGGGGACTATCTGCTGCCGACCGTGTTCCACTCGGTGCAATCGGACGAGTCGCGACACATCAGCAACGGGTACGCCGCGCTGCTGATGGCATTGGCCGACGAAGAAAACCGGGAACTGCTCGAGCGGGACCTGCGCTACACCGTGTGGAACAACCACTGCGTCATCGACGCGGCGGTGGGCACGTTCATCGAGTACGGCACCAAGGACCGCCGGAAGGACCGTGAGAGCTACGCGGAAATGTGGCAACGGTGGATCTACGAGGACTACTATCGTAGTTACCTCATGCCTCTGGAGAAGTACGGGCTGAACGTGCCACACGCGGAGATCGACGAGGCATGGAACCGGATTTGGAACAAGGGCTACATCCATGAGGTCGCCCAGTTCTTCGCCGCCGGGTGGGTGTTCGACTACTGGCGCATCGATCCCATGACGGACGAGGACTTCGAGTGGTTCGAGTACAAGTACCCCGGTTGGTACAACAAGTACGGCGAGTGGTGGGAGAACTACAACCGGATGTGCTACCCGAACGGGCACAAACCGGCAGCGTTCGAGCCGGTCTCGAATTATCAGTACCCGCAGCGGTGCTGGACCTGCTATGTGCCCTGCTTGATTCGGCAGGACATGGTTACCTACAACTACGACGGGCACATCCGGACTTACTGTTCGGAGACCTGTCGGTGGACCGACACGGTCGCATTCCAGCCGCAGTACAACGGCCGCGACACCCCAAACATGGGCAAGCTGGTCGGCGCCCGCGAGTGGGAGACGCTGTATCACAACTGGGACATCGCCGATGTCGCAGTCGATCAAGGGTATGTCCGCGATGACGGTAAGACCCTAATCGCTCAGCCACACCTGAACTTAGATCCGAAGAAGATGTGGACGCTTGATCACCTCCGCGGGATCCCGCTGCCGAGCCCGAACGTGACGATCAACGAAATGACGGAGGAGGAACGGGCCACCTACGTCGACCAGTACACCCGCGGCGGTCCAGCGGGACGGCATGCGCCGGAGTGCACGCCGGAAGGCGCCGTGCCGTACTCGCCAGCAGCCGTGTGACGGCCGGGCTGACCGTGGGTACATGACCCACCTCTGGGGAGGGTCATCATCAGGATGACCCTCCCCAGTCCCTAACCAACACTGACGGGGAGCTTCGAGCAGTGAGGGCACACAGTAAGCGAGCAGCGCAATCCCCCGAGGAGAACCATGGGTGATACACATAACGTCCGGCTAGAGCCGGTCGGCATCGACATTGAAGCCGACGAGGACGAGACGATCCTGGAGGCAGCGTTTCGCCAGGGCGTCATGCTCATGCATGGCTGCAAGGAAGGGCAGTGCTCGGCGTGCAAGTCGTTCATATTAGAAGGCGAAGACGGCGAAGACTATGACTTCGACCGATACTCCACGTTCGCGCTGGCCGAGTATGAACGGGACGAGGGGCTGGCTCTGCTGTGTCGCTGCCACGCTTACGAGGACCTGCAGATCGAGCTGCTGCATTACGATGAGGACCTGCTCCGCTCGGGCGTGCCGATTCAGGAACTGTCGACCGAGGTCGAGGCGATCGAGCCGGTCACACACGACATGCGGCGCCTGGTACTGAAACTTGTCGACCCGCCGGAGATGCTGTTCCTTCCGGGCCAGTACGCGGATATTTTCATTCCCGGTACCGACATCAGCCGGTCGTTTTCCATGGCGAACACGCCGGAGTCTGATCCGCACCGGGTCGAGTTCGTCGTCAAGATCTATCCGGACGGGGCGTTCTCCGGGTTTCTGGACAAGAAATTGTCTGTCGGTGACCAGCTCACGATCAAGGGTCCGTATGGCATGTTCACCCTGCGAGAGAGCCAAGCCGATATGATCTTTATCGGTGGCGGTGCGGGGATGGGCCCGATCTTGTCGCTGCTGCGTTCGATGCGAGAGCGCGGCATTGAACGGACCGCTACGTATTACTACGGGGCCCGAGCTACTAAGGATCTGTGCTACGACGACGAGTTACGCGGATTCGAGCAGCAGTTGACCGGGTTCCGTTATGTGCCAGCGTTGTCCGAGGCCGCCGGCGAGGACTGGCAGGGACCCACCGGGATGATCACTGATGTTGTGGCCGAACGCGAGGGAGACCTTTCCGACAGGGAGGCCTACATTTGCGGACCGCCACCCATGGTAGAAGCCGCGGTGGACATGCTGACTCGCCACGGGATGGATGAAGATCGTATCTATTACGACAAATTCACCACCACCGGCGAGACCGATACCTAGATGCGGGCACAACGCGACAATACGGAGGACAACACGACGCACCCCGACTCAGCCGCCCTAACACGCCAGCGGCCGGTGAGCCGCTTCTCAACTCGGAGGACACATGTCAACCACAGAACAGGCACCACCCGAACGCAGCGTACCCAAGCCGGAGCTCACCGACGCCGAAGCCGGTGCCAAGGACTTTCCAGGCTCGGCCGCAGAATCACGAGTGTTCGAATACTTCACTCCGAAGAAGCGGCGCAGAACCCATTATGAGGATGTGACTGTCGACGTGCAGCCGGATCCGATGCATTACCTCGCCCAAGGGTGGGGCTATGCCTTCAGCGACGGAAGCGCTGGATATCCAACACAGTGGACTGCGCTCAAAGCTTGGGGAGAGGACAAACCGCTACCCGAACGTTACCCGGGATCCGGGGCAGCCGGGTACCCGTGGCCAGCGAGTGGCTGGCACGAGTACCGTGATCCGAACGGCGAGTGGGAACAAACGATCTACGAGTACAACAGTGACGTCGTGACCCAGCTCAGTCGCAACATTGACACGGCCCGACAGACCAAGGCGTTCGCCCAATGGAATCCGAACTGGGTGCGATTCGTGCAAAACCATGTGGGTGCGTGGATGCATGTCGAACATGGACTCGGCACCTACGTATTCTGTCAAGCCCAGCGAGCGGCACCGACGAACATGCACAACACTGTGCTGGCGGTGAATGGAACACACAAAATTCGGATCGCACAGGATTTGGCTCTGTACAACTTGAGTATGACCGAGGAACTCGAGGGTTTCGATGGGAAGGCCCACATCGAGACGTGGAAGAGTGATCCGGTCTGGCAGGGTGTGCGTGAAACTGTGGAACGTCTCACCTCTTTAGAGGATTGGGCGGAGGCGAATTTCGCAACCAACGTGGTGTTCGAGCCGCTGCTTGGGGAGCTGTTCCGGAGCCGTCTGGTGATGCATGCCGCCCCCGCGAACGGAGATTTCATCACCGCAACCGTAATGGGAAGTGGTGAGTACGACTATGCCCAGCGGGATCTGCGAGCGGCCCGGGCAATGTTCGAATTGCTCAGCAACGACAGCGAGTTTGGTGAGACCAATAAAGCCACGATGCAACAGTGGTTGTCCACCTGGGTTGATCAATGCTTGACTGCGGCGCGGACACTGCAGCCTCTGTGGTCCCAGCCAGACGCGAAACCCGGGCGTTTCGAGGACTGTCTCGACCAGTCCAAGGACCGATTCATCGACCTGCTCAAAGACCTTGACCTGCAACCACCGGAGGAGCTGCGCAAATGACTACGACAACCCGTGACGATCAGGCATCCGCCGAGACAGCGCCCTCAAACAGGTGCGGATTTACCTTGCTGACCAGCCAGGTGGGTCAGGTCGTCGCTGACGTGATGGAGGAAAAATCCGGTATCGAGATCACCCGTCTTCCGGCGATGATCCGAGTTGACGGTGGGGAGCGAATCGACGTGATATACGACGAGATCGCCGAGGAACTCGGTGTGGATGATTTCGATCATTCTGAACTGGAAGAAATCCAATCCACCCACTACGGACGCATGGTGCATACCGACGACCGAACCATTTTCTTCGCGAATCCCGAAGATGCAGCGGAATACTTGGGATTCGATCTGACTCCGGTCCAAGAGTAGCGAACGAACAGCGACTCGGCCGACGTCTGAATTAGAGATGGACGTCGCTACATTGATCAATCAATCCGTGAAAGGTGGGTGAGCGCGGTGAGTGTGTTGGCGGATCACGAGAGGTTAACCCTAGTAAAGATGCTGAGGGTCATGTTCCCGCACGATTCGTTTCCCGACGGCCCGTACGAACGAACAGCGCAGGCTGTGATAGATTCTGCGGCGGCGAGCCCGCGGACACTGGCCCAGCTGCTACAGGGCCTGCACGACTTAGACAGACTGCGCGGGGAACCATTTGTGGAGCTCGAATTCGAGGTCGCGCTCACTGTGCTGCGTGGAATTCAGGATGCTCCGTTTTTCACCAGTGTGCTCGGCACGGCGTCGGTGAAACTGTATGACGATCACGAGGTATGGGACCTACTCGGCTACGAAGGGCCCTCGTTCGACAAGGGTGGCTATATCAACCGCGGATTCAACGATCTGGACTGGCTGCCCGAACCACGCATCGAGGGAATACCGATGCTGGAGAATCCCCCACAGGAGGTGGCGCTGTGACGCGTTTCGACTACGACGACGACGATGTGGTGGTGGTGATCGGGTCCGGGGCCGGCGGAGGGACCCTGGCGGCGCAGCTGTGCCAACGGGGAATAAAGACCGTAGTGTTGGAAGCGGGGCCACATCTCACCGGAGACGACTACGTCAACGACGAGTGGCAGGCCTTCGGGCAAATGTCGTGGGGCGATGAGCGAACGACATCCGGCAGTTGGCGACTCCACCACGATTTCCCGACACTGCCGGCCTGGACCGTCAAGGCAGTGGGGGGAACGACCACGCATTGGGCGGGGGCCTGCCCGCGGTTCAAGCCCCACGAGTTCCACGCCCGCAGCACCTACGGTGATCTCGACGGAGCCAACCTGCTCGACTGGCCGATTACGTTGCGGGAGCTGAGCCCCTACTACGAGCAAGCTGAGATCGCCATGGGGGTCACCCATCGACACGGCAGGCCCGCACAACCGGCGAACAACAACTATAAGGTGTTCGCGAATGGGGCTGCCAAAGTCGGGTACGAACAATACGCGACGGGCCCGTACGCCACCAATGCCGAACCCTACGATGGGCGGCCTGCCAGTATTCAGGACGGGTTCAACTTTCAAGGTGACAAACAGGGCGCGAAATGGTCCACCAGGGTGGCCGAGCTGCCCAAAGCCGAACAGACCGGCAAACTTGACTTGCGACCGGACAGCCACGTGGTGCAGATCTTGCACGACAGCAGCGGCCATGCTACCGGGGTCACGTACGCTGATCGCAACGGCACACTGCGCCGGCAAAGCGCCCGCGTAGTGTGTGTCGCTGGCAACAGTATCGAAACGCCCAGGCTACTGCTGCTGTCCCGTTCGGGGCTGTTCCCTGACGGCTTAGCGAACTCCTCCGGGCAAGTTGGCCGCAACTACATGAGCCACACCACCGCAACCGTGTGGGGGCAGTTCGACAAGGCTGTGCGCATGTACCGCGGTGAGACCATGGCCGGAATCATCGCTGACGAATCCATCCACGACACCAGCCGCGGCTTTGCGGGTGGCTACTACATGCAAACAATCGCGCTGGGCCCGTCGTTTTTTACCACATTCGTCGCCCCTGGCGACTGGGGCCCAGAGTTCACCCAATACGCCGCTGATTATCTCAACACAGCCGGCATGTGGATCGTGGGTGAAGACCTCCCCCGCGAAACGAACCGGATCACGCTCAACGATGCGGTTGTGGACCATTACGGACTGCCGGTCGCCAATGTGCACGTCGACGATCACCCCAATGATCTGGCCATGCAGGCACACGCTCAGAAGCAAGGCAAAGCGATCTACGAGGCGGTCGGAGCCAAACGGGTGATCCAGACTCCACCCTATCCTTCCACCCACAACATGGGCACGTGCCGAATGAGCGAGCGGCCAGGCGACGGGGTGGTCAACCGGTTCGGGCGTGCTCACGACGTGTCGAACCTGTTCGTTTCCGACGGCAGCCAGTTCACCACCTCGGCAGCAGCCAATCCCACCCTGACCATTGTCAGCCTCGCCATCCGGCAAGCCGAATACATCGCTGGCCAGTACCGTCGAGATGGCGAGTGACCGTCAGTCGGCCTGCTGCACAGGATTAGCCCACCGACAACCAGCCAGCCTCGCGACACCCTAGGAGTCACCTTGAGTTCACGTCCCGACCCGTACGAGTTTCTCCCCGAGGTACCGACCTTCACGGTCACCAGCACTGATGTCAGCGACAATGTGCCACTGCCCAGCCCCCAGGTCAGCGGTATCATGGGAGCGGGCGGCAAGGACACCTCTCCACAGTTGTCCTGGCAGGGGTTTCCCACCGCGACAGCGAGTTTCGCCGTTACCTGTTTCGACCCGGAAGGTCCTACCCCCAGCGGATTTTGGCACTGGGCGGTGTGCGACATCCCAGCGTACGCAACACAACTGCCCGCAGGAGCCGGCGACCCCGGCGGAAGTGGTCTGCCTGAAGGCGCCCTGACGCTGCCTAACGATGCCGGTATCAGACAGTACCTTGGCGCCGCGCCGCCTGACGGACACGGTGTACACCGTTACTTTTTCGTGGTGCACGCGGTCGACGTCGCCTCATTGGGGATCGGCAAGGAGGCCACGCCAGCGTTTCTAAGCTTCAACCTGTTCACGCATACCCTGGCTCGCGCTGCGATCGTACCCACCTATGAACGCTGACGCCCCAGCATCGCCCCCACACAACCAGAACACCAGCGAGGCGCGACGAGAGAGGGTTTGTCAATGAAGGCTGTACGAGTACACAAGTATGACTCCCCACCCAGTGTGGACGAGGTGCCGGAGCCGGTGGTGACCGGGCCGTTGGACGTGTTGGTCGAAGTCGGTGCGGCGGGACTGTGCCGTACCGACTTACACGTCATCGAAGGGCAGTGGGCGGACAAGATGAACGTCACGCTGCCCTACGTCATTGGTCATGAAAACGCAGGCTGGGTGCGCGAGGTCGGTTCGGCGGTGACGAACGTCGCGCCCGGCGACACGGTGATCCTACACCCGCTGGTGACCTGCGGATTGTGCCGCGCTTGTCGCGCCGGTGACGATGTGCACTGTGCCTATTCCGAGTTTCCCGGCATGTCCCGAGACGGCGGAATGGCTGACTATCTGCTGACCAATGCCCGCGCGGTGGTCAAACTGGACCCGAGTCTGCAGCCGGTGGAGGTGGCCGCACTGGCCGATGCCGGGTTGACGGCCTACCACGCGGTGCGGAAAGCCGCCCCCTTGTTGTATCCGGGAAGTTTCGTCGTCGCCATCGGCGCCGGGGGGCTGGGTCATATCGGAATCCAGTGTCTAACGGCGATGACGAGCGCGACGATTCTTTCCGTGGACCTCAATGAGGCCGCACTCTCGCTGGCAAGTGATCTCGGGGCCGATCACACGATTCGCGCTGACCGCGACCCTGTCGCTACCGTGCAGGAAATTACGGGCGGGCAGGGAGCCGATGTGGTCATCGACTTCGTTGCAGAGCAGGGGGCTGAACAGCAGGGACTGGACATGGTCCGTGAGGCCGGGTCCTACTTCACAGTCGGGTACGGTGGGGTGATTAACATCCCCACGATCGACATCATCTCTCGCGAGATCAACATTATCGGGAACCTGGTCGGAAGTTATAACGACCTTGAGGAACTCATGACGTTGACTGCCCAGGGGAAAGTACACCTGCACACCACCACCTACCCGCTCGAGGCGGTGGGTGCTGCCATTGAGGACCTCGACTCCGGGCGGTTGCAAGGCCGCGGAATTTTAGTGCCCGGTTCCGGCTGACTGGCTCGGTAGATAGAACCAATGCCGAACTCACGCGGAACCTTCGCGAAAGGAGCCTGCCGCCATGGCAAAGGAGCTGACCTTCGATCACCAGGCGCGTCGCCTGCTGCAGGAAGGGGTGGATAAACTCGCTAACTCGGTGAAGAGCACTCTGGGGCCTAAGGGGCGCAACGTAGTGTTGGAGAAAATCACCGGGACACCAGCCGTCACCAATGACGGAGTCACGATCGCTCGCGACATTCACCTCAAAGACCCGTTCGAAGACATGGGAGCGCAGCTACTCAAAGAGGCAGCCATTCAAACCAACGATATCGTCGGGGATGGCACTACCACGGCGACGGTCCTCGCGCAGGCGATGGTGCATCGTGGCATGCAAGCCATCGCAGACGGTGCGAACCCGATGTTACTCAAACGCGGTATCGAGACTGCGATCGAGAAAGTGGTGGAGCACTTGAGTAGGGGCGCCCATCCGGTGGAGAGCAAGGAGGAACTGGCCCATATTGCCTCGATCTCTGCCAACGATGACGGTGAAGTCGGCTGGGTCATCGCCGAAGCCCTGCACGCGGTTGGCCAAGAAGGTACAGTTACCGTGGAAGAGTGGCCCTACTTGGGCATGCAGGTGGATTTCGTCGAGGGATTCGGATTCGACAACGGTTACATCTCACCATACATGGTGACCGATCCGGGACGGTTGGAAACCGAGTTCGACAACCCCTACATTCTGCTGTGCAACGAGGAGATCACCAAGGTCCAGGAGTTGATGCCCGTGCTCGACGGGGTGATGCGCGATCCACATCCACTGGTCATCATCGCCAGCAACGTAGGCGGGGCCGCGTTAAGCCTGCTCGTGAACAACCACAGCAACGGCATATTCCAGTCCGTCGCGATCCAGGCCCCCGGTTTCGGTAATCGCCGCATCAACCAGCTGGAGGATCTGGCTGCGTTGACCGGGGCCACTGTGGTTAGCAGACAGGCTGGGGTGAGCCTGCAGAACATGACTCCGGAACGGCTCGGGCGGGCACGCAAGGTGCGAGTCACCGAAAACTCCACCACGATCGTCGAGGGAGCCGGGGTCGCTGCGGACGTCGAGTTCCGCACCGACCAGCTGCGCGCGGAACTTTCTCGTGCTGAAAATCCCAGTGATCAGGAATCCCTCGCGGAACGGATCGGTCAACTTACCGGACAGGTCGCTATGATCCGAGTCGGGGCCCCCACACCAGCTGAACTCGCGGAAAAACAACACCGGGTCGAGGACGCCCTGTCGGCCACTCGCGCGGCGGTAGCCGAAGGCATCGTCGTGGGCGGCGGTGTGGCATATCTGCACGCCGAGCAGGCGCCGAACGCCCTCTCATTCTCCGGAGACTACGCTATTGGCGCGGGGATCGTGCGTGATGTACTTGCCGAACCGGCGTACTGGATTGCGACTAACGCCGGCCATTCCGGTGCTGATGTTGTGGCTCGCCTGCGGGAGATGAGTAAGGACGAGGGATTTGACTCACTGGAGGAGCGCTACGGCAACATGATCGAATTCGGCGTCATTGACCCGCTGCGCGTGGCTCGTTCTGCAGTACAAAACGCGGCCTCCATCGCGGCGTTGGTGCTGACGACCAACACACTGGTAGCCGAGGAGAAACAAGCTATACCCGGCGGGGTGATGACCCCCGAAGGGGAAGACCTCGCCGAAGGCTTACCACAACCGTCCCCGGATGCGAGCACACCGCAGTCACTCGGCCAGGCACCATCCGTGGGCTGAACCTTGATGGGAAGAGACTGGTTCGCCGATGCCTTATCAGAAACATACTGTGACTCGTGATCCGGTTGCACCAGTACTACTCGTCGCGCTTGAGGATGCCAGTGACGTCGGTAACGCCCGTGCTGGAGCAGTCCGCGCGCTGCTCCAGCACGCCACTCGGCAACCGTGGGCCAGCTTCGACTCCGATCAAATGATCGACTATCGAACTTCTCCTCCGACGTTGGCGACAGCTGGCCTGCTCACCAGCGGCATTTCTTGGCCAGAGATACGGTTAGAACTCACCAGCGATGCCTACCAGCAGGACTGGCTGCTGCTGCACGGGCCGAGCCCGACTCATCAGTGGCGCTCCTTCAGCGCCGAACTGGCGCAACTGGCCTCCCAAGCGAACGCGCGTTTGGCAGTGACGCTGGGAGCCACGTCCGCACCGGTGCCACACACCCGGCCATGTCGGGTGCTTGCTGCCAGTACCACCACCGGGCTCGTCGAGCACCTTGATCCGTACAGCAGAGCCCCGTTGACGGTGACCGCGGAGATCGAGCACGCTCTCGCATGGCGATTGGGCGCCGAAGGGGTTCCCGCAGTGTCGCTGTCAGCACAAGTACCGAGCTATCTCGCCAATGCCCCCTACCCACCAGCCAGCGCCGCCTTGCTGGATACCTTCAGCGCCATTTCCGGGTTAAGTGTCAACACCGAGCCGTTACACACTGCTGCCGCATCCACTCAGCAGCGCATCAATGAGCACCTCGCCGCCGATGTAGCGCACACTCGTCGCGTGCGCGCCCTGGAACGACACTTTGACTATGCCACCAATGGCGACGGCCGGAAGAAACCCACCCCGCATCCGCAGGGTGACGGTCTTGCTGAGGAGCTCTCGCGCTGCTTGTCGGAGGATGATCCTTCCAATAACTGTCATTAGTCGCCACTGTCGTCACTCAAACAGCGACACATACACACAACTAAATTGGCATCTCATCCCACGTTCGCCCGTCCAGAATACGCCCCCCGCATTCCGCGTGCGCCCACCCCATTGTTTGAAAAGAAACGGTACCCCCTCCCGCTGGCAACGATCACGGATATCCCGTACCCATGACCCCTGCATCGGTCGGTGACCGGGCCCTGATTCACCCCCCACATAGACCCAATCGATACCACTCCGACTCAAGTTCGGAACCGGACCCAGTAGCGGCTGCAATGACAGAAAACGGATCGCGGCGGGAGCCTCCCGGAGTTTCGCGGCATGCCAGGTGTGGGCGTCATCTTCCACACTCGTACCCCACCACACATTCGGAAGCGCTGTTTCTTGCCGCCCAAGGAAACTTGCCATCCGCCCGGGTCGTTTGGTGAGGATAAAAAAAGTGTGCCAATGAGCGCAAGCGATTGTACTCAGTACCGTGCGGATGAACGAATCGGGCACCTGTGCGTGAAACAAGTCGCTCATGGAGTCGACAAATACCAACCGAGGTCGGTCCCAGCGCAGCGGGAGGTCGACCTTGTCCTGGTGCAGTGTCAACGCGAACCCCGGGCCACTACTGTCGGTAGGGCCATCTCGTTGGCCTCGCGGATTGCCCATGGCCTTCAGCCGTGCCGCAAAGGACAACGCATAACAATGATCACATCCGGTGCTGACTCGATCGCACCCGGTCGTGGGATTCCAGGTGACGGACTCGATCTGACCATCCCGGGTGGGATCTTGGGTGGCTGGCCACATCACCGCACACTTATCTCGACGACTGATTACCGGACCACACTACTCGCGGACACGCATTGCCACTAGCGCGTCGGGGCAATGAGCCGTTGCAAAAAATGCCGGATGCCTCGGATTCTTGACTTCACTTGTAGGGTGAGCCTGATACTGTCGGCGCAGGAACTCGCTGTTCTCAGTACGGTCAGTCGAATGAATGCACAGACACCGATACCATCATCCGAACACGATGTTAGGATTACTGACAGCACTCAGACCGTCAGGATGAATCATGGCCTCTGAACAACCATCTCCGGATGTCGAAGCCGCTCTGCATGCGGCACATAAAAACGGTGATCAATTCGGGCTTCTCCGTATCCTCGCTGTCGCTAGAGTAGTATTACCGCAGTTGCAGCCGCTCGAGACAGGAGACAGCCTTCGGTTACCGTATATCGAGCAGGACGGTCACCGTTATGTTCTGGCATTCAGCTCACAGCAACGGCTTGCCGAGTCTGACATCGACGCGGAGCAGACAGTGACAGCTAGTGGATACGAACTCGCCGGCCTGTGGCCGGAAGATGACGACCTACGACTGTTAATTAACCCCGGTAGTGAGCTCAGCGTCGCGGTCCCCGCGGAGGCGGTCCGGTCCTTACCATCGGTTGCAGCCGACAAGCAGTGAGCAGCGAGCGCATTGGCGAATGTAACGCAAGGCCTCGGCGGTAGTGCACACACTAGACCGGTCGGTGACAGAACCCGGTGTGGCTTCCGGCGGGGATCTGATGGGGTCGCCTCCGGACGGCAACGCGGGCAAACCGGGGAGTGAGTGACACAAAGACGCCGCGAAAGGAGCAGTGACTTATCGTGAGTTACGCAGATCGAGCCATGTCACCACAGATGCCGTCCGGTCGATTCAAACGACTCTGGATGGAGTTCGAGGTGGAAGTCGTCGACGACATGGCGCTACAGAGCTTCGCACTCAGCCCCATCACGGACGCTCACGGCGAGGTGACGGGCGTGGCCGACATGAGTGCCAACCAGCGGGTGGGTTTCGCACTGCGGACTATTGCGGCGGAGGCGTGGCGAGAAGCGGAAGAGGTGACCGGCATTCGTTGGCTAGGAGGGTCAGGACCCTCGGTCCGATTACTCGATGAAACGGGTGCCTATGCGGAGATGACGTTTTCTCGGATGCCGTACCGTGGCAACGACGGTTGCTACGACGACAAAGTGTCCTAGAGCGCATCCGCGCGGATAACGCCGCCCGGCGAGCACGGGTGGTCATCTGTTACTTCAATGTATCACTGGGACGCGGGCGGCTTGATTGACATACCCTAATCTCAGGAGCGTGCAAGTCGGGCGTGGTATTCTTTTCTTATTCTATGCTTCCCTCCGTCTAACCCGTGCAGTGAAATGGTTCTGAGGACCACAGCCGAGGCTGCTGATCGTACGAACCAGTCGAGATCACCGCTCGTGTGCTCAGTCAGCGATGTGTGTGAAAGAACCGTGCCATGCAACCTCCATGTCCGGACGATGAGTGGACAGTACCGAACTTCATGCGTTCCGCCCTCTTGATGATCGATACCCAGCGGGACTTCCTCAACGGAGGCGCAAGCCCTGTTCCGGGAACGTCAGTACTGTTGCCCGCAATGGGTCGACTGGTGGAAGGCTACCGGTTCGCTGGTCTCCCTATCGTGCACGCAATTCGCCTGTACGCTGGTGACGATGTGGACTTGCCGCGTCGAACTGCGTTGCGGGACGGAGCCCGGATTGTGCGGCCCGGGTCGTCTGGCGCGGACATTGCTTCTGCCTTGTTGCCCAGCCCAGGTGTCTCGCTCGAGAGCGATCGTTTATTGAAGGGTGCTTTCCAGCGGGTGGGAGACAACGAGGTTGTAATGTGGAAACCGCGGTGGAGTGCCTTCTATCGCACCTCGCTTGATGAGCACCTTGGCAAGTTGGGAGTCAATACGACAGTTCTCGCTGGCTGCAACTTCCCTAACTGTCCTCGCGCTACGCTCTTCGACGCTAGCGAACGTGACTATCGGGTAGCGGTGGTCGACGACGCCACTTCGCTGGCCACGCCCGATCGCCTGGCTGATGCTGCTCTGCTCGGCGTCCACAGCGTGCCGACCAGGGCGGTCTTGCGGCGGGTTGCCCCTGAATTTGTTGGAACCAGCTAAATTGTGGCCAGGCTGCCACGATGCCCGTGAGAGCGGCTGTTGAGTCGTGCAGTGTCTGATTTGCTTGATCATCGAAATGGGCTGGCCGTTGTGTAGCTTCGAGTTCGGCAAATCGGTGGTTGGTAGTGGCACTGATTGTGCTGCTGGTCTTTCGGACATCGAGATGTTCGGCAGGAACAGCCGCCGCTTCTCTGCAGTGAGGCGATCTCAACAAGATCGTGAGTGTTTCCGAGGTTGGAATCACGAGGGGTTGCCCGGTGGGGATGGGGCGTGGAGCCTCTTGGTAGGAGAGGTCTCGCCCAAGATCATCTCTGCTGTGGAGGCTCCACGTGATTACCTATCGTGCCACGCTGGACGTGTCGCGGGAACTGGCCATGTTCGTGGCCCAGTTATTGGCTCACGAGCGGCGGGTACACGGTACGCGCAAGCACACGCGGGTGTTGACGTGTTTCTGGCAAGCGGTGCTGGGGCTACGGTGGTTCCGTGACGGGGTGGGAGCGCCCGCTCTGGCCCGCGACCTGGGGATGTCCCGGGCGGCGGGGTATCGCTATCGCGATGAGGTCGTCACGGTTCTTGCCGAGCACGCACCGACGCCGCACGAGGCGCTGGAACAGGCCAAAGCCAACGGGCTGGCGTATGTCGTCTTGGACGGCAAGGTCTTCGCCACCGACCGATGCGCCGAAAAAACCACAGGCGCCACGGGCAAGCAGATCGACGCGTGGTACTCGGGTAAAGCCCATACCCACGGTGGAAATATCCAGGCATTGTCCGCGCCGAACGGGTTGCCGTTACGGGTTTCCGAGGTCGCGCGCGGCTCGACACGCGATCTCACCGCAGCCCGCGGACACGTACCCGGTCCGGGGAGAAACCTGGACGTAGCAACAATCCCTGACCCGCTGACTCGACTATTGTGCAGCTGAGGACAGTTTCAGGAACCCGGCTCCGGATAGTGTTACGCGGTGCGCACACCGAAGACCAAGACACCATGTTGGTTCGAACGTCACTACCTTGAGAGGGTAACTCTGCGCGATCGCTACTCACACTGCGCGCAGCAGGATGCCGGCTTCCGCTGAATAGCGGGATCTAGCTGTTCTGCCCCTGGAGGTTGTGAACGGGCGACACGCGAGGGAATGGTCTTGGACTGAAGGAGGGTCTCCGGGTTCGGTGTGGATTGTCAGATCTACGTCGAACTGTTCGGGGGCCCTCCGTGTGTCATCGTAATGCCCCGCTGACGGAGACTGGCAGACTGCGGCTGGCTCGGTGTGTCGTGGAGGACGAGTGGCCGCTGCGGCGTGCAGCGGAGCGGTTTCAGGTTGCGGTCGGCACGGCCAAACGATGGGCTGATCGGTACCGTACCGGGGGGAAGCTGGCATGGTCGAGCGTTCGGGTCGTCCGTTGCGGGCGCGGCGGCGTGTTCCCACGCGGACCGAGCGGGGTATCATCAAGGTCCGTGTGCTGCGCCGGTGGGGCCCGGCCCGCATCGCCGGGTTCCTCGGACTCGTGTCCTCGACCGTGCACCGGGTATTGTGCCGCTACGGGCTGGCCCGGTTGCGTCATCTGGACCGGGCCACGGGCCGCGTCATTCGCCTCTACGAACGCGACCGGCCCGGCGAATTGGTCCATGTGGACATCAAAAAACTCGGCACCGTTCCCGAGGGTGGCGGACACCGAATACACGGTCGGGCCGTAGGGCGCCGCAACAACGCTCGCAGCAACCCGGTCAGCACCCACGATGGCACGCGCGGCTACGGCTACATGCACAACGCCGTCGATGACCACTCCCGGTTGGCCTACAGCGAAATCCTCCCCGACGAAACCCTACACACCGCGGTCGCATTCTGGCGCGGTGCCCAGCAATTCTTCACCGACTCCAGCATCACAGTGGAGCGTGTGCTCACCGACAACGGCGCCTGCTATCGCTCCCGACTCTGGCGAGACACTCTCGACCAAGACGACATCAAACACAGCCGCACACGCCCCTACCGCCCGCAAACAAACGGCAAGGTCGAACGGTTCAACCGCACCGCCCTCGACGAATGGGCCTACGCCCAGCCTTACATCTCAGAGACCGAACGGCGCGCCGCCTTGCCCCACTTCCTGCACCAGTACAACTATCACCGACACCACACCAGCATCGGCGGCCCACCCGCCAGCCGCGTTCACAACCTCACGAGACAGAACATCTAGCTTTCCGGTGTGATTGCTGGATCAGGCCAGCATCGACGCCGGAATTGATGTTGTCCCCCGCGTGCGGGCGAGAGCTCTGTCGGGGAATACGGCAGGCGGACGTATTGGGACGGTTCGGTCGGTTCCTCTGGTGAGGTTAGCTCTTGCTCTGGGGATCGCTGTTGTCCTTCTCCTGCTCGCGGCATTCTCCAGTGCGGACACGGCGGATCATTGACACCGAGTGTCTGACCGACCGCAGATAAGTATCCAGTCATGCGGCAGACGTGCCGGCGGTTAACCTTGTTCGAGGATCCTCGCACGCAGCGCGGCGAGCTCTTCGTGGATTTCCTCTGTGTTCAGACCGCCGCTGTCGATGCCTGGGGTGACGCCCAGCGCACGCAGCAATACCGCGCTGGCCTCCCCAGGGTTATCTGCCTCTCCCAATGTGGGATGCAGCCCTTGCTCAACCAGATGTTCAAACACGAGATTAACGATGGTCCACGGATTGTAGACTTGATCGGGTGGGTATTCGTTACTCACAAGCACCTCCTGATGTGCGGATCTGACCGGATTGTATGACGTTTGTCCGTAATCGCCCCGTCGGCCTATTACGAGGCCCGCCAGCGGCCGCCGACTCGGCGGCCGCTGGCCGATCAACAGTTGCTCGGCGAGATCCAGCGGGTGCACGCGGACCATTCCGGCGTGTACGGCGCGCAAGGTGTGGCTGCAGCCGGGCCGGGAAGGCACCCCCGGTTCCCCGCTGCACCGCGGAGCGGCTCATGCGCGAACCCGGCCTGCGCGGGGCACAACGCGGCGGGCGCAAGCCAAGCACCGCGACCGCTGAATCGGATCACAACCGGGCCGGTGACCTGCTGGGGGAAATGGGATCGAAATGCCGGAAGCTTACCGCCGAGTTTAATGCCGAGTCAGCTCATGCCAGCCTCGGCCAACATCTGCCGGTACTGCTCGGCGTCCCGGACGGCACGGGAGCATTCGCGAGTGTGCCCGTGCTCGCAGCTGGCCGAGTTGGCCTCGTACGGCATCCGGGCATCTTGATCTTGTCGGTCGGGAAGTTCCTGGTTGGCGCGGGTCAGCCGGCGGGGGTGGCGAGGACCTCGACCCACCGCTGGATGAATGTGCCTGGATGGTTGGTGGCTGCCCAGGCTGCGGCCGCCCGGGCGGCATCGGCGAGCTCGTCGGAGTGATCCTCGCCGCTGTGGCGAGCGGTGGTGAGCCGGTCGCGGAGGTAGGCGCCCAGGTCGCCGTATGCCATGTCGATGCGGTCCACCGGGCGGGCCGAGTAGACGGTGAAGCCTGCTGCTTGCACGCATGTGGGAAGGTTCCCGCCGGTGAAGGGGTCGGTGCCGGACCGTTGCCGCAGCCGCCAGTAGGCCTGTAACGCGGTCTCGACACACTTGGTGCGTGGCTGGATGGTCGCGGTGTTCCAGTCCGAGCTACACACCGCGAGCAGTCCCCGTGGCCGCAACGCGCGCCGCAGCTCACCTAACATCGCCGCAGGATCGGGCACGTGCTCAAATAAGGCGTGCGCGAAGGCCACGTCAAATACGCCGGTGCGTACGGGCAGTGCTGCGCCCGCGCCAGCCACGGCGCCAGTCGTCGCCTCTGCAGCCGAGCGGAACAGCGTGTCGGCGGCGCGGGCCACCTGCCCAGGCGCGGCATCGATCCCGAGCGTGGCACCGTCGGGTGTCACCGCGGCCGCCAGTCCTGTTGTGATCGATCCCGGTCCACAGCCCAGGTCCAGCACCGCATCCCGGCCGTCAACTCCGAGATGACGAACCCGGCGCGTTCGCCACTTGTCCGCACGGTCAGCATCTGCAACGCGTCACCGGCATACCTGGGCAGATACTCACCACTGTTGTCAGTCACAACCACACCGTGCCGCCTCGAACGTATGGCAGACCATGATCCACTGTCTACAAGATCGGGAACGCCCCGCCTGTGGCAAAACTTGGCCGAGGTCCCACCGTTCAACGAGGACCAGGAGTCCACTCCGCCCCCGCCGGTGCAGCGGATGCGCGCCACCATCACCGACGCCGACGCCGTACCTCGTCGTCGACGGACATCGCCGGTTGGAAGCCACACGACAGGCGGGGTTGAACACCATCAAAGTCCGCGTGGATGACGACCGTGTTTCCACGGACGTTTCTCTGCTGGAGTCCGCATTTGTGGCGAACTTCCACAACGAACAGATGACCGAACTCGAACAAGCTCAAGCTCTGGCCACCCTCGTGGACTGGTACGGCAGTCAAAGCACAGCCACCACACGTATCGGGATGCCCCAAGCGAGCATCTCGTCCAAACTGTCGCTATTGAAACTCAGCCCAGAGTTACAGGCAGACCTGACGGACGGGCATCGCTTGGTTGAACATGTCCGCAACCTGGGCAAATTCGATCCTGAGCAGCAACGCGAAGAAGCAGACCGACGTGCCCAGCAAGCAGAACAACGACGTGCAGAGAACGACACCGCGGTCACTTCGGCCGACACCAGTTATCACGGCGTGATAGCTCCCGGCGGTTCCTCTCAGGCTTTCGACACGTCCAGCGAGGTGTCCAACGAGGATGCGCCTGGGGTGTCGGACGATCCTGGCGTGCCGAACGAGTCGGTCGAGACCACACCCAGCACGACAGATACGCAGAGTACCGAAGACTCGAAAAGTCACACCAATCGAGCTCAACGACGAACAGCGCCACAACAGTCGCCTGAGGAAACACTCCCCTGGCACGACATGCACGCATTAGCCGCGGTGGTCTATGAACACACCTCCCCCGAGCAGCGAGTAGAACTGCTCCATCTATTGCGTGACTGAGTGATAGTTGGCGCGACCGAAAAAACCCGCGTGCCTGAAGCTTGATCGGACTGGTGTAGGAGCCTGTGACCTATCACGGCGTGATAAGCCGACGTAGCTGATGCCTTATCACGCCGTGATAGGTCGCCTCACATCGTTATAGCCCGATGTTTTTCAGAGCGCTGTCGTCCCATTGGTCCACGATGCGCATGTAGCCATGGAGGACGGCACTGTTGCCGGCCCAGCCTCCTTGTTTGGCAATAGCGTGCGGGTCGTGCCCCGCACGGCGTGCTTCGGTGGCCAATCCAGACCGTAGGGAATGCCCGGTGAAGTGCACCATGAGTCCGGCGTGGTCGGCAGCACGGCTGATTGCGTTTCCGATGCCGGCCGCGGTGATTGAGTGGCCGAGGTTGCCGTGTCGGTCAACAGACCGGAACGCGCGTCCGTCAGTGATGCCGGCCGTCTTGCGCCAGGAATGCCAAGCACGGACGGGGCATGTGATCGCTCGGCTGCCGTAGGGGACCGCGATGGTCCGCTCCGCGGTTTTTGAGTAGCGAATTTGTACCAATAGCCCGTTTTCATCGTCGGTAATATCGCCCGCCGCGAGGTGGGCGAGTTCGTCGCGGCGGGCGGCGACAGCGAAACCGAGCAACAAAACGGCTCGATCCCGGGAACCGACAAGGGTGCTGGGTAGCTCAGTACAGATTGCGCGAAGTTGTTTCACTGTTGCGGCAGGGGTTTGGCCGCGACCTCGACGGTGGCCATCACGGGCAAGTCGACGTTCGTACGCTTTAATCGCCTCGTTCGCCTGTGCAGTGATGTTCTTTGGGAGTTCGACGTTGTGTTCGGTGAGTGCGGTCACCGTGCCGTAGAGGCGCCGACGAATTGTGCTTGGGGCAGCGGGCTGGCTGTCGGTGCGGTGCTGCCCGGTCTCCAGCCAGCGGACGAACCCGGTCAGCAGCCCCGGAGAAATGTCACGTGACGAAAAACCGATCGATGCACAGTAGCAGCACCATGCGTCCCAATCCGCGGCATACGCGCGCGAGGTATTCGCTGGACGTTGCGCGCGTACATAGTTAGTGGCCGCTTGGTCAATAGCCGCCAGGCGGTCATGGGGTCTCTCCACCTCGTCGGGGGCGGACTGTGCCGGGGGAGCGGGAACTACCCCATGTTGATCTTGAAAATCCAGTTCGTCGCTCATGATAAGGCACATTATCGTACGTCAGGATTGCCCCCTCTATCCGTCCGTGAAATACTCACGGAATGGCCACCCCACCCCGCGTGCCCGACACGCAGCTGTCCGCCACGCTGCACCGGATCGCGAACCGCCGAGAGAAAGTCCAGGACAACGACCTAGAACGCCTCCCCGATCCGGAGCAGGCGCACCCCGTGGAGATGTTGTCCTTCCTGCAGCGGTATCAGCGCGTGCCCCGGTGGGTGGCCCAGGCCGATGTGGCGGATGCGCTGATCCTCGCGGCGTGGTTGTGGTGGGAGCAGCGTCGCGTGGAGCGTACCTGGCTGTCGCGGGGGCGCAGGCTGGGTCTGTTCTTGTCACAGTTGGGTGCGCCGCTCGGGGTCGGCAAACGGGGGGTGCTGGATCGGCTCGACCGACACGAAGCCCTCCTACGCTTCGATCGCCCGGATGAGAAAGTCACCCGCGCCTCCCGTCGTGCGGCCGCCGAAGCCGAGGCCCGTCGGGCCGTCGAACAAACCTGGATCGAGCAGCACGCCGCGGAGCTGACCACCCTGGCCCAGGCTGTGGCCAGCCAGGCAGATCGGTACGAGCTGGCCGACGAGGATCGGGAATGGGTCGACGAACTCGCCCGCGACGCCCGCGACGGGGCGTGGACTCCGGCCTCGATGACCGTGCTCGGCATGGCCACCGACGAACTCCAGAGTGCCCCCGAGATCCTCGCCCTGGAGGGCCCTCGGCCGCACACGGTGCACCAGGTACTGGAACGGGCTACCGCCCTGCGCTCCGAATTCGCCGCCCTGACTGGCTAATCCACCAGCTGTCCCGTGCGGGGAGGGCGACCGGGTCCGTGTGCGTGGGTCTCGGTGTCGACACGGTGCGCGTGGCCTTACAGGCCGAGGTCGGTCAGCGGGTTGTCGTGCCAGCGGTCGACGGTGTGCATGTAGCCGAATAACACCGCGGAGTCGTCGGCCCAACCGCCTTGCCGGGCGATGCTCAGGGTGTCGTGCCCGGCCCGGCGGGCCTCGGTCGCCAGCCCGGCCCGCAGCGAGTGGGCAGTCACCCGATTTAACAGCCCGGCTTGCTCGCCGGCGGTGCTGATCACCCGTCCGATTCCGTGGGCCGTGAGGGACTCGCCGAGCCTCCCGTGCCGGTCCAGGGACCGCAACGCCCGCCCACCGGTGAGACCGGCGCTGGCCTGCCACGTGTGCCAGGCGCGCACTGGGCAGGTCGCGGCCCGCTGGCCGTACGGTACGGCGACGGTGCGTTCGCCCGTCTTCGACGAGCGGATATGCACCAGCAGCCCATGCGGATCGCCGGTGAGGTCGTCGACGAATAATTGGGCCAGTTCCGCCCGTCGGGCGGCCAGGGCGAACCCGAGCAGCAGGATCGCCCGATCACGAGTCCCGGCCAGGGTGTCCGGTAGGGCAGCGCACATCTCCCGCAATTGGCGCACCCCGACCGCGGGCGCTGAGCCGCGCCCGCGGCGCTCTCCAGCCTGGGCCAGCCGACGTTCATAGGCTTTCACGGCCTCATTCGCTTGCGCCGTCGCCCCCTCCGGCACTGGGGTGCCCTGCTCCCGGAGGGCGGCGACCGCCCCATACACGCGCCGGCGGATCGTGGCTGGCGCCGCCGGGCCACGATCCATGTCAGCATCTCCCTGCTCGAGCCAGAGAGCGAAACCGACGACCAGCCCGGGGGAAACGTCACGTGACGACACACCCACCCGGGCACAGTACTGGCACCACACACGCCAATCACCGGCATACGAGCGGGTTGTATTGGCCGGACGCTGCGCCCGCAGATACTGCGTAGCGGCCTGATCAATGGCGGTGATGCGCTCGCGTACTGTATCGAGATGTGCGGAGCCAGGGTGTGCTACCCGGGATGAGTCCGGCACGGGCGGGGCGGGATCGGGCTGATCCGGGGGTATGGTCATGCGGAATCGGGAGGCACGGTCTCAGCGGGGCGGTGTCTACTCGAGCGGGTTGACCCACTTTACTCCGGGGAAGCGGGCGAAGTCGGTGTCATTGGAGTGCATTTCTGCCTCGTGTTCGAGTGCATAGGCGGCCAATTGGGCATCCGTGGTGAGGTTGCCGGCAGTGCCTGCGTTCGTGAGAAGCTCCAGTGTAGTCTGCAGATGATTCACCCCAGGGCTCAACAGCTCAATGTTGGGCTGGGCGAGCCACTCGTGCACATAGCTACACGCTGCCGACACCGACAGCGGAGCGTGCAAGATGCGCGCGTTCGTGACGATGCGGACGAATCCGAACACGGCGGGCTGCGTGAGACCGATCCGGGTCGGGCTATTGACAGTCTGTTCCCACCACCAGTGGGCGCGATCATGATAGGCGAACCCGCTGACC
>Ga0079226_10000376_pt1 | contig 30944 bp, 28 predicted proteins | sample Poulit2014_FD_76345 | JGI IMG/M metagenome (GOLD analysis project Ga0079226, IMG submission 76345) | Agricultural soil microbial communities from Georgia to study Nitrogen management - Poultry litter 2014 | ecosystem: Environmental > Terrestrial > Soil > Agricultural land | place: USA: Georgia...
ACATCAAGGGCAGTGGTGGGCTCATCAGCAATCAGTAACTTTGGCGAGTTTGCCAACGCCATGGCAATCATAACTCGTTGGCGCTGGCCGCCCGATAACTGGTGTGGGAATCGTTGTAAAAAGCTTTCTTCTGGCTTGAGTTGGACTTTAGATAACAGCTCTATGATATTGTTTTTTATTTGTTTTTTGTTCGTTTTTTGATGCAATACCAAGGCTTCAGCGATTTGCTTTTCTACGGTATGTAAAGGGTTAAGGGCTGTCATCGGTTCTTGAAATATCATGCTGATATCACTGCCGCGCAGGGCGTACTGTTCAAGCTCAGTTAGGTTAAGCAAATCCTTACCATTGAGGGATAACTGCTGCGCTTGGCGTAAACAACCTTCAGGTAATAAGTTGAGCAGCGATAGCGCAGTAAGGGATTTTCCGGAACCAGACTCTCCCACTAAAGCGAGCATTTCACCGGCGTTAATGTGGAAGCTCACTTTGGAAACAGTGGCAACGGTTTGGTTCGAAAATTGCAGAGAAAGCTCGCTTACATTCAGTAATGTCATTGCAAATACTTCCTTGGATCAAAAGCGTCTCGTACCGCTTCGCCGATAAAAATCAGCAAAGAGAGCAATAACGCCAACGCTACAAAGCCGCTAATACCGAGCCAAGGGGCGTGTAAATTAGCTTTCCCTTGGCCGAGGAGTTCGCCAAGGGAAGCAGAACCTGGTGGAAGGCCAAAACCAATAAAATCCAAGGTAGTTAAGGTGGTAATGGCGCCATTTAGAATAAAGGGCATAAATGTTAATGTGGCTACCATGGCGTTGGGCAGCATATGGCGGAACATAATTTTATAGTTGGGGATCCCCATAGCTTCAGCTGCCTTTACGTAATCAAAATTACGGCATCGTAGAAACTCTGCTCGCACCAAATCCACGAGCGCCATCCATGAAAATAGCAGCATAATAAATAAGAGCCACCAAAACCCAGGGTTAACAAAACTCGACAAGATAATAATGAGGTAAAGGGTGGGCATGCTCGACCATACTTCCATAAAGCGCTGGCCGCCTAAATCTACCCAACCGCCAAAGTAGCCTTGTATTGCTCCCACTGTGATGCCAACTAGGCTGCTGCTCACGGTTAGCAATAAGCCAAACAATAAGGAAATGCGGGTGCCATAAATGATTCTTGCCAACACATCACGTCCTTGATCATCTGTGCCCAGCCAGTTTTCGGCACTGGGTTTAGAGGGAGAAGGCGTGGTGAGATTGTAGTTGATGGAGCTATGGTGAAATCGTATGGGTGGCCACAACATCCAGCCATCGTCTTCTATAAGCTCGCGTACAAAGCTGTCTTTATAATCTGCTTCGGAGTCGAATAAGCCGCCAAAGGTGGTTTCGGGATAGCTTTTAAATACAGGGGTATAATATTGCCCCTCGTATTTCACCAAGAGAGGCTTGTCGTTGGCAATAAACTCCGCAAACAAGCAGAGAGTAAAAAGCGCAATAAATAACCACAACGCATAGTAACCACGCCGATTTGCCTTGAAGGCACGCCATTGGCGTTGCCTGAGCGGGTGCTTTAACAGCATGAAACCTACCTACTTATTTGTATTGTTTTTCTGTGCTTGTAACCGCTTTAACAGGCTGGAAGTATCCCAGCGGCCACCGCCCATTGCCTGAATATCGGCGTAAAACGCATCTACCATTTCAGTGAGGGGTAATGGCGCTTGGTTTCGCTCGGCTTCGGTTAAACAAATGCCTAAATCCTTACGCATCCAATCCACGGCAAAGCCATGATTATAATCATCTTTTATCATAGTTTGGTAGCGGTTAATCATTTGCCAAGAACTGGCGGCCCCCGCGCTCATTACTTCAACCACCTTGGCCACATCAAGCCCTGCTTGTTCCGCAAAGCTCATGGATTCTGCTAAGCCTTGGATCACCCCAGTAACGGCAATTTGATTGCACATTTTGGTGAGTTGGCCGGCACCAGGGGGGCCCATTAGGTTTACCGCTTTGGCGTAATGCCGCAATAGGGGGAGGGCTTGTTCGTAGCTTGTTTTATCTGCGCCACACATAATAGTGAGCGCGCCATTTTCCGCACCTTGTTGGCCGCCAGAAACAGGAGCATCGATAAAATGGCTGCCCTGTGCTTGGCAGGCTTGGTGAACTTCGCGTGCAACTGTGGCAGAGGTTGTGCTGTGATCTATCGTTATGCTGTGCTGGGGTAGGGTGCTAAGAATCCCGTGGGCGCCAAATATTACACTTCGTAAGTCATCATCGTTACCTACGCAGGTGAACACTAGGGTTGCTTCACTCGCTGCTTGGGCAGGGGTGGTGGCCATTTGGCCTGGGTACTCTTTAATCCATTGTTCCGCTTTGCTTTGAGTGCGGTTGTAAACGGTGACCTTGTGCCCAGCGTTAGCGAGGTGCCCAGCCATTGGGTAACCCATGACTCCAAGCCCGATAAAGGCAACAGATTGCTTGCTCATAAACCTTTCCCTTGCAGACGTAAATTGCGAAAAAAGTATCTTAGCGCGAATTTTGCTTGAACAATAGGACAAACAAAAAGGCCTCAATGTTTTAGCATTGAGGCCTTTAGGTGTTTGATAAACAGCGAGTTAGCGCTTATCAATCTCTACGAAAGCTCGTTCGTCACTGCCTGTGTAGAGCTGGCGCGGACGAGCAATGCGGTAAGGGTTGCCGATAAGCTCTTCCCAGTGAGCAATCCAGCCCACGGTACGAGACAAGGCGAAGATCACAGTAAACATAGAGACAGGAATACCTAACGCTTTAAGCACTATGCCAGAGTAAAAATCCACGTTAGGGAAGAGCTTACGCTCAACAAAGTATTCGTCATTTAAGGCGATTTCTTCAAGCTTCATGGCCAGCTCAAGCTTGGGGTCTTGGATGCCAAGCTCGCCCAGAACCTGGTGGCAAGACTCGCGCATTACGCTAGCACGAGGATCGTAGTTTTTGTAAACACGGTGGCCAAAGCCCATCAGTTTGAAGGGATCATTTTTATCTTTTGCTTTAGCAATGAATTTTTCAATGTTGGAAACATCGCCAATTTCATCAAGCATTTTAAGTACGGCTTCGTTGGCTCCACCGTGAGCAGGACCCCAGAGCGTGGCAACACCAGCAGCAATAGCTGCATAAGGGTTGGCGCCAGAAGAACCAGCCATGCGCACAGTAGAGGTGGAAGCGTTTTGCTCGTGGTCTGCATGCAAAATAAAGATGCGATCCATGGCTTGTGCTACCACAGGAGATACTTGGTAATTGCTGCCCGCGCCGCCAAATAGCATGGTCAGGAAGTTCTCACCATGGCTTAACTCAGCGTTTGGCGCTACAAAATCTTCACCAATGGAATGCTTGTAGCACATGGCAGAAAGGGTAGGTAGCTTGGCTACTAGATTGATGGCCACTTCTTTGCGATGCTCAGCATTGTTGATGTCCAAGCCGTCGTGATGATACGTAGACAGTGCACCAAGAGCGCCTAGCAGCATGCCCATAGGGTGGGCTTCACGGGTATAACCATTGAAAATGGCTTGTAATTGTTCTGGTACCTCAGCACGAGCCTTAACGTCTTTAATAAACTCTGCTTTTTGCTCTGCGTTAGGAAGCTCGCCATTAAGTAAGGCGTAGCATACTTCCATATAGTCAGATTTGCTGGCCAATTCTTCGATAGAGTAGCCACGGTGCAGTAACTGGCCTTTACCACCATCAATATAAGTGATGGTGGAATCGCAGGAAGCAGTGGACTGGAAGCCCGGGTCAAATGTGAATAAGCCTTTGGCGGCCAAGGGACTTACATCGACAACTTCTTGGCCTAGTGTGGGGGTATAAACGGATAACTCTAATGCCTCGTGCCCATCCACCTTGAGGGTGGCTTTCTTCTCAGTCATGGGTTTCTCCTGATCTGGAACATATCTACTAGGTGCGCATACACACGAAGTACCTAAGTGTAGGCAAGTTGTAGATAGTCATCAGCGCGGTGTTAGTGCGCTCGTACAAAGGTTAATGTTTAGATAAAAATAAGGAGCAATAATAGCCATTGCCCCATGTTTGGCGATGGCGAAGGTACGTATTTGAGCTAGCTTTGTCAATAAATTGCCTGCTTTCGGTGTAGCAAGCTAACCCTGTATCGCCCACAGCGGATGCCATAGTACTCTTTTTTAACCGAATCCCCAATGCGATGGCTACGAAAGTTGTATGTGATATTGAGTGACGCAGGGAGGCTGCGGAAAAAGTTATTTTAAAACCATGGCTTGTTATGCGCTTTGGAGTATGCAAATAAAATAAATTGGTGTGAGTTGAAGGGCGAACTCGCGCCTTATGTTTGTCATTAAGGCCTTGCGGCGATATACTTGCCACCCGTTACGTAGTGGACTGAACAACCTTCTGCGTAGGAAAACTGGGCGAAAATTGGACTCCTAGTCCATGATTCCAAATGTTCCTAAACCGCTTACCTGTCTTATCTCAACGAGACAGCAATGAGCATTGCAAACAATAAGTGATGGCTACCGTGAACGATAACCGACCCGTTAATTTAGATCTTAGAACTATTAAGCTCCCGGTTGCTGCCTTGGCCTCCATTACCCACCGCATTGCAGGTATCGTGATTTTCTTCGCGTTACCCATTTTGTTGTGGATGCTGGATCGGTCTTTGGCTTCACCAGAAAGCTTTGAACAATTATTGTCTACTCTTTCGCACCCACTTTGGAAGTTGGTTCTTTGGGGTATTCTTGCAGCTTTAATCTATCACCTGCTTGCGGGCATTAAGCACCTTATTCTCGACTTCGGTTGGGGTTATGAGCTTGAGCAGAGTCGTAAGGCAACTACAATTCTAATCGGTGCTTCTGTGGTGCTGATCCTATTAGCAGGAGTTTGGATATGGCTATAAGTGCTAGTGTTACCAGCCTTAGCCGCAACGGCATGGCTGATTGGCTATTGCAGCGCGTGAGTGCTGTGGTTTTAGCCGTCTATATGATTGGCCTTTTGGGTTATCTCATTTGCGCTAACGATGTTAGCTATGAAAACTGGAAGGCATTAATGACTTCCTTGCCCATGCAAATCGTTAACACCGTAGTGGTGCTTTCTATTGTGGCCCATGCTTGGGTCGGTTTGTGGACAGTGACCACGGACTATCTCACCACTACTCAACTTGGCAAGTCAGCCACTTTTATTCGTTTGGTTGTACAAGCCCTAATGATTTTATCATTCCTAGTGTTATCTATTTGGGCGCTAGTGGTGATCTGGGGAGGTTTCTAAGTCATGTCAAACATGCGAACTATTACTTTTGATGCCGTGGTTGTTGGCGGTGGTGGTGCGGGTATGCGCGCTTCACTACAGATGGCTCAATCAGGCTTTAAAACAGCATTAATTTCTAAGGTGTTTCCAACACGTTCTCACACTGTGTCGGCGCAAGGTGGTATTACTTGTGCAATTGCTAGCTCAGATCCCAATGACGATTGGCGCTGGCACATGTATGACACGGTAAAGGGCTCAGATTATATCGGTGACCAAGACGCTATTGAATACATGTGCTCTGTGGGCCCTGAGGTTGTTTTTGAGCTCGAACACATGGGCTTGCCTTTTTCGCGCACCGAAGAGGGTCGTATTTATCAGCGTCCTTTTGGTGGTCAATCCAAAGGCCCGGATAACCCAGAGCAGGCAGCTCGTACTTGCGCCGCTGCGGACCGTACCGGTCACGCACTGCTGCATACGCTTTATCAGCAAAATTTAAAGCACAACACGCAAATTTATAGTGAATGGCTCGCTGTTGATTTGGTAAAGAATGGCCAGGGCCAAGTGTGTGGTGTCATCGCTATGTCCATTGAGACAGGTGAGGTGGTTTTCTTTAAATCCAAAGCGACTGTACTAGCCACAGGCGGTGCGGGCCGTATTTTTGCCTCTACCACTAACGCCCTAATTAACACTGGTGATGGTGTGGGCATGTCCTTGCGCGCGGGCCTTCCTGTTCAGGATATGGAAATGTGGCAATTCCACCCGACCGGTATTGCGGGCGCGGGTGTGCTCGTAACAGAAGGTTGTCGTGGTGAAGGTGGTTACCTCTTGAATAAAGACGGTGAGCGCTTTATGGAGCGCTATGCACCAAACGCCAAAGACTTGGCAAGCCGTGACGTAGTTGCCCGTGCCATGATGATGGAAATTCTTGATGGCAAAGGCGCTGGCCCGAACGGCGATCACGTATTCTTAAAGCTTGATCACCTCGGTGAGGAAGTGCTTCACAGCCGTTTACCTGGTATTTGTGAGCTTTCTAAAACTTTTGCTCATGTGGATCCAGTGAAGGCGCCTATTCCTGTGGTACCAACTTGCCATTATATGATGGGCGGTATTCCTACCAATATTCATGGTCAAGCGTTGCGCTTAACCGGTGGTCACGAAGGTGACGATCAAATCGTTGACGGCTTGTTTGCTGTGGGCGAGGTGGGGAACATCTCCGTTCACGGTGCTAACCGCTTGGGCGGTAACTCCTTGCTTGACTTGGTGGTGTTTGGTCGCGCCGCTGGCTTGTTTATCGAGGATGCATTGCGTCAGGGCATGGAACAAGCAGAGCCTAATAGCGATGACCTAGAAGCAGCTACTGCACGTTTGCGTCGTTGGGATGATTCGCCCAAGCAAGGTGAGTCCGTGGCTGAGCTACGCAAAGAGCTGCAAAGCACTATGCAGGCTAACTTCGGCGTATTCCGCAAGGGCGAGCTGATGGAAAAAGGCATGGTGCAGGTGGCAGAGCTTCGTGAGCGTGTAGCTAATGCGGTGCTGACTGATAAGAGCAAGGCCTTTAACACAGCACGAGTTGAGGCGCTTGAGCTTGATAACTTGTTAGAAGTGGCTGAAGCAACAGCAATCGCTGCTGAAGGTCGTAAAGAGAGCCGTGGTGCTCACAGCCGTTATGACTTCCCTGATCGCGATGATGAGAATTGGTTATGCCATTCCATCTTTGATCCAAACACCAAAACGCTCGGTAAGCGTGCAGTAAACTTTGCACCAAAAACTGTAGCCGCCTTTGAACCCAAAGCGCGTACTTACTAAGGAGAGCGGGAATGAAAGTTAGTATTTATCGTTACAACCCAGAAACAGACCGCGAACCTTATATGCAAGAGTATGAGGTGGATACGGGTGGCCGCGACATGATGGTGCTTGAGCTTTTAGAGTTGCTAAAAGAGCAAGATCCTACCTTGTCATTCCGCCGCTCATGTCGCGAAGGGGTGTGTGGCTCTGATGGTATGAATATTGCTGGCAAAAATGGCTTGGCATGTATTACGCCATTGTCTGCTACAGCACCTGGCGTGGTGGAAGAGAAGAAGACTTTGGTTATTCGTCCTCTGCCTGGCTTGCCAGTGATTCGTGATTTGGTTGTGGACATGACCATGTTCTACAACCAGTATGAAAAGGTGAAGCCGTATCTTATTAACGATACACCGGCACCTGCTATTGAGCGTCTGCAGTCACCAGAAGATAGAGCTAAGTATGATGGCTTGTACGAATGTATTTTGTGCGCCTGCTGTTCTACTAACTGTCCTTCTTTCTGGTGGAACCCAGAAAAATATCTCGGTCCAGCCGCCTTGTTGCAATCCTACCGCTTCTTGGCGGATAGTCGTGACACAGCTACGGACGAGCGTTTAAATGCGATGACAGATCCTTTTTCACTGTTCCGTTGCCGAGGCATCATGAACTGTGTGAGTGTTTGTCCTAAGGGATTGAACCCAGCCAGAGCTATTGGCAATATTCGCCAAATGCTCTTGGATCGCTCAGTGTAAAAAGACGGCCTTCGGGCCGTTTTTTTTGCTTTAAATTTAATATTCAACTAAAGGAGGAGTGCAATAATCATTAAAGAACTATTTACTAAGAATATTGCCTTTATAGGTAACATTAATTTTTCAGAAGCTTTACACTAATCTGACTTTGAAGTCATTGACTGCAAAGTGCGGTAAATATGTTTCGGGGGAAGTGTTGTTTATCCGGCAAACACTTCTAAAAGTACAACGCAGAATGATGCGGTGACTCCCGTTGCAGTGAGACAAGCAACTCAGGAGTCTGCAGAGTTCCCAAAAGGAATTAAATACGATGCAAGACAGTTCTATGCGGCAACAGTGGGCTTCTTCACATCTCGGAGGAAGCAACTCCGCTTATGTTGATGAACTGTACGAGTCTTACTTGGCCGACCCGAATTCAATCCCTGAAGATTGGCGTGCTTATTTCGATAAACTCCCCAGTGTAGAAGGTAATATTGAATCTGATACCTCTCATAAAGCGATCAGAGAGCACTTTTTGCTTGAAGCAAAAAATCGTTCACGGGTACAAAAGTTCGGCGCAAGTGCAGTTAGCACAGAGCATGAAAGACGCCAGGTACGCGTACTCCACCTCATAGCGGCCTACCGCAACCGTGGCCATCAAGTAGCCAATTTGGACCCGCTCGGCATAATGAAGCGAGAGCAGGTGCCAGATTTAGAATTATCCCATCACGGCTTAAGTGATGCAGATCTCGATACCGTTTTCCATACGGGCAATCTTTTTATTGGTAAGCCCGAAGCCACTTTAAAAGAAATTCTTGATTGCTTGCGCAGCACGTATTGCGGCTCTATTGGTGCCGAATATATGCATATCGTAGACACCACTGAAAAACGTTGGATACAGCAGCGTTTAGAAAGCGTGCGTAGCAATCCACAATTTGGTGCAGAAACGAAGCGCCATATTTTATCTCAACTCAATGCTGCAGAAGGGTTAGAAAAATACCTTGGCGGGCGTTATCCAGGCACAAAACGTTTTGGCCTAGAAGGTGGCGAGTCCTTGATTCCTTTAATGGATGAACTCGTGCAGCGCTCAGGCAGTTATGGGGTCAAAGAAATAGTTATTGGTATGGCGCACCGTGGTCGTTTGAATGTGCTGGTCAATATTCTAGGCAAACGCCCTGGTGAATTGTTTGAGGAGTTTGAGGGAAAAACAATTCACGAAGGCGGTTCTGATGATGTGAAATACCATCAAGGTTTCTCGTCAAATGTGCAGACACCAGGTGGCGAAATGCACCTGGCGTTAGCTTTTAACCCGTCACACCTAGAGATTGTATCTCCTGTTGTAGAGGGGTCTGTTAGAGCACGTCAAGAGCGCCGCTCTGATAAGAGTGGTGATCAGGTAGTTCCTATTCTTATCCATGGTGATGCAGCTTTTGCTGGCCAAGGCGTGGTGATGGAAACATTCCAAATGTCACAGACCCGTGCCTATAAAGTGGGCGGCACAGTGCATGTCATTATCAATAACCAAGTAGGCTTCACCACGAGCAAGCGTGAAGATGCTCGCTCTACTGAATACTGCACCGACGTGGCAAAAATGGTTCAAGCGCCGATCTTCCATGTGAACGGTGATGACCCAGAAGCTGTGTTTTTTGTCACTCAGCTCGCAGCAGATTACCGCATGCAGTTTAAGAAAGACGTGGTAATTGATTTAATTTGTTACCGTCGTTTGGGCCACAACGAAGCAGATGAACCTTCTGCTACTCAGCCCATGATGTATAAAAAAATCAAGGCGCACCCGACTACACGCACTCTTTACACAGAGCGCCTAATCAGTGAAAGCATCATCACGGAAGAAGAAAGTGAGCAGGTGAGTGATGCTTACCGTGAAGCCTTGACTGAAGGCCATCACGTGGTTGAAAAACTCGTGCTTGAGCCTAACAAAGCTATGTACGTGGATTGGTCGCCTTATTTGGGCCATGCGGTGGTGGATGAGTGGGATACAAGTGTTGAGCTATCTCGCTTACAAGAATTGGCCAACAAACTCTCAGAGTTACCCGAGGGATTTGTGGTCCAGCGCCAGGTTAAACGTATTTTAGATGATCGCTTGAAAATGACAGCAGGTGCCCTGCCTATCAATTGGGGTTATGGCGAAACCATGGCCTACGCTACGTTGTTAGATGAGGGGTACCAAGTCCGATTAACAGGGCAAGATTGCGGTCGTGGTACTTTCTCACATCGTCATGCGGTACTGCATAATCAAAAGGACGGTAGCAGTTATATGCCGTTGGCGTATTTGAAAGACGATCAACCACCCGTAGAGATTTATGATTCATTGCTATCAGAAATGGCTGTGCTTGGTTTTGAATATGGTTATGCCACCACCACGCCAAAATCCCTGATTATCTGGGAAGCGCAGTTTGGTGATTTTGCCAATGGTGCGCAGGTGGTAATTGATCAGTTCATTTCTTCGGGTGAAGCAAAGTGGGGGCGCTTGTGTGGTCTTACTATGCTGTTACCTCATGGTTATGAAGGCCAAGGGCCAGAACATTCGTCTGCTCGTCTAGAGCGCTTCTTACAGCTTTGCGCAGAGCACAATATTCAAGTATGTGTGCCAAGCACTCCTGCTCAAATATTCCATTTGCTGCGCCGCCAAGCCGTGCGACCTTTGCGTAAGCCGTTGGTGATAATGAGCCCGAAAAGCTTGCTTCGACACAAACGTGCAGTTTCGACGCTTGATGATTTAGCCAATGGTCAATTTCATACGGTGTTACCAGAGCACCAAGAGCTGGCTGCAGAGGCAGTTAAGCGTGTGATCATGTGCAGTGGCAAGGTGTACTACGACTTGCTTGAGCATCGTGAAACCCATGGTGTTCAAGACACAGCCATTATACGTATAGAGCAGCTGTACCCGTTTCCGGGGAATAAGTTAGATGAAGCATTAGCACCCTACAAGAACTTGGAAACTTTGGTTTGGTGTCAAGAGGAGCCCATGAACCAAGGTGCTTGGTATTGTAGCCAGCATCATATGCGTAATGCTGCACAGCGTTTTAGTAGCACACTTAACTTACGCTATGCTGGGCGCAGGTCGGCTGCGGCACCCGCTACAGGCTTAATGTCTCAGCATTTGAAAGAACAGCAAGAATTGGTAGAAGCTGCATTTGCAGTGGTGTAAACAAAAGCATTGAAGAAATAAGGACGAGATATGTCAATCGAAATCAAAGCACCACAATTTCCAGAGTCCGTAGCCGATGGCACTATCGCCACTTGGTATAAAAAAGAAGGCGAAGCGGTCAAGCGCGATGAGCTTTTGGCGGATGTGGAAACAGATAAAGTTGTATTAGAAATTGTAGCCCCAGAAGCAGGTGTCTTGACTTCAATTATTAAGCAAGAAGGCGACACGGTGGAAAGCCAGGAGCTAATCGCCACTTTAGAAGCGGGTGCGGTAGCAAACGACGCTCCCGCAGCCAGTAAAGAGGAGCCGGCTCCTCAGGAAGAATCCGCGGCAGCAACATCGGAAGATGCAGTTGCAGCACCAGCAGCACGCAAATTAATGAGCGAGCATGGCGTAGATGCAAGCCAAGTTCAAGGCACAGGTAAGGGCGGGCGTATTACAAAGGAAGATGTCGAAGCCGTGGTGGCACAGCGCCAACAACAGCGCGAGGCCACACCAGCTGCAGTTCAGCCTCAGGAAGAAGCTCAGCTTGTTGCAGGAGCTCGCGAAGAGCGTCGTGTACCTATGACTCGTTTGCGCAAACGGGTGGCCGAGCGATTAGTAGCTGCTCAGCATGAAGCTGCTATGTTGACGACGTTTAATGAAGTCAATATGCAGCCAATCATGGAAATGCGTAAGAGCTACCAAACTGATTTTGAGAAAACCCATGGCGTGCGCCTTGGCTTTATGAGCTTTTTTGTTCGCGCTTGTGTGGAGGCACTGAAACGTTTCCCCGCAGTAAATGCGTCTATTGATGGTGATGATATTGTTTATCACGGTTATTACGACGTGGGTGTGGCTGTGTCGTCAGACCGCGGCTTGGTGGTACCTGTGCTGCGCGACTGCGATCAAAAAGGCTTAGCCGAGATTGAAACAGACATTATTGGTTATGGCACTAAAGCGCGTGATGGCAAACTCAGCATTGATGATATGACAGGCGGCACTTTTACCATTTCTAATGGTGGTGTGTTTGGCTCTTTATTATCCACGCCGATTTTAAACCCACCACAGACTGCCATTTTGGGGATGCATAAGATTCAGGAGCGTCCCATGGCGGTGAATGGCAAGGTGGAAATTCTGCCCATGATGTATTTGGCGTTGTCTTATGACCATCGGTTAATCGATGGCAAAGAAGCAGTGCAGTTTTTAGTGGCAGTGAAAAACTTTATTGAGGATCCAGCGCGCTTATTGCTTGATATTTAAGGCGTTTAACCTCAAAGGACGATTGTTATGACAGATAAATACGATGTAATTGTAATTGGCGGTGGCCCAGGTGGTTATGCTGCGGCCATTCGTGCGGCACAGCATGGATTTAAAACCGCTTGTATCGAAAAGCGCGTTGGTGCAGACGATAAGCCAGCCTTAGGCGGTACCTGCTTAAATGTGGGCTGTATTCCTTCCAAGGCCTTATTGGATTCTTCTTGGAAATTTCATGAGGCGCAACAAAGCTTTGCAGCGCATGGTATCAAGGTTGGCGATGTGAGCATTGATGTTGGCGCCATGCAAAAGCGCAAAGACGACGTCGTGTCGCAGCTAACAGGTGGTATTGCTGCTTTGTTCCAAGCCAACAAAGTCACTTGGTTGCAAGGCACGGGCAAATTACTTGCCGGTAAAGAGGTGGAGTTTGCCCCCCTCGGTGATGAAAGCAATCAAGTTTTGAAAGCTGATCATGTTATTTTGGCAGCGGGTTCGGAGCCCGTTGAGATTCCAGTAGCCCCCTTAGTTGAAGATAAAGTTGTGGATTCAACGGGTGCTCTTGCTTTCACCGACGTGCCAAAGCGTTTGGGTGTAATTGGTGCGGGCATTATTGGGCTTGAGCTTGGTAGCGTGTGGTCTCGTTTAGGGGCCGAAGTGGTAGTGCTTGAAGCCATTGATACACTGCTAGCGAATGTGGATAAACAAATTGCGCGTGAAGCTGGAAAAACCTTTAAAAAGCAAGGGTTAGATATTCGTTTGGGGGCTCGTGTCTTAGGTACCGAAACCAACAGTGATGGTGTGGTGGTTACCTATACAGACAAAGACGGAGAGCACCAAGAAACGTTTGATAAATTAATTGTGGCTGTGGGAAGGCGTCCGAATACAGGTGATTTACTCGCACCTGATGCTGGCGTTACCTTCGATGAACGCAACTATATTTTCGCAGATAACCAGTGTCGCACCGAGGTCACTGGCGTATACGCTATTGGCGATTTGGTGCGTGGCCCAGCTTTGGCGCATAAAGCGTTGGAGGAGGGCGTCATGGTGGCAGATGTTATTGCTGGTGAGCATACCCAGGTAAATTACGATGCTATCGCTGCTGTTATTTATACCCACCCTGAAATTGCTTGGGTAGGTAAGACGGAAGACGAAGTCAAGGCTGCTGGCGAAAACTACAAAACAGGCGTGGTGCCGTTTGCTGCTAATGGCCGTGCACTTGCCTCTGGCGAAGCAACGGGCATGGTGAAGTTTGTTGCTGATGCGGATACCGATCGGATTCTAGGGATGCACGTGATTGGGCCGCAAGCCTCGGAACTGATCCAGCAAGGTGTCATTGCGATGGAATTTGGCGCCACCATTGAAGATTTGCAGTTAATGGTATTTAGCCATCCAACGCTTTCTGAAACCGTGCACGAGGCGGCTTTAGCAGCGGACTTCAAAGCAATTCATATTGCTCAACGTCGTCGTAAGTAATCACACAAAAGGCTTGATGATTTCAGGCCTTTTTCTTATTAAAAATAAATAAATGGAAGCTACATATGAATTTACATGAATATCAAGCAAAGCAGCTGTTTGCTGAGTATGGCTTGCCGGTGTCTAAAGGCTTTGCCTGTGAGAGTGCCGCCGAAGTGGCGGAAAAAATGGCTGAAATTGGTGGTGAGCGCTGGGTAGTAAAGGCTCAAGTCCATGCTGGCGGCCGCGGAAAAGCGGGCGGTGTTAAGCTTGTTGATAATGTCGAAGATGCAAAAGCTTTTGCTAATCAATGGTTGGGTCAGCGTTTGGTTACCTTTCAAACCGATGAGAGCGGCCAACCGGTGTCTAAAATACTAGTGGAACCTTGCACAGATATTGCCCAAGAGTTTTATTTGGGTGCCGTATTAGATAGAGCTACCCGCCGTGTGGTGTTTATGGCCTCCACAGAAGGTGGTGTTGAAATTGAAACAGTCGCCGAAGAAACACCCGAAAAAATTCTGAAAGCGGAAGTGGATCCTTTAGTGGGTGCGCAGCCTTACCAAGCACGCGATATCGCTTTTCAGCTCGGGCTTGAGGGCCAGCAAGTGGGTCAGTTCGTAAAGATATTTTTGGGCTTGGCAAAAATGTTTGAAGAGCGCGACTTAGCGTTGCTTGAGGTTAACCCATTGGTCATTACCGATGAAGGTAATTTGCATTGCTTGGATGCCAAAGTAAACATTGATGGCAGCGCCTTGTATCGTCAAAAAGAGCTGCAGCGTTTTGATGATCCAACCCAGGAAGACCCGCGCGAGCGCCGCGCTGCTGAGTGGGATCTTAACTATGTGGCACTGGATGGCAATATTGGCTGCATGGTAAATGGTGCAGGCTTGGCCATGGCAACTATGGATTTGATTCAATTAAAAGGAGGTTCTCCTGCAAACTTCCTTGATGTGGGTGGCGGCGCTACCAAAGAACGAGTGACTGAGGCGTTTAAAATTATTCTTTCCGATGAAAAAGTGAAGGGCGTATTAGTTAATATTTTTGGTGGCATTGTGCGCTGTGATTTAATTGCTGAAGGGATTATCGGCGCTGTAAAAGAAGTCGGCGTTGAGGTACCAGTAGTAGTGCGCTTAGAAGGCAATAATGCCGAGTTAGGCAGCCGTCTGTTAGAAGAAAGTGGCATGAATATTATCGCAGCAACAGGTTTTAATGATGCTGCAGAAAGAATTGTTGAAGCAGTAGGGAGTGCAAAATGAGTATTTTAATTGATCGCAATACTAAGGTGATTTGCCAAGGCTTTACTGGCGCGCAAGGCACCTTGCACTCAGAACAGGCGATAGAGTACGGTACCCAAATGGTGGGTGGCGTAACTCCAGGTAAAGGTGGCCAAACGCACTTAGGTTTGCCTGTATTCAATACGGTCAAAGAAGCTGTTAAAGCGACGGGCGCTACCGCCTCAGTAATTTATGTGCCAGCGGCTTTCTGCAAAGATTCCATTATTGAGGCTGCAGAAGCAGGTATCGAGCTGATCGTATGTATTACTGAAGGCATACCTGCCATGGATATGTTGTTCGTAAAAGAATACTTGGTACAAAAAGGCGGGGTACGGCTTATCGGACCTAACTGCCCAGGTATTATTGTTCCCAGTGAAAAATGCAAGATAGGTATTATGCCTGGCCATATTCACCAGCCTGGGAAGGTGGGTATTGTATCTCGCTCTGGTACTTTGACCTATGAGGCCGTGAATCAAACCACAGCCTTGGGTTTTGGGCAATCAGCTTGTATCGGCATCGGTGGAGACCCAATTCCGGGCATGACGTTTATTGATGCCTTAGAGTTATTTGAAAATGACCCCCAAACCGAAGCCATTATTATGGTGGGCGAAATTGGTGGGACGGCAGAAGATGAGGCTGCGGCTTACATTAAAGAACACGTGAGCAAGCCTGTAGTGTCTTATATTGCTGGCGTAACTGCACCTCCTGGCAAGCGCATGGGGCATGCGGGCGCTATTATTTCTGGTGGTAAGGGTACTGCTGATGAGAAGTTCAAGGCGCTTGAGGCAGCAGGTGTTAAAACAGTACGCAACCCAGCTAAGCTTGGTGAAGCCTTAAAAGAGCTTACTGGCTGGTAGTTGGATAGCACAAAGCAGCCCTTTCATTGGTGAAGGGGCTGCTTAAGTTCGATTTGTGTTTTTTAAAAATCATCCATCCCATAAGAATCATAGCTGCCTAGTTCTTTTTCTAAGCGGCGTTGCTCTAAACGATCTTCAATTCGTTGCCGAACTTCCATGTTGAAACTACGAGTGGACGACGTGGACTCTTCCTCTTCCATATCATCCTCAGCGACTTCATCGTCTAGCAATTCTATATCATCAGTCATAAGTTGCTCATCCGCATCACTGTAATCAGTGTCATCGTGGTGCTCGGTCATTGCAGCCCCTCCTGTTATTACCCAACTACAAACAAAGAGATTCTGTTTAAGTAACATCAAAGCAATGAATGTTCACTGCTATTTACAGCGCTTATATACCTGTGAAATAGCGCGAAAACAAGTCTTTTGACATATAAAAAATGTGTACAATATTGTTCGGCTGATACTACATGATTTTATTTTGATTTTGCCTCAGTAATTAGTAGAAGAAGTGAACTGGCTCCTGCAATACTTAGATGAAGAATGTTAGTTTGCACGCATGTGATGGCTCATAAGGTGGCTTAAATACGATGATAGGCACTGTTTTCGTTGTTGGCTTATTACTTTTTTGGCTGGCAACCATTTTGTTGATTCGTGGTATTGACCAAGGCCGTTTGCTGTGGTTTTGGCTGCTGTGGCCCTTGTTCCCGGTAAGTGATATTCGTGAACAATGGTGGCGCCTTTTCCCTTGGGTATTTCTACGTGCTTTAGGCTTGGCGGCTCTGCTTTTCTCTTCAACTTTATACTTGTCTCAACTCCCCAAAGTACAGCATTACCTTTTTGCTGGACAGCAGGAAAGCGAAGCGCACCTTGATGGCTCTTTACTGGCGTCAGAAATGGCGATGTGGCGAGATTTGCGCAAGCGCAAAAATGAACGCCTTGCGGGCGTGCTGCAGGGCATACCTTTTGTTCCTTCTCGCACAGAACTGATTGGGAACGTTTTAAGCATTCATACGGGTAATGGTTTGTTGCCAGAAAGGGAGTTGCGCTTTGTTTTCGCAAATCCGCTTGATGTGGCATCACCGTTTGAATTGGTGGTGAATGCGATGGATCTTGACGGCCCAGAAGTCCATGTTTCATGGCGTGATCCTATGGACGCTAGCTTCCAAACAAACATAATTAACGAGGGCTATCGATTACATTTAGTTTGGTACCCTCTTGATAAAAACCAACTGGCAGCACAAATAGAACTTGTTTTGCCGAGCGAACAAATGACGTATTTGGCGGGCGATACTTTTATCCATACCAACAAGCTACGTTTTAAGTTCGGGCAAGTGGATCCTACCTATGATCATGAAGATACATTAATTTATTTATTGACTCAGAGAATCGAAGACAGATACCCAAGCCGTTTAATTAAAAGTATTGATTTGCTCGAAGCAAAGATGTCGCTTTTACAAGGCGCAGGTATGGTGCGCCACTTGGTGACCTTGGAAAACAACCGTGTAGAAGAATGGCGATTAGACTTTAGGCGAACAGAGAAAGGCTGGGAACCTACTACTGGCGGGCTTGAGATAACCAAAGTGGTTGATGAAGAGGAAGCTGAGCTTGAAACAGTGATCCTAACCGCAAGAGAAAAGCTGGCTGGTAGGGATGTGGATTTTGACGAGCTAGCTGCCTTTATCGGCCAAGAAATTATAGTGAATACGAGGGATAGTAACAACCTACGTCAAGGTGTGCTTAAGGATGTTAGTGAGCGCGGCCTCTTGCTTGCGCAGAGCATTGGAGCGGGTGGTGTTGAAGTGTTTTTTCCCGCTGACAGCGTCTTGTCTATTGCTTTAACCAGCGGTGAAACATACCGAGTGGCCGCTTTAGAAGAAGAGGTGCTGAGGAATGAAGAGGTTAGCACTTCCGCTGAAGAATTAATTCCATCTGCTAACAGTGAAGACCAAGATGAGCCTAATCCTTACCAAGAGTTACTAAACCATTGGGTAGAGATTGTGGATACAAAGGGACGCACCCGCGCAGGTGAGCTTATTGATATTAGTTATTACATAACCATACATGTACCGATGGGCGCTGGTAGTACTAAGTATCATTACCAACCAAAAGATATTGAAAGTATAAAAAGAGTGCCACGCCCTTAAATCAAAGGATTTTATATGAGCAGTAAACGTAAAGAAGTCGCTGTGGTGTTAGGTGGCGGCAGCTTTGGAACGGCCGTCGCTACTATTTTGGCGCAAAACGGGCATGAAGCACGTTTATGGGTGCGCGATGCTGAAACAGCCGCAGCCATTAATGAAGATAGTGAGAATCCAAAATATTTACCCGGCAGTATCTTGCCTTCTGGGGTTCGTGCGAACGATGACTTAATTGAGAGTTTAGCGAATGCTACCTTGATTTTTGTTGCTGTTCCTAGCAGTGCATTTATAGACGTATTACGTAAGGCGAAGCCTCATGTGCCAGAAGGCACTGTGGTTGTTAGTTGCACCAAAGGCATTTCGGCTGATGGTTTTCAGTTAATGAGCCAGCTCTTGATGCAAGAGTGGCCACAAGCACGAGTTGGGGTGTTAAGTGGCCCTAACCTAGCCAAAGAAATCGTAAACAAAACCTTCACTGGGACGGTGATAGCCAGTGAAGATGACGCTTTATGTAAGCGTATTCAGGCGGCTTTATCTTGTGATTATTTTCGTGTTTACCAAAGTGATGACATGTTTGGTGTTGAGCTTGGTGGGGCGCTCAAAAATATATATGCCATTGCTACAGGGATGTCGGCGGCGCTTGGTGTTGGCGATAACACCAGAGGCCTCTTGATCACACGCAGCCTAGCAGAAATGAGTCGCTTTGCGGCACACTTGGGGGGTAACCCAATGACATTTTTGGGGTTAGCAGGTGTTGGAGATTTAGTGGTGACCTGTTCTTCGCCCTTGTCACGTAATTACCAAGTGGGCTTTCAGGTGGGACAGGGGAAAACGGTTGCAGAAGCGGTAAATAACCTTGGCCAAACAGCCGAAGGCATTAATACCATTAAACTGGTAGCAGAACGTGCTAAACAGCTTGATATTTACATGCCTATAGCTACCGGTTTGTATGAAATTTTATTCCAAAAAGAGACCTTGGCAGCCGTTATTAAAAAGCTTATGGGTGGCGATCATAGCCATGATGTTGAGTTTACAGTGGGGGTTTAGTCATGAGCCTATGGTTTATATCACGTCATGGTGAGGCTGAGCCCAAAGCCGATAGAGATTTTGATCGTTGCTTAACCTCTTTAGGTAAAGCCAATATTCTTCAACTGTGGGAGCAAATGAAAAGCGATGGAGAACAGCTGCCTACAGCTATATTGGCAAGTCCTTATGTGAGAGCACAAGAAACCGCTGCCTTAATCGCTGAGGTTGTGGCGGTACCGAAAATTCAAACCTCAGAGCTATTAGTACCAGACGCTAGCGTCAGCAATTTGCTCGAAGAACTCTCATTGCATCACAATCCTTCTGAGAGTCTTTTATTGGTTACGCATATGCCTTTTGTTGGCCAACTGTATAGCCAGTGGTGCCATGGGATTGGGGCTCCTGCTGCGAGCTTTGCTACGGGGCAGGTGGTGGCTATTAAAGGCGAGCCAAGCCTGGGCGGCGCTAAGTTATTACGCAAATATACTGCTTGACTGTTTTAGTGAGAAGCGCATCACATTGTTGTGAGAAACAGTGAGTTTTTTTACCTCGATTGTAAATTCGTTTGACAATCCTGGGGCAAGAGAATAAAAGTTGAGTGTAGCCGCATAGCATAAAGTTATTAGTTAATGCTAGTTTCTAATAAGTTATGCTTGTACGGGTATCAAACAAACGACCAACAATAATAATCAAGGAATAGTGTTATGCGCACCGATGTACTCAATTCAATTCTAAGTGATCTCAATGGCTCATCCACGGATGTGGAGGCCTCTGCTGTTATTTCCACTGATGGTTTGATGATTGCAGCTGCTTTGCCAGCGGGCTTGGACCAAGACCGCGTGGGTGCAATGAGCGCCGCTGTGCTTTCTTTAGGTGATCGCATTGCCTCTGAGTTAGCGCGTGGCAGCCTAGAGCAAGTTCTGATTCGTGGTGATAAGGGTTATGTGTTATTGGTTCAGGCGGGTGCTGATGCAGTATGTACAGTATTGGCGCGCCCCGATGCTAAGCTTGGCTTGATTTTTTTAGATGTTAAACGCGCCGCTGACGCCATCGCAAACGCACTATAAATATAAGAACAATAAAATAGATTGAGGGGGCTAGGTAATGGTGATCAAAGATATTACTACCGCTGATGTGTCTGGCGATTATGAAGAAAGAGAGCTGACTTTTCACGATGGAAGTGCACGCACAGTGCTTGTGGTGGATGAAGAAGTGCCCTATCCCGATGGGCGTTTAATTGTTTCAGTCACAGACCTTGAAGGGCGAATCACTGAGTGCAATAAATCCTTTGTTGATATGTCAGCTTACAGTCGTGAGGAGCTTATTGGCGCTCAGCAATGCATTTTACGACACCCTGATATTCCTTCTGAGATTTATGCTGACTTGTGGTCAACGATTAAAGCTGGCAATAAATGGCAAGGTTATATTAAAAACTTACGTAAAGATGGACGCTATTACTGGGTGTTGGCAACAATTATACCAACGGTTCGTGAGGGTGAAATTGTTGGCTATGCTTCGGTACGCAGAAAACCGTCTCGTAAAAAAATCGATGAATTTATTGCGCAGCACTTAAGCGCTTAAACGAACAAGCACCTCCATAAATTACGATAACAAAAGGTGTAAGCACTATGACGTTAATCAATACAGTGAGCCCTGATTTCCCGCCCAACCATATTGCAGGGTGGTTTATTTTTAATACCTGGCTGCAAAACACACTTAACGAAAGAGTTCGTCTTGAATTGCATGACAGCTTTACACAGCAGCAGGAAGCCATTCAGGCTGATCAAGTTGATATGATTTATGCCAATCCAGCAGATGCAGCCTTACTGGTGCGTGAAAAAGGATTTATTGGTGTGGCGCGCCCTGCCAATCATGCAGATGAAGCAGTGATAGTAGTGGCAGATACAAGTCCTATACAGGCTGTAGAAGATCTTGATGCTAATATCAAGGTGGCGCTTACCGCGCAGCCCGATGTAAACACTATGGGCATGATAATGCTAGAGCCTGCTGATGTATCGCCAAGTACAGTGACAAAGCTAGAGCGAGATACGTATGTTTTGGTGGCAAAAGCGCTGATGGATGGCGACGCTGATGTGGGATTCTTTCTAAAAGATGCCTATGAAAACTTATCATCCATCGTTAAAAGCAAGCTTAGAGTATTGGTAACCAGCGATATTCAAGTGGTGCGCCATGGCCTCATGCTCGGGCCTCGCATGCAGCAGCACAAAGCAGCATTACTTGAAGCGTTGTTGGCAATGAATAGTACGGATAACGGTAAAGATATTTTAAATAACTTGGGTTTTGAAGCGTGGGAAGAGTTTCACAGTGAGGATGTGGAATTCATGATTGACCTTATGGAAACCCTTACGGTTTAAATGACGACAGGTGTTTGTGCCATGCCAACCATTGATAAGCTTCAGGAGATTCAGGCAATCCCAGCCTTTGGCTTCGAAGATGAAAGAGGGCTTAAGCCTCTGGCTTGGGAGGCAAGTGCTGCGCACAAACACCTACTCTATTTTTTAGCTCGGCAGCCGACGGCATTATTGCAGCATGTTCAACGGATCAATCTTGCTGTTCTAGGCGGCAGCCAAGCCAAAGCGCACTCTGCTTTATTGGATTTGTTTTTGGTATTAGGCAGTAAAGGCAAAGCTATAAGAGCTGAAATGCTTTCCCTTGTCATGCCATTACTTAATGAAGAGCAAGTGGCATTTTATTTGGAACGAATGGAGTCAGGGATATTTCCTAACAGTCAGCATCCGAAGGCGGTGTACTCGATTTTCAGTCAAGGCTTAGAAGGAGAGATCGATGCAGTTAACGCCGAGGTTCCTAGTATAGCTAAAGGTTGGCATCAGCTTGACTGGTTGGAAGTTGCGCAACTGCTTGGGTGAGGCGAGGGATGTTATGAGTCAGAATGTTGTACCGGTGCGGGTGGTATTATTTGGATTTAGTGAACGTAATGCATCTATGATGCGCCAGCTATTTGCCGGAGCACGTTGGCGGGATTGTCAGTTGGTAAATGAACAGGAAGCAGACTTCGCAATAGTGGAACTAGATACCCCCAACCCGACTAAAACCTGGGAACTATTTCGCGAACAATGTCCAAATACGTTGGCGTTGGTTTTATCCTTAAGGGAGCAAACCAAAAGCAATGCCTTATTTTTGCAAAAGCCTATTAATATGCAGAAACTTAGGCAAAGCGTGGATGAAATAAAAGAGTATCTAGCAGATAAAAAGTCAAGCCTCATCGCTACACAGCACACCCCCCGTTTTGATAAAACACCTACAGCACAAAGTGCCGCCGATAAAATGGCCGGCGAAGAAGACAACCAGCTATTCGGCGATGTTAAAGAAATAGATCTTAATGATATAAAAGCCAGAAAAGAGCGTGTTTATAACCCTAATAACTATTTTTTAGGTGAATTAAAAAAAGCCGTTATTCAAGCGAACGCCACGGGCAGACCGATTGAAATATCGGGCAGCTTATACGGCGAAGAATTGCCTGGCTCAATTCGTATTGAGCCTAAGCATCAATACATAGAAGTCACGTTAAAAGACATTATGCTTCGCGCTATGAGCATAGTTCGTCTTGATTCAGGGCAGATTAGGTTAACCACGAAAGAAACTACCGAACCTTTGGTTGGTGCTATCCGCATCGGCACTAAGGCGTTTGTATGGAAAGTGGCCTTGTGGACAGCTAGAGGAAGGCTAACCTCAAATATCGATTTTGACCAAAAAATATCGCTAAAAAACTGGCCAAACATTACTCGCTATATGGAAGTTCCGTTTGCGTTGCAGTTGACGGCAGCGCTTGTGGCAGCCCCTTATACCCCTGTGGAATTATGCCAAAAACTTGGGGTCCCTCAGCGATTTGTATTCAGTTATCTGAGTGCGATTAATGCCAATGAATTGCTTGGGTTTGAAGTTTCTAGTATCCAAAGCATTCATGCAGATAACAAACGCCCTCTACGACGTTTTTTAAGTAAAATTTTAGAACGTCTTACTGTGGATACCGCATCATGAAAGAATCAACGCATTACAAAATCATTTTTACCGGCCCCGTAGGCGCAGGCAAAACCACGGCTATTGCAGCTTTATCTGATGTCCCGCCTGTGACTACAGAGCAAAAGGCCTCAGATGAAACAGCGCAACGCAAAGCACTTACCACCACGTCTTTGGATTACGGCATAATGCGGTTGGAAGGGGGGCAGAGCGTTCATTTATATGGCACCCCTGGGCAAGAACGTTTTGATTTTATGTGGGAAATCTTAGCAGAAGGTGGGATTGGTTTGGTGTTGTTGCTCGATGCAGCAAGAGAAGCACCTTTAAATGATATGATTTTCTTTCTTGACGCCTTTAAAACATTAATTGCGGAAACGGGGATAGCCATTGGTTTATCGCGAGTGGATTTAATAGAAAGCCCTGATGTGCTACGCAAACAAATGCTTGAAGAGCTTTCTCGAAGAGGATTAACACCACCATTGTTTTATGTGGACGCAAGAGAGAAAAAAGATATCAAAACACTCGTGAGAGCTATGCTGTACTCTATTGACCCTGGGTTGAATCATGCACAATGAGCAGATTAATAATAAATATATAATGCTAACCCCAGCGGGGGCCTATGCTGTAACCAGTCAAGGGGAGGGAGGGGCAGGCTATCATCTTTTGTTGAATATATTGTCTGAACCAACCACCCCTTTATTAAGTGTAGACGCGCTAAAGCGTTGGAGCGGTTTAGAGGCTGGTGAGGCGTTAAATCTACTAGCTAAGCTGCAAGCCTCAAGCTTAGTGCAAACATTAGAGGCACCCAGAGCTTGCTCCACAGAACCACTTGAACGATTGCTGCCAAAGTTAATTGGTGAACTAAGCGATGAAGAGTTTTCTTTACTAGCTGACCCCCAAGGGTTTTATATGGCTAAGAATGGGTTTGAGCAGCGTGTGGCAGAGGAATTAGCTGCAATTTCAGCCACTCTTGCCACTATTTATCAACGGCATAAAGAGCTTTTTCGGCGACATCTCGATTTACCATCTAGTGCTTGGGCGTTAGCTGATCCCTCTGGGGGAAGTGCGCTAGGGTTTTGGCCGCTGGAAATAGGCAAGTATCGTTTCTCGTTAATTTTATCAGGTAGGCCGCGTTTTAACCAAGCGGCCTTTGTAGAGTTGGTATGGGCGCTTTCTAGCCGTTATGCTAATGAATCCGCTTAATCTTCTTCAAGCTCTTGTTGCCAGCGTTTTATGGCAACCTGAGCTATGACTTCATCTAATACCTCATTAATAATTTGCTGCACAAAGCCGTTTAAGTCATCCCCTTCGGGCGTCACTAAGTGGGCAATATCCAGAATGAGTGTTTCCAGTACCTGCCTATTTTCTGTTGCTGCAAGATCTTGGACGAGCTCATGAAGCACTGATTCCACAATCTCTTTTACAGTTTCTGAAATACGTAATCGTACTCGTGTGCCGGCAATGGGAATAGCTGCCAAGCGTGAACCCTGGCGAGTTTTAGTCAAACTTTTATCAACAAGCTCGGCGATATAATCAGTGGCTTTACGATGATATAGCGTATGGCTCTCGCGGCTGATATCTATGATTTTATCGACAATAAACTCGGCTAATAATGTTTTGCGTGGCTGTATGATGTTTTCATCAATACGGTGTAGTAAGGGTGCACCATCGGCAACTTCTTGTTGGGCGCCTTGTAATACATTAATTACCACACGGTCCGAAATTTCTTCTACGATGATTTTGTAGTACTTAATAACGGTGCGACCCAAGTAAGTGCCACTAAGATCTATCAATCCCATGCGTTGCATGCGGTGTAATAAGGTCACCAAGCGCAACACTCTGAGCCAACGGAAGCTACCCACGGGAATACAACCCAATACATCGTACCAGTGCACAAAGGGGTAAAAAAACCAGCGGTGGTGTGTTTTTCGATAGATAGCAATCGCCCAGCGCACCCCTAACTCTGTGAGGTAAATGGCGATAAAAATTAAATCAATAGTAATAAAATTGTGGTGAATATGATGCAAGTACGCCTGATGAAAACGCGGCAGGTAGCTAGCAAATAACCCTTGCACCACTGAGGCTGAAAAGACCCAGTCAAATACGATCAGGCTTAAGTTGCTAATGACTAGCAATATCATGGCCACATCCACAACAAAGCCAAGCCGCTCAATAAGCGGGCGGCTTGCTAGTTGTGTGCGGTTGATCTTGAGCGCACTAGACATCAAAGGTAGCCCACACTGGGCAGTGATCAGAAGGTTTTTCCATGGCGCGCATATCGTAATCGATATCGGCCTCCTGCAGCGTGGCCATTAGCGGTTGCGTCGCAAGCACAGTATCTATGCGTAACCCGCGTTTAGGGTCACGATCAAAACCACGAGAGCGGTAATCAAACCAGCTAAAGCGATCCTTGGTGTCTGGGTGCAGCTGGCGGTAAGTGTCTTCTAGCCCCCAGCCCAATAGCCGCTCGTACCATTCTCGCTCTTCGGGTAAAAAGCTGCATTTACCTTCGCGTAACCAACGCTTGCGATTAGGTTCACCAATGCCGATATCATCGTCTGTGGGAGAAATATTAAAATCACCCATTACTACCACTTTTTGGTCGGGTGTGTGGTGCAGGTTTAAATAGTTTTGTAGGTCTTCATAAAACCCTTTTTTATAAGGGAATTTCCATGGGTGATCACGATTTTCCCCCTGGGGGAAGTAACCATTTAATACTGTAATGGTGTTGCCAGAGTCACTTTTTAGGGTACCAATAATCATGCGTTTTTGCGCATCTTCATCATCGGTGGGGAACCCCATTTGGACGCTTTCTAAGGGGTTTTTAGTTAAAAATGCCACACCGTAATGCGCTTTTTGGCCATGGTAATACGCATGGTAGCCAAGCTCTTCAATCGCTTCTAAAGGAAACTGCTCGTTATGAACTTTAATTTCCTGTAACCCGATGACATCGGGTTGGTGGCTGTTAATTAATTCTTCGATTTGGTGTAAGCGTGCACGAATGCCGTTGATATTAAAGGATACTAGCTTCATTAAAACCTCCAGTCGTTAACGTATTGTACACAAGCTTTGGGAATATCAAAGAGAGGCGCTATTTCTTATGTTGCGGATTTGGTCAGTGAGATTACGCTAGGGCTCAGGTAAGCTTCATTCTCTTTTTGTTAGAAATAGGCAAGCTATTATGTCTCAACAGCCCACCTTAGTATTTGCGCATGCGAACGGGTTGCCAGGCGCGAGTTACCGCACTTTTTTAGCGCCATTCAATGAAAATACGAATGTCCATTATGTGGATATGCTCGGCCATACCTCACAGTGGCGGGTCAACAATGGTTGGAGCAATTTAGTTGATGAGCTAGAGGCCTTTTATCAGCCGCTGAAAAAACCTGTCATTGGCATAGGACACTCCTTAGGCGCTGTGGTGACGTTTGCGCTGGCTAGGCGCCACCCTGAATGGTTTGCTGCGGTGATTATGTTGGATCCGCCTTTGGTCAATGGGTGGCCAAGTGTGCTTTTTCGTTTGGGAATGGCGCTTGGCTTTAGTGATAAATTAACGCCAGCTGGATTAAGTAAAAATAGACGTGACTATTGGCCTGATTGGGATGAAGTTCAACATTACTTTAGCCGGCGCGGCTTTTTCCAGCGTTTTGATCCTAGATGCCTTGACGATTATTTGTCTGCTGGCGTAGTGCCAGATAAAGACGGCGGCTTTACGCTCAAATTTAAGCGCGATGTGGAAGTGGCGGTGTTTCGCTCAGGCCCGCCAAGCACTATGGGCAAGCCTAAGCTTGAGGTGTCTGGCTTGTTGGTGAGTGGCGAGACATCGGAAAAGTTTTTTCATGAAGCAGCTCAGCGCCATTGCAAACACCATGGTATGGCGCATCAATTTGCACCAGGTAGTCATATGTTCCCGCTAGAAAAACCGCAAGAAGCCTACACCATTATTAATTCTTGGCTGCGAGAGCAGGGAGTACTGTTATGAGTGGCATCGCCAATATTCAAATGAGTGCTCCTGAAGAGCTGGAGTTTAAAGTGGCCTATCGCCGTTTGGCTGCTCGCTATTGGCCTGGAGAGGGCACTCCCGTATTGGCCTTGCATGGCTGGCTAGATAACGCCAATTCCTTTTTACCTTTAGTACAAACCGCCAAGGCCAGTACCACCTCGGCATTAGGTAAGCGTCCTGTGTTGGCGTTGGATTTTAATGGTCATGGTTTATCTGATGCGTTCCCAGCCGGTGAGTTATTGCACTTTATGAACTACTTGCTCGATGTAGCTTCTGTGGTAAAGGCCATGGGATGGTCGCACTACACCCTTATGGGGCATTCCATGGGAGCCGTCGTGTCGAGTTGGGTAGCGGCTGCCTTTCCTGAGCAAGTGGAACAGTACATTGCTATTGATGCGTTAGGTGCGCGGGTGGCTGAAACAGGCGAAGTAACAGCAAATATACGCAAGGCAATCGATGAACATCAATCTTTAATTGCCAAATCGCCACGTATTTACAATGCTTTTGAAGAGGCAGTTAAGGCCCGCACTCGCAGTATGTTTCCAGTAGAAGAAGAGGGGGCTTATTGGTTGTGCAAGCGTGGCATGGAGCAACTAGAACAAGGGTGGGCATGGCGTATGGATCCGCGTTTGCGCGGCACTTCAGGGGTGCGTTTGACTAAAGAAGAAATGCTAGAAGTCACTCGGAATATTCAATGCGCGACTTTGTTTATTGGCGCTAACCAAGGCATCGCCGGCATGGGTTATGTGAAGGATTATCTGGCAGTTTTGAATAACAAAAGAGAGGTGTGGGTGGATGGCAGGCATCACGTGCATATGGATAACCCGCAAGCTGTGCTTGCTGCCATCGATGACTTTTTAAAATAAATTATTTCCATTTAACGGGCTGTTCTTGGGCTGTGCTAGGGTCATAAAGCCCCATGATCGCTTGGCTACCGAGCTGTGGGCTATTAAAAATATTACCTTTAATTTTGCCAATTACGTGCATTTCGCAGGGCTTGCAATCAAATTTCAGGGTCAGAGTTTCGCCTTGGTGAATCAGCTGCATGGGCTTCACCTTGGTGCGCACGCCTGTTACACCTTTTGCCTGTTTGGGGCAAAGGTTAAAAGCAAAGCGTAAGCAATGCTTGGTAATCATCACAGGCACTTCGCCATCTTCTTCATGCGCTTCATAGGCTGCATCGATGAGCTCTACGCCGTGGCGATGATAAAAATCCTGTGCTTTTTGGTTATACACATTCGCCAAAAAAGTAAGGTGGCTTTCGGGATAAACCGGCGCCGGCACCTGTGCTGCTTTGCGTTTTCCACGGGGGCGAATGGCTTCTCTTGCTTGATCAAGTTTTGCCATAAGGCGGCGGCGCAAGGCTTTAAGTTGGGAAGCTGCAATAAATAGGCCGCCATCTCCTTGGATTTCAATATGGTCGGCAAAATAAAGGGTATTACCTAGCTGGCTAAATATGTGTTGCAGTGTTTCTGCCGCTTTGTTGGGCTGATGTGCTGTTTCAAAAGGCCCGGCAAGAGAAGCCGTGGCAATGGCGTCATCTGCACTCTTAACGGTTACCTCAAGTTGCTCGGGCGAGCTGCTGATAAAAATGCTAATGGGGATACGGCGTTCAGCAGAGGTTTTGGCCAGTGCTTGTTGCCAATGATGATCTAAGTTGCGGTTTAGCGGTTGAGGGAGCGGCGCTTGCGCAAGGGCGGGTGGGCATTCAGTAAGCTCTACTCGATATTGCCATTGCTGCTTACCTTCTAGCTCAAAAGCAGCGAGTTCTTGCACTGTATTGGCTCTAAACCCAACCACGTTTCGCTTGTGCATGATATTTAACCCATCACCATTGGTGAGCTGTGTATGGGTTTGCACAATAATATGTTTGGGTGCCACTTGCAGTAGTTCGCCCACAGGTAAGCCCACAAACTTAGGCGTGTCGAAGGCACCAATATCTATTTTGCGCTCATTCACAAAATAATCAGTGCTGCCACGGTGGAAGGTTTTATCTGGGTTAGGTACAAAAAAGTGCTCTGTGCGGCCACTGGAAGCAGGAGCTAGATCGGGGCGGTCTTGCAAAATACTATCTAAGGCTTGGCGATAATGGGCGGTAATGTTTTTCACATAGGCCATGTCTTTATAACGGCCCTCAATTTTAAAAGAGCGCACACCCGCATCCACCAACTGCCTTAGGTTGTCAGTTTGGTTGTTATCTTTCATGGAGAGCAGGTGCTTGTCATAAGCCACCACTCGACCTTGATCGTCTTTTAGCGTGTAAGGCAAACGACAAGCTTGGGAACAGTCGCCGCGGTTGGCGCTGCGACCTGTTTGGGCGTGGGAAATATAACATTGCCCAGAAAACGCGACACACAAGGCACCATGAATAAAGAACTCTATGGGCGCACTTACGTTTTGGCTAATGTTATGGATTTCCTCAAGGCTTAGCTCACGGGGCAACACAAGTTGTGAAAAGCCCACTTGGTCTAAAAACTGGGCTTTTTCTAGGGTACGGATATCCGTTTGTGTGCTTGCATGAAGCTCAATGGGTGGAATATCCATTTCAAACACGCCCAAATCTTGAACGATTAGGGCGTCCACGCCTGCCTCATATAACTGGTGAATTAGCCGCTCAGCCGCTTCGATTTCGTCGTCATGAAAAATGGTATTTAAGGTAACAAACACCTTGGCATGAAAGCGGTGGGCAAACTCCACGAGCTTGGCAATATCTTGCACACTATTGGCAGCATTGTGCCGTGCGCCAAAACCCGGGCCACCGATATAAACGGCATCTGCGCCATGTACAATAGCCTCTTTGGCAATATGGATGTCGCGGGCTGGGCTTAAAAGTTCAAGTTGATTCGGTGCAAGAGACATAGTTCGCTACTAATTCGCCAAAATGAAAAAAAGAATGATAACAGATAAGTGAGGGCTAAACCTCGTGGCCAATGCATTCGTGGTGGTACGTTTTTTGCCAATCTTGGTAATGCCAAAACGCAACGAGTGCCAAGGTATTAAAGAGGCGTTGTGCAGCATATAAGTACCATAGCTGCACAAAATTGACGTTGAAATAAATGAGGGCGAGGTAAGCAAGTGGTAGGAATAACAACCATTGGGTGCTAAAGCTTGCCCAAAACACTTTTTTAGCTTCACCGATACTGAGCAAAACGTGTGAAAAAATCATCGCTAGGCCATCGCAAACTATCACAAATGTTGTGATACGCAATGGCGTTTTAGCGTGTTGTATAAGAGCCTCTTGGTGCAAAAAATATTGCAAGAACCACTCTGGATACATCACTACTGGCGAGGCACATACCAACAAAAGAACGACACCCAGCCGGCTAGCCATCCAACCCCAGCGGCTCGCATCTTGGGTATTAGTAAGCCCAAGTGCTTGGCCAACAAGGCTAGTAGCCGCTAATGCTATGCCCATAGCTGGCAATATAAGTAGCAAGGTTAGGCTGATTAGCACGTGCCCAATGGCTAAATAATCGCTACCGTAATGGGCTAATAACCAAAACATAAGTGTCATGCCAAGCGCAAAAGAAAATTGCTGTAGGGAGGTGGGAATGGCAATGCGCGAAACGGCTTTGTACATGGGTTTTGCTGGCGCTTTTGCTATTTCGCCATAGGGCTTAATATTTTTCCATACAAAGACAGCATTTAATAGCATGCCGCAGCACATGGCCAACGTAGTACCCATGCCAGCACCAGTGGAGCCTAGCGCTGGAAAACCAAAGTGCCCATAAATCAGCACATAACTAAAGAGCACATTCAAGAGATGCGAAAGCACTAATATCTTTAGAAAAACAGAAGGCTGGTGTATGCCATTCCAATACCCGCGAAAACTAAAGTTCATGGCCACCGCAAATAATCCAGCAAGGCGCATTAAAAAATAGGGCACGGCTTCAGCTGCCACAGCAGTGTCTTGGCTGATCCAGAGGAGTGTGGGTTTGCTAATCGCATAAAATAGTAAGGTGATGGGGGCTGCACTAATGAGGCCCAATAAGAGACCGGCCTTCATGGGGGATGCCCATGTGCTTTTTTTGCCGCCGCTATGGGCGC
>Ga0079226_10000377_pt1 | contig 30942 bp, 61 predicted proteins | sample Poulit2014_FD_76345 | JGI IMG/M metagenome (GOLD analysis project Ga0079226, IMG submission 76345) | Agricultural soil microbial communities from Georgia to study Nitrogen management - Poultry litter 2014 | ecosystem: Environmental > Terrestrial > Soil > Agricultural land | place: USA: Georgia...
CACTTTGAGAATTAAGTGCAAGCTTTATTTTAACTATTTTGTTCGATTGCTTATTTTTTAATCAATCACTTGTAAGGCATCTAAATGGCGATTGTAGGCTTGGCTAGGTGTGATACCTAGCCAACCTTGTGTTTATTTTTAGAAGTCTAGTGAGGCTAGTAGGTGCTTTTTGGTGGCGTCTAGTAGAGCATCAATAGACTTGATTGTTTCTTTTACCATTATTGGCTTATGCACGTCCTTACCAATGGTGACCGTGTAGCCATGTTCGTTGCCGTGGATTGTCAAGGCCAAATCACGTTGGTGTAAGGCGTGGGCGAAAAATTCAACATTATCACCTTTCTTATCAAGTTGGGTAGTAACGTTGTACAATACTGCATCATCTTTAATCTGGGTTGCTGCGTTATATACGATTCTGCTCATAGTGCTTTATCCTTTTGTTGGTTGGCTTGTGGGGATAATCCCCGTCTTGTTGAGTACTACTATATCAGAATGAAGAATTAGTGCAAGCTTTATTTGTTTAATAATTGTTCAATCAGTTTTGGTTGGAAGTAGTTGGCATTGATAACCTTGGCCGCCACTAACAACATAGTAGCAAGTAATGCGCCTAGGCCACTATTGAGACTTGCGTTTAATTCGGCAAGACCTAAAATGTATCCAAAAAATAAACCCAAAGAAGATATCCCTAGCGGGAAAATAATAAGTGCGATAAATGAAAACTCAAAAACTTCAAAATCTTTCATAGTGTGTTCACCTTGTCTGGTTGAGTATGGTGGCCATTATAGACCACCTTTTTGGTTGTCGTCAAGCTTTATTTAAAAATATTTTTCAATCTCTTTTTGTGTGCGCAATACTTCCCAACCTACACTTTCTATAGCATCATAATTTTCATCAATCCATGTTGTAAGACTATCCACAATTGCATTAGCATCACCTTTGAAGCCACTAATGCTCAAAAAAAGTGCTTCATCATCTTCCTCAAAAACAAAGCTTAAAACTTGTTGGGCGCCATCAATGCCCGTCACTACGCCTTTATTTCTTCCTCCACTGAAAGGATTGTTTGTAGTAGTGGTGCGATTGTCCAATTGAGCTAGAATGCTATCGCCTACTTCAATAGTAGCACGACCATGCTTAGGCTCGATATTGATATTGTATGGTACACAATCTAGATTAAGAATTGCTTTGTTCATAATGTTTATCCTTTAGGTTGGTTTGGTTTGGGTTATCCCGTCTTGTTGAGTACTACTATATCAGATTGAAGAAAGTATGCAAGCTTTATTTTAATTTATTTTTGACTCTAGTGACTTGAGTTTTGTCACTAGAGTCAAGATTGTTATTTTGGCGAATGTAGCGCCATATAATCTATGTGTATAGACCTAACGCCATTAAGTCTGTGGTAACTTCTTTGAGCCATTCAACAAATGTTTTGGGATCGGGGATTGTTCGATCAATTATCCCTTGAATTATATCACCATTACGAGAAGTAGCAATAAGCTCACCATCACTATTTTTACTTGCCATTAAATAGCACTCACTACCCAATTTAACTTCGGCAAAAAATGTAATTTTATCTGCGTCAGAATTGAAGTGACCATCAAAAACGACAATCCTGTTTTCTATTATTGTCGTACCATAGATTTTATAACCTACTCTCATCATGTTTCTCCTATTGTGGTTGGTATGGTGGCCATTATAGCCACCATTTAAGAACATTGCAAGCTTTATTTAAGCGCTTACTAATTCCCATCGGTGTCGATTATTAGAGTGCAAGCGCTTAACTGGGTAGAATTCTACGCCACATTCATCAGCATCTATTTTATTATAGTGGCCTACCATAGCTTTGGCCTCATCATCAGAGGCTAGTTGTAGTGAGTGCATATAAAGCACACAAGCATAGCTATGTCCTTCGTGGCGGGTGTAACATACCAATTTATTGTGCTCATCATAATAAAATAATGACAAACGACCTAACTCATCTTTGCGTACACTTGCTGCAATTTTAACCTTACCCATAATGTTTCTCCTATTGCGGTTGGTATGAGTGCTAGTATAGTATCCCTAGCACCTAGTGTCAAGCTTTATTTTGTTTTCGTTACTTGGATCTGTACCCATCCATTGCTCGCACCATCCACTACCCAGTCAGTAGTAGGTTGTGGGCACTCCTCACAACCTTTCACTGGCTTGGTTGCGCCATGGTACATTGCACACTCAAGGCAGGGCTTGGCTGAGCTTGGTGCTTCCATGTTGTCTAGTGCCGCATCAAAATTAGCTAAGATATCCATTTTTTAATCCTCTTTCGTTGTGTGTATGCCGCCTATTGTATCGGTATATTTTAGTAGTGTCAAGCTTTATTACTGGCTAATCATGAAGTTTATATACTGTTTTTGTAGGCTTCTTAGTTTCTTGCGTGCAATACGTACCGCATTGAACGCTGCATCCTCTTGCTCAGTGTCTAGTGAATTATAGTAAGCTTTCTTTGCAATTGTAACCTTGTCTTTAGCCAACTCAATCTCACGCTTCATTGTTTTGTTTCTCCTATTGCGGTTGGTATGGTGGCCATTATAGGCCACCTTTTGGTTGTTGTCAAGCTTTATTTTAAAGGATTCTTGATTTTATTTCTCCATCTTCACCAATTACAAAGGCCGATAATAATTCGCCACCAAATAATTGGGCAGTGGTTTGAAGTGCATCAACAAAGCCGACCGTTTCAAAGGTGCTCATGGTATGCACTTCAAAGTCTTCGGTCACAACGATATTGTTTGCATGGGTTAGTTCAAATTCAGTGCGAATAATCATAATGTTTCTCCTTGGTTGATATGTGTAGTATGGTCTTTATTGGTGTAGGTGTCAAGCTTTATTTTGTTTGATTGCTCAAGATTTATACAATCACTTGTAATGCCCTTAAAAGACGTTTGTGGGTGACTTAGGCTAAACACTACCTAAGCCACCTATATTGAGTTTAAATACCGTGGCGGTCTGCTATTGACTGCAATAACTCCTCTGTTACCATGTCCGCAGCAATGTCCGCTTGTTTTTGGCTTTGGCGCTTAACTTCATGTAGAAAGAGGCGAGCTGCGCCTTTCTCATCATTGAGGCTGCTATGGGCTGCCCAAGTTTTGGGATCGCGTTGAATAAATAAGCGATATCCCCGACGTTCAATCTTACCATTAAAGGGGTTTGCGCCACCTTTATTGTAGCTCATTCTGTAGTGCAAGTCGTTGCCTTTTTTGGTTGTATAGGTTCCGCGTAAAATAGTCATAATGTATTCCTATTATTTGAGTTTAACTTCGTGTCTATGGGTGCTAGTATAGCATATTGAGGTTGTGAGTCAAGCTTTATTTTGAGGTAATTCAGTGATTGCCCACTTTGCCACTATCCGCTTTGCGCGAGTCTTGTTAGGTGCAAGCTGCGTACTAATGAATCTTGGCATATCATGGCGCACACCATCTTTAATCACGTATCCCGCCCAAGCTGAAAGAGTGTCGCTATAATCCACGTTAATGGTGATATTGTGTTCGGTCGCTTGTGTCAAATATTCGTTTTGATTTTCTTTTAAATATGTGGCTATTTGGTGTAAGTTCATAATTCTTTCTCCTTGGTTGGTATGGGTGCTAGTATATTGTAACTAGCACTCTATATCAAGCTTTATTTTCAATTATTTCCAATATTCTTTCATATTGGACACTCTTTAGCGTTGCCTGTTTAATATCCAAGCCTAGCTCAATTGCAAAATCCACTGCGCCTTTCAATAGGGCTTCCTTATCGTCAGTGTAGTCAACAAAGTCACGGGGCATTTTCCACATAACTTGCTGTGTATAGGGCAACTTAAACTCCATTAAAATAGTAGCAAATGCGTGACCGTGAAACCATGCCTTAGCGTTCACGTCACCATAAAAACCCACTGGGGTGTCACGAAAGAAACGTAAGCGCCATGTTTTAAAGTCTTTATCTTTTACTACGACAATTGCGCCAATGGTATATCTTTCATATTTCTCTTCCATTACATTTCTCCTTGGTCGGTATAGGTGCTAGTATAGTACCCTTAGCACTTTGAGTCAAGCTTTATTTACAAGTATTTTCCATGGGTAGCAAAACGTTCGTGCCAATACTGTACAAGCTCCTCTCTGGATAACTTGGTGCGCTTATTGGGTTGGTGCTTCCGCGTCCACTTGCGTATGCGCTTGTTTAACTCTAGGCTTAGGTAATACTCAAAACCCTCTTTATAATGCTCACCACACACCTTTTTGAGTTTATTGGGTGGGGCAGCGGGTTTGAAGTAGTCAATATTGAAAGTTTGTCCATCACATTCAATGATGGCCTTGGGTCTGTATACCCAATAAGTGAGTATTATGGGGGGCAAATATCGCGGCGTTACCATTATCACAAAATGCTCATTTTCTATCATGATAATTCTCCTTGGTTGGTATAGGTGCTAGTATATTGCAACTAGCACCTTGTGTCAAGCTTTATTTCGAATTAGCCTTGATGATAAACCGTGCGGCGGCCTTGCCTATGCATACATTATCGGAGGCTGACCATTGGTAACGGCCAGTGACTTCATTGACAAACTTGCCCTTGGGATCAACCCCATTACCCGCTTTCGCCCATAGCTCAATATCAATAAACTGCTTCGTGTAAAGTCTATCCCATTCCCTTAGCGGAATATCATTAAGGTGAGGATCTTCACTGGCTAAGATGCGTTCAATTCCGATAATATCCCCAACCATTTCTATTAGAGGTTGGGTAATGAATTGCCCCCAGTATTCGTTGTGGGTACGGTCGCCATTGAGGTAATCGTGTCTTGTAACAATCATGTTATGTTTCTCCTATCGTGGTTGGTATGAGTGCTAGTATATTGCAACTAGCACTCTATGTCAAGCTTTATTTTAAGAAAATAATGGTGCAAATGAGCGAGTGCCTAAGTGTACGCCATTGGTTTCGGTGGCTTCAATAATAACCACATTATGAACGCAATTACCCGAATTGGCTAGGGCATTTTCTACTTGATTGGGATTTTCAGCAATCATACTTGTATAACGATGGCCTTTGAGTAAGATATAAAATTCTTTCATGGGGTTTCTCCTATTGCGGTTGTGTGTATGAGTGCTAGTATATTGCAACTAGCACTCTATGTCAAGCTTTATCGTGATATAATTTCCATATCATCGACACTCCGACCCACTAAGAGACTTTCATTATCCCAAGACCAAATTTCGGACGTTTCTGAGGGTTCTTCGCCCCCGAAGGTAGGTAGGGAGCTATAATCCAATTCATAGCCTACAAACGGCATATTGGGGCATTTGCGCTCAAGTTCAATAAATGCCCACTGGTCATTTTCGGTGATGGTGGAAAATGCTTTAATAAATTCCAACAATTCCCCAAGACTTCCAACAACTTCGGGAAACCCATTATCCAATAGCCATTGTTCGCGCAATTCATCTAGCTTAACTTTTGCCATTTTCTTAGCTTCCTGTCCCATTTTGCTAAAAATTTCATGTTCGTAGTCATGGCCGATGAGTTCCATTAAGGCATCTGAATCATCATTTTCATTATATGGAGCCATTTCATAACCCGCGTAGTTTTTAAGACCGTTAGTGCGCTCCTCGCTTTGATAAGTAATGCGAAGGGTGTCGTTAATAATAAAATCGACTTGAAAACCGTCCAAACCGACGTCACCATTGTCAGCACAACCATTTAAGGCATTCAATTCAGCAAAATCATCATAAACTTCATGGGAAGTAATTTTTAGAGTAGTCATATCGTTTCTCCTATCGTGGTTGGTATGGGTGCCATTATAGTGATTAATGGCACCAGTGTCAAGCTTTATTCTGAAAATAATTATAATTAAATACAATTTAAGTGTTCGGGAAGGTTGCTTTCAAGCCAACGCCTAATATATATCTTATTTTCCCCTTCATAAGCCCTCTCAAAGGATTTTAATGCAACCTCTTTACTCCAAAGGCCATAATAATTCTCTAGCAAGTAAACCTTTTCGCCGTTCACTTCCAAGGTGGCTTGAATAGGCGCATCCCAAAAAATGTTATCGATAACCCTTGGGTTAAAACCTTCAAAACTTTTATAAATAACAAGTGCATAATCACCTTGGCCATAACCCCGTGTTTCGTACACCTCAAAGCCTTCGGGTAAAAGGGATTGTATATCACTTTTGCTTAGATCAAAGTGAATGTCCAGACTTTCAATGGTTATGTTGGTGTAATTTTCTATGCACTCTTCAACGCTTTCACCTTCACAACCAAAAAAATTAAGCCAATCGATAACACAAGTGGGGGATGACGATTCCCTTTTCAAAAGCTCAAGGGTATCATCTAAATTAGCTATTAATAGGTCTTGTATGTTTTCCGTCGTTAAAGAACCTCCGTGAAAGTAATAACCAAATCTTAACCTTTCTACGTTTTCATTAAACTGTATTTGAGCTAGGTCTATGTCGTAAAATCCATTGAAAGATAAGTTTACGCCAGTGCTGCTCATATCAAAATTGTTGATTGTAGTCATAATGTTTCTCCTATTGCGGTTGGTATGGTGGCCATTATAGACCACCTTTTTGGTTGTTGTCAAGCTTTATTGCTCCATAACTACAAATAAATCTTGGTCTTGTTCTAACGTCCACTTATTCATGCTATCATCAATAAAGAACGCGCATTCTAGGATTTCTTCCCAAGCCTCACTAGAAACGTCAGGATCGTCACTTTTGAGGTCTTCCAAGGCACTTAATTCAATACCATGGAATTTGTGGGCGTGCTGTCTTGCAAATATAAGTGGGATATTATTGCCGAATAAGGCATCAATTAAGACTTCACGAATTTCTTGCATAATTAAATTCCTCGCTTGAGCGGTTTTGGGTTAATTCCCTTACCTTGTTGTTTATTACTATAACAGATTATTAAAGGATTGCAAGCTTTATTTTAGCTTATTTTTGACTCTAGTGACTTGAGTTTTGTCACTAGAGTCAAAAGCACCATCATTAAGCCTTATAAAAATCCTCTTCCCTTCCGTTCAATGTTTCCCCATCTGCCCATGTTAAGCCTATGGAGCTACCATTAAAGCACTTGATTAGGTATTGGTCTTTATTATCTTTAATCACTTGGTAGGCGCTAGACTTCCAATGTACGGTTTCACCATTGGCAATTGCTTCTTTAATTTCTGCTAAATTCATAACTTGTTTCTCCTATTGCGGTTGTGTGTATGAGTGCCATTGTAGTGGTTATCGATACTAACGTCAAGCTTTATTTTTGACTTTCGGTAAATATTTTTCAGTCACTATAGACAATGGATGCGGTTGACTTTATGGGTAATGGGTGGTGGGATATTTACTTTCACTTCTCATTAATATCCCACCACCCGATGCACAATCCCTATTACTGTGTTAGTGCATCATAGATTTCATCCATGTCAAATTTAACCTCTGCCATTTCCCGCACCTTATAGCCTGCCTTTTTGAGTGCGTGCAGTACTTTATCTAATTGGATTGTGAGTACCTTGCCCGTTCCGTCGGTCATTGGGTGGATCTCGTTATTGTAGCACTCTAATCCTTCTTCACTCACTGGAAGGAACATAGTGAATAAGCCTATTTTTTTGTATTCTAAATCTACCATAATGTTTTCTCCTATAGCGGTTGTGTGTATGAGTGCTAGTATATCAGTTTAGAGAAAGAATGCAAGCTTTATTTTAACTTATTTTCTAATCCTTTTGACTCTGTGATATAATTGTTACAGCATATGTCTCAATGTTTTCATATAGTTCATTCCGAACGTCAGTATATAATGCCCAGTGAGCGAAACGCCCCGCAATATCAACAAAACTGTCACATGAGTTGAGAAAGTCACTACCTAGCTCTCTCAATATTGCATCATCGTTATCGCTATATTTGAGAATATCAAGGTCGTAGTCAGTGCAGTGAATGTATTCTGAGCTATTAACAACATCGTGAATAATATCATTATCATTCATAAAATCTAACATAGTTTGTGTATCGATAGTCCCCTCATCATGGGTGAAATTATCCAAACCCTTCTTAATGGTAATTGTAACGATCTTAGATGCAATGCTTTTTACAATCTCTCTGTATTGTTGCTCGTTTTGAATGCTCATTTTTGTTTCTCCTATAGTGGTTGTGTGTATGAGTGCTAGTATATTGCAACTAGCACCCAGCGTCAAGCTTTATTTTTAAATAATCACGCTTAAAACTTCGTCATCTTCGTTGATAACAGATGCGCCGATCACGTCACCACCCATTAAGGTAGCAATTGATTGTAAAGACTCGACGAAAGTCACTGAGTCAAAAGTTCCCATTTCTTGGGTTTCAATGATTTCTACGTCTTCGCGACCGCAAGGTAATTGTACTTCGATTTTGAATAACATATTTGTTTCTCCTATCGTGGTTGGTATGAGTGCTAGTATAGCAGATTAGGTAGTCGTGTCAAGCTTTATTTTGAATTATTTTTAGATTTAAAATATGGTGGGTAGTGGGTAGAGTAGGCTTAGAGTACCTACCCTACCTGTGGGGTTAAGAAAGCCTCTTGTGGGGCAATTTAAGCATCTTTGGGACGTTTCTTGAACCCTCTAGGTAACCAATAGATAAAATTGTATTCAGGGTCATCAAGCTCAAATTCACTCCAACTACCATTACTTGGGACGAATTCGCGTGGTAAGTCGGCATTATTCAAACCTTCTACTGTAATGAGTGATTCATTAATTTGATTTCGATTAATAACATAGACGCCACCAGTCATTTCCAAACTCAAAACTTCATAAAAATCGGTAGGATTTGGCGATGCTTCCAAATCTTCTTGCACGAAAAGTGCAACTTCATTACCCGTTTCTTCACCGAAAATCCAATAAATATCTTCCAATTCTTCTTTATTCAACTTATACATTATATAAAAACTCCTAATCCTTAAATGTTTTCAGTATTTACTAGTATATACTTTCAATCTTATTTGAGCAATGGGAACAATATAAATCTTCATTTTCTTCATTAGATGAAACACAATTTACAAGCCATTGGGTTTCGGTAACAATATGTCCATGTTCTCGGGCTTCTTCATATTCCTCTAATAGTAATTGAAAATTTTCATCCACGCAATCTAAGCAAAGAATACCACCATCAAGCATTGTAACATGAGTAGCATAACCTAAGCTTGAATTAACAATATGGGTAATGTTTTTTGGGTCAGTTAAAACATTCATTTCGGTTTCTCCTATTGTGGTTGGTATGAGTGCTAGTATATTGCAACTAGCACTCTGTGTCAAGCTTTATTTGATTTTAAATTTCAAATGTGAATAGTGCTTCAAAAGTGTCTTCATTGTCATAGCGACTTACACTTTCAATAAGTGCCATACCCTCATCATATAACGCCCCAATGAATAGCTTAACCTCTGGCGAATTATGATACTTTGGTTCCACTTCGTCACCATCCGAGTTAAGGTACTTTACATAAACTAAGTTACTGACGAGAATAGAGCCACTAAGGTTAGAGATATTGGCGATATCTTTAGTATCGTCAATGATTGATTTTATTTGTTCCTTATTGTATTCGATAACAATTTTATCAATAGCATCATCATCGATGAGAGAACAATAGTTAGAAAAGGTTCCGTTTAGGATATCAATTTCAACTTCATTGTTTGGTTGTTTTGGGTCAGTCATTTAAGTTTCTCCTAATCTGGGTTGGTATGGTGGCCATTATAGACCACCTTTTTGGTTGTTGTCAAGCTTTAATTGTAGTTACCCGTTGCTATTAGTAACTCCTCAAATTTGTGGTAATTTAATCGAACTTCATTCCTCACCACATTTTCAATTTCTCGCCAATTGAGTTTATCGAAAATGTCACCTAATCCAAGCTTATCCTCAGCATCGCAAAAGATGTCATAGCTATTCATATACTCTAAGATATCTTCCACACTAGGTAGGGTTGGGGTGTCTCCATAATAGTCAACAATTCCCAAATCAAGCTCACATTCTAGAGCCATTTTAACACATTCTTTAGCATACTTCTTTAATATTTTCATATCTCGTTTCTCCTATCGCGGTTGGTATGAGTGCTAGTATAGCACGTTCTAGAACATTGTCAAGCTTTATTTGTAACAAGTTTGAAAGCAATATTATAGGCATCATGGAAATCGGGCGTCATGCGTAATTGGCTAATTTGTGATACCTTACTGCGAATACCTCGGGTTTCCAATTCTTCCTCTGGTAAAACTTCCAATGCTTCTTTAATGCGCTCAATTAATTGTCTTTTAGAGAGTTTTGCTGTGTTAAATTGTTTCATTCTATTTTCCTTTTGTTGGTTGGTATGGTGGCCATTATAGACCACCTGTTTTGTTACTGTCAAGCTTTAATTTGGGTTATATCAAGCTTTAATGCGATTTTCTTTATACCACTTTTGCCAATATTGGGCTTGTTTTACAGGGTCTTTCCCTTCTGCGGTACATCGCATACAGCGTCCACTTGAAACATAATGAACTGAGTTTTCTCCATGTCTCTTACAAGTGTGGGTGAAATGCTTCTCCCCTTTTTCTCTAGCTAATTGTCGTACTTCTACTTTTCGCATTGTAATGTCTCCTTATAAATGTTTAGCTGCTTCTCGCTCTACTTGAGCGCGTTCATTCTCGGTGGGTACGTGTATATCGGCATACACCCCGTTACGCTCATGGAATTTGCGATACGTCCACCGATTTGTCTTTTTGTGGTATTGAGCCTTAAGGTCTTGGCCGCCACAAAAATAAAAAATATCCAAATGTAAAAATTGATTGTCTACTTTACGAACCCGAATCCTCATGCCTCTTCTCCAATATTTTATTAAATTGTAGCATGGGGAATTAGGGAAATCAAGCTTTGTTTAATTTATTGTGAATATGTCCAGCCAATGTAATACTTTCGACTGTAAATTCATCTTCACTATGATTGAGGATAATATCTCCACTCTCAGTAAATGCTTTAATGTGTGTGATTAGTCCCCCCTCATTGAAGGTCACATCAACTGAGGCAACTTCCTCACCATGAATTGTAATTCCTTCCATGCCAATGCTTACTGTTTTCATATCTTGTTTCTCCTATAGTGGTTGTGTGTATGGGTGCTAGTATATTGCAACTAGCACTCTGTGTCAAGCTTTATTTGTGTCTAAATTGCCCCAAATACATAGTAAATCTTACCAAACAATCTTATTTCGTGCTCTTCAACGCCATCAGCAATGATATTAATAGCATCACTAAGCGACAACCATTGTTGAAAATTGCCGTATTTCATATCATCATACTTGATATTTTCCATAATATCCTCAGCCAAATCATGTGCTAGATGGGGTGCATTTTCCATGATATGGTTATGGATTGAACGCGATACGCGTCCAAATTGAACAAGCTTGCCCACATATTCTAGATTAAGAATGCGTCTTGGTTCACTATTTAATTTTTCTAAGGCCAAGTCAACTAAGCCGTCAATTACAATGAAGTGATACCCATCAAATATAAAGTCAGGCTCTTCTGGATCGAATTCTTCGATGAATGTGCGCCAATCTTGAATGTTGAGGTCATCTAATTGGTTTTTAATGGCTTTAATTTCTGATAATTTCATATCTTGTTTCTCCTATAGTGGTTGTGTGTATGAGTGCTAGTATATTGCAACTAGCACCCATCGTCAAGCTTTATCATTGAGCTAATTCAAACAATTCTTTAACAGTCCTTTGGTCACCACTATTGATGCCACGTTCGACAATTTTTTGAGCAATGAATTTACTAATAACATCACCTGCTAAGTATTGGTACTCGTACATATAATCTAAAATTTCACTCTCAAGCCAAGTAATTTCTGGCTCTACGGGATACAGTCCAAAATCACCATCATACTCGACCATGCGACTGATTAAGTCATTCAATTCCTCCTCGGTCTCTGGCTTCTGTTCGTATTGCATTTGGTCCCCTACGTCAATAATATTTTCTTCGCTCGTAAAGCCGTAAGAGTATCTATCCCACTCACTAATAAGGTCATTCTGCGCATCACCATCGGCATTAAGTATTTGTTGAAAATAATCCTTTTTATCTTCCGCCATTAAGATAATGTTTTCTCTGGTGGTGGCATCAGCAACCTCAAAACGAATAGCGCGGTTATACCAAACATCGACAGGCACTCCTTGAGCACTTGTCGTACTAAAGGTAGTGAGTTCACCAGTATCAAGGTGTAGCTCGAAGCCACTCATTTGCTCATTGCTACCATAATAAAAGGGGAAGCGCTCATCTTCTAGAATTTCTTCCACTTTGTTAATAAGAATGACTTTACTCATTTTTGTTTCTCCTATCGTGGTTGGTATGAGTGCTAGTATATTGCAACTAGCACCCTGTGTCAAGCTTTAATTTTAATTATTTTCTAGTGGTAGGAACTTCCGTTAATTGGCTTGCCATTCCATTTACTCGCACCTGAGAAAGATGATAGGTTAATATATCCATGCGCGTTCACCTTGCGACGCATAGGCTCACCCACAAACTCACCAACTCTTGGCGTAGCAGTATAGGTCATGAAACCATCACTAGCATTGCGCTCGGATAAAATTTGTTGGATTGTCACCATAGTCTTTCCATTAAAGGAAACGACTTGATAAAAATCAACATTGGTTTGTTCATATCCCCATGTAGACACGAGAATATCACCAACCTTTAAAGGGTGTCTGCGACCATCATTTTCTTGCTCAATCATTAGTAATTGGTTTTCTTCATCTTGTTTACGCTTGATTTTGGCATTAAGATTGTCCAAAAAACGATTTTTAAGAATTTCAAAATCACCATCTTTGAGGCGAAAGATAGTACCTATTTTGGAATTTCTGATAGTGGTTCCGAAACCACCACATTCTGTAAGGTAAAGGCTTTCGCGAAGGCCGCCATAATTTTTAATTTGAACTTTGAATTTTTTGGTGAGGTAATCAAACTCTTCCATCTCATACGAAAACTTTCTCATTTTTGTTTCTCCTATAGTGGTTGTGTGTATGAGTGCTAGTATATTACAACTAGCACCCATCGTCAAGCTTTATCTTTAAATAATTAAATATTTTTCACAATCACTCAAATGAGTGCACAAATAGGGGAGGTCAGTAGCACGTTCATCCAATATATAAGCCAACTTAGTATCACCATAATCAAAAAAACCAACGCCATGACCTTGCCAAGAATACCAAACTAAATGGCCTAATCTTGACCAATCGATACACTCCTGTTCAATATATTGTCGCATTTTATCTTTATTTGCGTTATAATAATCTTTGGCAATTCCTTTAATAACGCTTTCGGCTGTGTGGTGTAAACCCTTAATATTATACTCTTCTGGTGAATCAGTGAAGAGTAAAGCTTCGATGATACCTTTAGTGAATTGTCTTAAGTCACTCATTTCGGTTTCTCCTATAGTGGTTGTGTGTATGAGTGCTAGTATATTGCAACTAGCACCCATCGTCAAGCTTTATTTGTTATAAAAATATTCAATATAGTGGCGACTTCCTGTTGGTGAATGTAGCACACCATGTTCTGTTGTGATGCGCCCATCATCAAAGAAGTATTTAATGTACTCGTTTGAACCATAAGAGCGAGCAACTCGCTCACCATCATTTACTTCATACATTGTAGTCTCAATATTTTGGGCATCTTCTAAATAACGTTCCGCACGCTCACGACCAACATCATCATATAATAAAGTTAATTGTGACGATAGGCAAGTGCCCAAATCTACTTGGTAAGTAGTGCGATAATATTTGTAAGTCATGGTCAGTTTCTCCTATAATGGTTGTGTGTATGAGTGCTAGTATATTGCAACTAGCACTCTGTGTCAAGCTTTATTTGAATTCATTTTTGAATTTAACAAACTTGTCAATGGTTGCAATTTGTATTATGATATGAACCACAATTTGAGCGTCTTAGCTAAAGCACCTATCCCATATCGGGAGGTGCTTTTTTATTCTAGGCATAAATGGCCTTGATAATTTCATTCTTTAACCAATTATAGTGCCGCAATTCAATGGCCTTTGGGGGAAGCTCCATATCTAGTACCTCTTCCAATTGACTTTCAGGCCAATTATTGCGCCCCACTTCCTCTAGGTAGTATTTTACTGCCTGTTCAGTATTCAGGCCTTTACCATCAATAATATCGTTAACTTCTACTACTGCTTTTTCTATGAATCGCTCCATTCTTTTAGCTCCTTTAGCTTTGTGATTGTTTTCTCTTTTGCCTTAATAGGAACCATCATCTCTAGTAGATAGTGTCCACCTTGAGAGTCGTGTTCCAGTGGCCGTTTGTTCAGTTTGTATGATTGCATATCTTCCCACTCTTTGTCAAGCTCTTTTTCAGAATTTGAGAATGATATGTTGATAACATCAATTGAGAGTACATCCCATTCACCATATACTTCCTCATAATTGAATTCTGTCACAAATTTGAGAAATTGAGATTTTGACTTAGCCCCAAAATTGAGATTTTTGATTTCTTCAAAATCCAAATAATCTTGTAATGCGATTTTCACCCCCTCAATTATGTCATCCTCAAAAACTTTCAATTGAGACACTAATTCACCAATCTTCATCTACCCTCCTTGACTTGACTCAACCTATCCTCTAAAATGATTGGATAGAGATAGGGAAGAGTGTATAACTTCCCCGTTTATTGAGACTGAATTATATGTTAAAAAAGGAAAATGTCAAGTTAGAAATAATTGAAGAGTACAAAAAAGGTGCTACATTTTCAGATATTGGACGGAAGTATGGTATAGCAGCAACTTCCATTTCTCGTTTTATTAAAGGTGAATATTATAGTAAGTGGTGGGAGGCAAATCCTGAATTATATATTGAGATTCAGAGTTTACTGAATATTGTGTCTGACGAAGTAACTACCGTAGTTTCACCAAAGAAGAAAGGCCTAGATCGCTTAACCGTTGTGAATAGTTTCCTCAATGGAGAGCGCAATTATGCTGCCCTAGCTAGACAACACTCTTCAACCGAAAGTACGGTTAGGAGATTTATTCTTGGGGATACTCATGCCTCTTGGTGGGAGGAGCATGGGGACTTGAGGAAACAAGTTGACGATGCCTTAAAACAATTCAAACCCAATGGTTCCCCCATCCTCCATAGAGATACCCTAGCCGAGATTGTTACCATATATGAGCGCTCCAATGGAACAATTACTAGGGCTGCATTGGGGGAAATGTTCGGAGTTTCTCCAAGTACCATTGGCAGCTTCCTCAAAAGAGAAACCCATAGAGATTGGTGGGAAAATGAATATAAACCTATCGCAAGTGGTAAACTTGAAGACCCCTATGCGAATATTGAGCATGCTGTTGCCAATCGCTTTATTCTCACTTCTGCACAAAATAATACATTCGTACATGAAAAGTTTTTAAAATCGCTTGAAGTCGCCGCCGATCATTTGGGTGCAGAAATATTTGTGGGAACATTTAGCTACAATAGAAATGGTTTTCAAAATCTTGGTAAAGGTGAGGCTGACTGGTTCGACGAAAGGATTGTGAAGTATATTCGGGACGAGCCTGTTAAACTAGCTGATGGGTTGATTTGGTGTGGGGAGTTGAACGTATTGCCCACTGCTGTGAATCCATTATCGGGCTTCCAGACGTATGCTGGTGGTGGTTCTGGAATTATCCCCCACACTAAGATGCAGATGGAATCATATCCCACCATAGACCCATATGAATTTAGATTTATGTATACTACTGGAGCAGTCACACAAAGGAATTATATTGAGAAAACTGCGGGACAGAAAGCGTCTTTCCACCATATCTTTGGTGCATTATTAGTCGAAGTGGATGATGATGGGGATTGGTTTGTACGGCAAATATCTGCCGATACTGAAACTGGGGAGTTCCAAGATTTGGATACAATATATACCCCAGACGGGATTATTGAGAATTGTCGAGTGGAGGGAATTAACTGGGGCGATATTCACGCAGATGTAATAGATGAGGGTGCTAAGTATGCCTCTTTCTCCGATACCAACCCCCACAATATGTTAGATGTTCTAAAGCCCAAATATCAATTTATACATGATGTGTTTGATATGGGTAGGAGAAACCACCACAATAGAAGGGACTTCCATCACATGTTTGAGTTGTATCACAAAAAACTTGATAATGTTGAGGGGGAAGTTGCCGTTACTGCCAATGTTCTAGCTGAGATGGGTAGAGACTTTTCTCAATTAGTTGTCGTGAACTCTAATCATGATAGAGCGCTACAGCGTTGGTTGAATGAAGCTTGCTATAGGTCTGACTTCACCAATAGTGTATACTTTTTGAGACTCCAGTTGGAAGTGTATAAAGCTATTGAGAGGGGGGATAAAGACTTTAGCATTTTTGAATATGCTATTAAGGAAAAACTACCTTCTGAAGGAATAGATATTAAATTTTTGAAATTAGATGAATCCTTCGTTATTTGTGGTAATGGTACTAATGGAATTGAGTGTGGCATGCACGGGGATTTAGGTGCAAATGGAGCTAGAGGTTCCGTGGGAGGTTTTAGGCGAATTGGTCATAGATTGAATGTGGGTCATAGCCATTCATGTAGAATCATGGATGGGGTTTACCAAGCAGGTACTTTATCTAAGTTGAAGTTAAGCTATAATAAGGGTCCAAGCTCATGGAGTCATAGCAACATTATTACCTATCCCAATGGTAAGAGAACTATCATCACCATTAAAAATGGTAAGTGGCGCTTGCCCAACAATCCTACAGAATAATGATTGTTCTACATAATCTTTAGTATAATTAACCCACAATCATTTAATTGGAGAAAGAAAATATGATTTTGGATTTAGTTATGCTTTTTGTGGGGATTGTGTTCTTACTGTTTTTTACTGTAGGAACTATACTTTTTGTTGGCATGCTTGCTGCACATGACTTAGTTAAGGCTGCAATCAAGTCTTTGGAACGAGACTTGAGACATATCAGAGCCTTAGAGAATTATGAGGGATCTGAGCCAATTTAATTGTTGTACCTGTTCGGGGGAGGGGCGATAGCGCCTTCTCTCGACCCCCAATAATATCTCTTGACTGAGGGATATTTCATATTTTGAGGCTACGGAGGCCTTGATTAAAATTCCATCAATAACATTCAATTCCAAAATAACGCCATCTTCCAATTCGGGTAGATTGGCAACTCCGTCATTAACTTGGGTTAATACTTGTTCGAATAAATCACTTGCAATCATTGAAGCTCTTAGATATAGTAGTTATATTATTTACCAAAATTAAAGGAACTGGGCATGTCGATTGGTTTTGTTTTGTATTTATATTTTTGTATTGCTGTTGGAATCCAAGTTGGTTTATTGCTGGGGATTGATTTGGAACGCCTCACTACCCTATATATTGCCACCCATGGACAATTAGAGGGCGTGGAAAAATTGACCCTATTGAATGACGGCGCGGCCTTTAAAGAAGTGCAGAAATTGGTTAGACGGCAACTATATAAAAATAGCTTTCGGTTCGCAATTCTTTGGCCATATAAGTTAGTTGAATTTGTAATAAAATAGATTGACTTATTTTGGTGGAAATGATAAAATAAATTAAATCTCGTTGAGGCAAGAAGTTAAAATTTAACTTGCAGCCTTATTTGAGTTGGTGTCGGCCTCCTCCATATAATGAGGCCAACTAACTAAAGGAAAATAATACCATGCATAAAATGAAGGGTCCAGCACTTGCCTTATCCTTATTCTTGTTCGCAGTAATTATTACTGCCTTGTTTTTTGACATATTCATAATCTCTAAACTAGACACTTCAAAACCTTTTGGTTGTAGGGTTAGTAAAGAAAGTAATCTCTATTATCCCATTGAGTTGGATAGTATTGAAATGGAGACACACAATATAATCCACTTCGATGATGGCTTCTCAATAGAAAAAGTTCATTGTAGGAATAAATGATGTTGAATGATGAACAATTACGTATTCTAAACAACCGAGCAATTGCTACCAAGACGTGCATCTTACAATTAAGAGATTTAATGAATTCTAATATGGGGGGTTGTTTTGGGGAATTTAGCCTCCTCCTTTATTACCATATCCTCAGACCAAATTTTACTACAGTTTGGTCCAATGAACTGTTTGATGAATTGTATCATATTTGTGATGAAATACACCAAAGGTATGGAATTTTTCGCCACTATCAAAGCTGGTTGGAGGGTGATAATGAGGAAGCTAAAGAGTTTGAGCTCATTAACTTAACCTTAGCAGTAAGAAAGGAATTGGCGGATTTGTCTACTTTATTTGAGCATGCCATCAAAAACTTTAAAAGGGTTATTGAGGGGGGAATTGATGAATAGTCATAAAAATTCTCAATCAATTATCGACCCCTCTTTATCTGAGATTAGAAGCCTTTGCGAAAATATTCGGGAAGTTATTAGATTGTCCAATACTGAGTCCCTAAAAAACCTTTTCAACATGGGAGGGGTCAAAGCTATTGATCAATTCCAAATTCTTGGTTTGGAGATGTTACTGTGTGAAATAAAAAATGACGACATACAAATATCCGAAATGACTTACCGAATAAGAAAGAATTCGGAAGATTGGGAGGCAATAGCAAATCTTACCAAATTATCTATTGAGATGAAGCGGAAGTATGAAAAGTTGAATAAACTTTATAATAGGGTATTGGAAACTCTTTGACATTCCCCAACTAATATATTAAAGTGATGCTATTATGATTAGATTACCAAGAAATTACATTTTTGATATCGATGGGACATTATCTGATCCTACCCACAGACTTCACCACATTCTTGAAGGTGAGCGAAATTGGGACGCTTTTTATGGGGAAGTCATCAATGATCCCATCATCCTCCCAATAGCCAATATTATGCACTCTCTTATTGGTGCAGGTTATGGCATCATCTTCATAACGGGGCGCAATGAAGTCTGTTTAGAAGATACTAAGAAGTGGATTGAAACTGTATTGGGGGTTAATTGTTACTCCCTTTTTATGAGAAGAAATAACGATTGGAGGCCAGATTGTATTGTTAAGAAAGACATCTATGAATCTTGGCCAGACGAATTGAAAGATTCTATCCAAGGCGTTTTTGAAGATAGAAGTCGAGTGGTTGATATGTGGAGAGAATTAGGCTTAATTTGTCTCCAAGTACAGGAAGGCGATTACTAAAGGAGTTATTATCATGAGTAAGAAAGTGAATAAAGGTGAACTGCACGAGATTGGTGGCCATCAATATATGGGACGCAATCCCCAATATGAGTGGGTAGCTGCCCCAGACGGCTATGGTGGCACTTGGTTGAAGGTAGCGAAGGGAATTCCCTTTGTCCGCACATCCAAGAAAGTACACTCAAAGAAGCGCATCAAGTTAGGAAAATTCTAATATATTAAGAGCAACCTAAAAGGAGACACATATTGTCTTTATTTGTACCTACTGGTGACGACGGTATAGCATTATACCATTTTAATAAACCACTCAATATATGGAAATTTTTAAATCCCGCGATAACCACTATAGTTAAGACTAAGGCTGGTTGGATTGGGGTTGAGGGGGAGGAAATGATTTATTGGGATAAGCGTTACGGTGATTGGATTTGCATCGGTACAGCCCATCACCTGAGTTGTCTCAATGAAAATTATTTTCCCAATTGTGGTTACAAAGAGTCGAAAGTTATTATGGATGAATTGAAAAATATTTGACTTGGTGTGGGAAGTTGGATATAATACCAACTATTGAACTTCAAGTTCAAATCTGCCCATATTAATCGCAATTATCACAACCCACTTATAAATATAGACATAAAAAATACCACAAACAAATAACAATTCAACTTGTTTTTGGAAGTAATATGTGGTATAGTACGACTGAGTTAGCAAAAAGGTATAAGGTAACAACGCCTTAATTGGATGGCTCGAAAAAATGGTGCTCGTGGGATTCTCCTTCGAGCACTCTACGGGACTTGCCCCGTAACCAGTCAGTAAACACGAATGTTGTGTTTATTGTGGTTTAAATCAAGTGGAACTCCGTAACCTCCAAGTTCTAGTATTATATGATAGGTTGGGCGGGGGAATAACCTTATCGCATATGTTATTGTGGAAAGTGGAAGTGATGGGAGTGGTTTCTCCATCGCTAATCATAAATCCAATAAGTGCCATGGATTTAATTCAACACACGCTAGGAAGGCATTGCCTAGCAACTTAAATTGTGGGTTCGATATGGATACTTCAGAACGGGCGAGATTTTTTGTTACCATTGGCTTATTCACTTTGTTTGGATTTATTTTTCTCTGCTATACTATAATGTATGTTGCCGAAGTTAAATTCAAAACATCCAAACCGGTCAATATCATCGTTGTTGAAGATGGGGATGATATTGACCGAATTAGGGAACTAATTAATAATTAGAATATACCCCATTCTTATATAATAGGGTTTGTCTCCTCCAAGGATTTGTGTGTAGACCTAGATGAATCCAATTCTTATCTCCAGAAAATTCGAGAATTAATTGGTCATAATTGAAATTACTCGCCTTAATGAAATCCACAACCTCGGTTGGAGTACCAAAGCTGGGGCACGTGAAGTCTACGGCCAATCCCAGTGCGTGAGCGCTCGTAGGAGAGCCCCCTACGGCCTTATTAAGTTCAGGGTTGCGGTAGCCCGAAGAGATGATTATCGGCCCTCCTAGAGCGCTTCTAAGCTGTTCTAGCACACCCGCAAGAGTATATAAGTGGAATAGATGTTCCTGCTCAGGTTTATTATCTATTTTTAATCTATCCGCTGTCGCACTTCTCGTAAATTCATATAATTTAAAATTTGGTGTCATTATAATTCTCCTAAAGTTAATTTAAATTGACATCCAGTAAGTTTCACTATTGTTGGAATCTTACTGGCTCACCATCCAATCCCACAGTCCCGGCCGGGTAGGTAAACTGCAAATCTTTGCCGTATACAAAAGTTTTTACATCAGCAGAGTGAATCACAGCGCCCTCCCAGCACGTGGCAGTAATTTCTAGGGGAATTTGTGCGTCCCCTCCTATTTCGTACGGACCGAAACTCTCACCATCAATGATGCAGTGAGCCTCGTGTGCTGAAAAATCGAAACGCAAGCCAACCCTAAAGTTCAGATCGCCGCCCCAATAAGGAAGGCTTACCAAGGGCAGGTTTTCGCCTCCATCGTTATGAACTGTATTTATTATTATGCTGTAAGTAGGCTCATTATTAAAATATTCAATCCAGCATGATAGACTTGCCCCAGACTGCTCACCAAGAGCGCCTACAGAAAGCACAACCAAATCAGACTCACTCGAAACATCGGCTGCCAATTCAAGCGAAAACTCAACAGCAACTATCTCACCAGCGCTAACAATTGAGTGTTCTAAGGGTATTGGAGTGCCGTTAATATATGCATCCGCCACGGCGCTTGATATTGCGTAAAAATCTCCGTTGTTCACATTCGATAGCGACAAATGATGGCCAGCATCATCATTAAGGATAAATCTTTCTGCGCCCCACTCTTGGAGTTGCTCATGGGTAGCATCTAATGGAAATATATGAGTTTCTGGTTCAACGGGATTTAAGTCTATAGTCTCTCCGCAAATGGTTTCTACTTCTGTTACGCCGCCGTCTATTAGATGGCTAGTGGCAGCAGGAATATCGAAGTCACCAATCAGATTAACTATAGTTTCTTTATCAGTGATTAGCTCTACGTCATAGTCTTCGTTCTGAGAACTGCCAAGAAGCGAAAAACCAAACTTAAGGTCTTTAATCGAGGGGGCGCCGGGAACTATGCCCGAGATATCGCACACTCCCAATTCAGGTATATACGTAAAAATGGGAATGTCCAACTCTATTTCTTCACCGCTGAATATAACTACTGTAAACTCTTCTGGCAGGTTGTATCTCACAGGGTTTGGTAATCCCATGCGTACTGACCAACCTTGTTCCTCGGGGTGAGGTTCAATGTTGATGGCATTAATTTCTGCCCAAATATCCACTTCTGGGGAGTGAATAAATAGTACGGGTACCCCCAACTCTAACGTTCTAGGCGCTCCGGTTGCTCTAACCTTTAGAGCATAAATAAAACTCTCACCTAGCGCCCCCCTGTTTGGGAAAATAAATCTACCAGTGCCTGAATCTATCTCAATACCATCAGGAACCGCAACCTGAAATTCGCTTGGCAGACCTGCTTTAATTCTAAACTTCTGAAAACTACTATCTAAAGGCTCGGCAGCTAATACGGGCATAGGAATATCACTAAAGTCAGTTTTGTCTAGGGGATAAACACAATCTTCTGGCTCTATGGGAGATAAGTCTAAGGGTTGTCCACATAAAGTAGTAATAGTATCAGTTACTTCACTATAATCTACCTTATTAATTAGATCTCTTAACTCCTCTTTCCCTGTTATTAACCTAATCTTAGTCCCTTCAAATACAGAACCTTCGGGATTCTCTGTTTCATCGTACATCATAATTTGGAACATAATACCGAAGTCATCGTATTCCTCAATAATTCCTGCGGGGTTTATTTTATAATTACTTCCTATTAACGAACCGTCAGACTCAAACGCACTTGAAAAGAATCCGTCTGAAGTTACTACGGTTACTACAGTATACTTATTCGATTCTGGGTAAAATGTTGAGCCAGCAATTCCTGCAAAATTTTGATTAAATTCACTCCCTGCAAGTAAAGGATTACCGTCTTTGTATGGCAATAAAATAGCTACCATGTTTTCTGGAGTAGCCCCCTCAACTTTCTCAGAGAAATCAAATTCTAATCCGAAAGAGAACCCTGCGTTAATGCTACCGACTATTGGGGAAGTAAATTCTATTCCATAAGAACCCATAACAAGTTCTTTAGGAGCCAGCACATTAAAAGGTCCTTCGGTAATTTTAAAATACTGCTGACTACTATCTAAAGATTCTGGTCGGGATATAAATTCTTCTGGTGCACCAAGAGCATCCGCTATATCACTAAAGTCAGTTTTGTCTAAGGGGTACTTACACTCATCACTGGAGGGAACTTCTTCCAGCCCCAAGATTGCATTCAATAAACTAAAGTAAGCATCATCAACTTCTTGTTGAGTAGCTGTCTCATTGTCTCTGACGCTTACTGCTATCACATACGCATCCAGTACAGCTTGGTAACTCTCAGGTGTATAATTCTCAGAGGGATACTCACCAGAAGACGTGTCCCAATACTCAATGATAAAGATTAGTTGAGACTTATCCACTCCCACTTTCCTTAATTTCTGGGAACAAATCCCAAACACCATATTATTCATCATCACTCAACTGGCCTCAAAAATGTAAAAAATTCTTTAGGGTAGACATCCCTACCCAATATTTCATCTTCATAAATGATTGCATCGGACCATAAACAATTCATCATATTATTCCACGTACTCAAAATATTATGAGGATGTCTCTGTCTACGAACCGAAGTATTTAAAGCGGGTCTGCGATATTTTCTATACAATTTACAAATTTGCACTCTATCCATACCATCACCCACAGGCTCTAAACTCAACCCCCCACATATATGATTGAAGGAAAAGCGCTGATCGAGTATACTCTGCCTATATTTTCTATTCCCATATCTCTCTCTAATGATGAGTACGTGGTTATACATAGGATCATCATATTTTTCCTGAACAAGGCTCCTATCACTTATTAAACCAAATTCAACCCAGAGAAAATCCTTAAAACCAATACGTTTATATCTTTCATGGAACCTAATTTTATTTCCGAACCATTTACTCTTAATGTCAATCCAACCATTAGGGAAATAGTGAAAAAATTCACTCTTCATGCTAGGAATGAAGTATTCATCCACGTTATAATCTCTATATTTTCTACGATATCCAACGCTAAAGGGGTCATTGGGGTTGATTAGATCGAGATATCCCCCGTCATTCTTTGCTTTGAATAGCCTACCTTCTGTCATATAGTTCCTCTCCAATATTCATATTTATATCTTTACTCAATGTATGGGGGATGATATAATATGGGCTCTTATTAAGGAGAACTATATGCGATTTGTTGTTTATGGTCGTGAGACTTGCCCAGTATGCACTAAAGCTCTAGACTTTCTAAAATTAAAAGGTTTGGAGGATTCCGCCCAATATGTTGACTTGGATGTGACTGATGGGGCCTTAGAAGGAATTAAGCGCGATGGTTTCAAAACCATTCCAGCCATTTACTATAACGATGGTGAAAGTGATGCTTGGACTGTGGTGGGCGGCTACCGACAGTTACAGGAATTTATCAAGGAGAAGGGACTCTAAAGTCCCTTTTTGACGAATGATAATAGACAACCCAATGGAATTATTAAGGGATGGTGTTCGGGATTATATTGAGTATAACCATATATTGCCCAGAAATGCTAGCGATTTTATAAAGTTAGTTCATTCAAACACAAACAAAACGAAAATTACCACTATCTCCGACTTACTATTTTTCAACCTAGACTCTATACTTAAAACTATCGAAGATTATTGGACTGAGGTTTTGGATGGTGAGGTGGATTATAGAAAATATAATTACACAAGTTACATTACATATGAAAATTTTGGAGGGAGTGGTTTAAGTTTATACGCCGCACGGTTAAAGATGGCTGAACCTCATATGGAATATATTGAAGAACTGTGGGAACAATCTAAACCTATCACTTTCCCAAGGGTTTCATTCCACTCGGATACTAAAGTCAAATTGACTGCTTGTATAGGTAGCCATCACTTTCTCAAGAAAGAAGTAAGAAATAGAATCATACAATTGGATAATTTGAGGATGTTACCATGATTTGCTCTGAGGAGGAATTCTATCAATTTCTCATGCTCAGAGTTGATGATGCTATTGAGAGGGGGGCACTATTTCGAAATTCAAATTCCATGGGGGACTTGGAAAGAAATTTAGATATGCTTTCCGTAGGTATATCAAAAGCCTTCCATAAATTGGAGGAAAGTATTGATGCTATTATGGAGTTCCTAATTGAGAAGGAAAGTGGGAGAGTCGTATTCACGTTCACCAAAACAGGAGAATTCGTAATTACATTAAGTGAAGTAATAATGGAAGGACAGGGACGTCTTATAGAATACTCACACCAAAACGATAAGTTATTCTCATTGATGCTTGGTAATGAAATTGATGAAATATTATCCGAAAAGGCGAAAATGATTATAACACTAGGAAAGATTTAATCTTCTTTGGCGTATCATCTCCAACTTCCTAACCAACCCTTTACATAAGTCAGTAATTTCCAACGGGTGTTTTTGAATATACACTGCATTTGGGGGGATTAAATTTGGGTCATTTTCCACCATTGCTATAAAATCCCTAATAATGTCCACCCCAGTTCTACCTTCATCAATTAATGTATAATCAACTTCTAAGATAATATTCCTAGTCCCATCACACAATTCGCCCAGAAGCTTAAATAGGTCCACTTCATCATCCGCAGATATTACATTATTATTAATATTGGGATGTCTTCCATAACGCTCAAGGAATGCTGGACGATAAACTATACAAACGTCTTTAATCCGATTTAATAATATATGTCTAGGGAAGTGACTACTACTCACGATAAACTCCTCAATCTAATCATATTTTTCAAACCATCAATATCAATATTTAGATGCTCAATGATTTGACCTAAAGAGATACGAATAGGAGTACTACCCAATTGGGCTTTAGGTATTTTGAATGTAGTCATAGCTTCATCACTACAATAGATTGTTGTACCATCTTCTTCATCAAGAGCTGTGACACTAATTTGAAATCTGGGGATTAGGTCATCATAACCACTTTCTGCTATTCCCCCCAATCCACCAAAATAATCAATACCTAAGTCAATAGAATCAAAAGAAACTGATAGTAATTCAGCAAGATCTTCTTTTGATAAATATTGTAAAATTTTGTCACCATTCATAGATTATCCAATTCCTTAAATAGTTCAATCCTATATTTAATCCCTTCCCACCCATCACCATCTTGGAGGAAAATAGAAATTGTTGAGACACCATCTTCCATTATGGGAGCAATCTTTTCGAAAGGTCCCTTGAGAACACCTTCACCCGACATATATGCACTTCCTTTAGCAGTGACCATTTCATTAATTGCCTTCTCAGTCAACCACTCCTCTGGTCTATTTTCATATTCCACAATAATATTAAAGAAATAATCAACTATTTTTGAATGGGTTTCGTAAATACTCTCGGCAGGAAAGAGCTTATTGAGGGCTTTGGTATCTAAGTCGTATATATTAAAGATTGTACTATTAATATGCTCATAGCATCCTCCATTATGATCATAGTATCTTCCAGTAGTAGAGTAAATGGAGATTGAGTAGAGATTACGATCCCCACTCAATTCCACATGAAACCCTTCCCCGAATTTTTGTGCTAACTTTATCATTAGTAATTAATCAATCCAACAAAGATTGTGGCCATTTCAATTGATGTTTGATTGCGCAACCTGTCTAAGTCTATTGCGAAATTAAAGTCATCATCCTCCCCGTCCTTATATCCAAAATTGAATACGAGTTCGAAAGGTAGATAAACTTCTTTATGTGGCCATAGAACTTCGTTATCCATAGCGACTAATACTTCACAAGTAACACTACGTCGAGTTCGCTGAATTTCTTTTGAATCCATTACAGAATGATTGAATTCACCAATGTCCTTTAATGATACCCCAGAGTTATTGGCATAATGGAAACGATTTGAATTGGCACTTTTAGTCATTCGCCCAAAGGCTTTCTCCATTTCTTCAATTGAGTCACACAATCCAACTAATTCATGTTGTTTGGTTTTTTGTCCCTCGTACCAATTATAGCCTTGGAAAGAGAAGATGCCTCCTAATAAGGCTATAATTACAATAAGTGCGTAGTGATGATGTTTCATTTTAGTTCCTCTATGATTTGATTTAGAATGTTGGTTGTCGCTAAGGGTTCTTTCGGATTATCGAAGTCTAAAGTGGTAACTTTATTATCATAAATATCCAATAACTCTCTACGATCAGGGATTTCCTTTTCGTCTTTAGTATTCCTTAACCTAACAATGAACATCTTATCAATATTGTCGAGAACTGTCAAGGCCTCTGAATGATATCCGCAATCACTATAGATGAATAATGAACCTTGAAAGGCAAAAAAGTCTTCAATATAAACTCGCCCAGAGGTAACTTTACTAATTTGCTCACATTCTAATAATACAATCCCATTCTCACCGAGTTCAATTTTCATCTTATCCTCGGATATATGAGTTAGCATTTCCCTCCAACTCATACCACCCAAACGTTGGTGGGGAATCTCCTTAATTAACTCACCAGAGAAGTAGCGAACTTCACACTCAGATAAGTTATATTCCTCAATAGCTCTATTAATGATATGTTTCTTAATAGACCTTCTAAAAACTCGCCCATCGCATTTATTGAAGAGTGCATTGGCAAAATAGTCCTTTCCAGAACTTGGCCTTCCATTAAAAATTACAGCAACCCTCAAAATAATTGCCCCAACCAATGCTTATTATAGGGTCTAATAACGTTCAATAGTTTACTCACTACTAGGCTATAATAATGGTGAGAGCGAGGCTCTGGCAGCGTCCTCATGCCTCCTAGGCCCGTATTATAGGCTACTACCAACTCCACCCAATTATTTGTATATTGTCGCAGTATATAAAGATTTGCGGCACCTATACGAATATTGAAAGAATTATCATTAATAAGCCTATCCCTAAGTTCATAATCATTAGGATAGGAGTCAAAAAACTCATGCATAAGGTGGGGTTTTTTCCACATAACCCATCGGGCGGTGGCCAATTTAATTTGCATCACCCCATACGATTCCTTCAAATGCCCATTACTCTTATCGCCAATACCATCCCCAAAAGCACCCGCTAAGGTTTCTTGGAATAGGATGGCCTGAGTAGTCTCAGCTAAATCATATTGCTTCCCAATAACATAAGCCATTGATAAGAGACGTTGTTGACTATCGGTTAATTTATAACCACCAAATACATTACCAAAGACCATTGATGGTAATAATACCATCAAGGCCAAAAAGAATCTAATCATCTATGCCGCCATTTGATTTTCAAAATCCAATTTAATTACTTTGAAGTTGGGGTGGTCTAATTCAAATTCCTTATTTCCACCACGAGTAATGATAATAATATGCTCGACCAACCACAAATGGTCTTCCATCCCCTCCACCAACTCGTTAGGATTGAAGTAACCATCAGTAATGATGATATTGGCTGCAATTTTGCGTTGCTCAAAATAGGCCTCGTCTTCGGCATATTTTACCATAGGAGTTAGGATAGTTCCACCTCCCCCCGGTAATGATAGATCAATACTTTCCCAATCATCTCCATCCATGGAACAGTAATCACCAATAATATGATGTTTAACATCGCAAGTGGCCAATGTAATTCGCCAATCTTCGAACTGTTCAACTAAACCATACAATTCACCAACAACATCTTTATAGTCTTCCGTACCCATAGAACCTGACGTATCCGCCTGAACACACACATCAATAGTGTGAGTGTATGTGGAAGGTAAGATAACATCACCAGTAGTGCGGGAGTTATACTTCAAATACGTATTATATGAATCGCCCTTCGAAATAATGGTCTCGTGAATAATATCTTGCCACTTAACTTGTGGTTTGTTCATTTCCACTACCATTCGGACTATATTACCCTCATTATTACCCACACCATTAGCCTGACTCTCAGCAAAAGATACCGCTGCGGCAATAGTTTGTTGATTCTTTTGGCGCTGCTCAGGAGAACCACCATCACCCATCAATTCATCTTGTGGTACGCCACCAAAATGATCTTTGAGTTGCTCTTCTACGGATTTTCTACCAGACCCACCATCATCACCATCATCATCACCCTTTCCAGAACCTTCCTCCCCATCGTCTTGGTCTCCATCACCACCAGAGCCAATCTGAATCTTAACGGTAGTATTGCCCTCTTCATCACCAGCACATCCACCAGCAGCTTCCTCCATAATCTGTTCTTGAAGCTCCTTGGGTAATGAGTTGAGGATGACATCATATATTTCATCTGGAGTCATATCCAAGTATTCGGGATTACTCAATACCTTTAAACGCTTCCACTCCTCTTCTGGAATATAAGGAACTGGTAGTACATTATTAGAAATGTAGTCATTGATATTAATCCCGATATAATCTTGGTATCGTTTGTTATAGGAAATGTTACCATATTCATCCCTGTACATACCTAGGATAATATTATTGATAAAGAAGTCGGTAGCGTAGTTCCAAAGAATTGGATGGTAGCGCATCTCCTTAGCGCGAGCATGGTGGAACATGAAGATATGTTGCAATTCATGCAATAACATGAAAGCTCGCGCCTTAGTCGAAATAAGATCACGAAATAAGTCTGGATTGAAAACAATAAGGTTTTCATCACCATCAACAATGGCACAAGCAGTTTCAATATCTTTACTAAACTTATAGGTAACTCGTGGCACAACATAGGCAAAGATGGTTGATGCCAATGTCACCCCTAGACGAGCGTCTTCGAATAATTGACTTAATTCTTCATCAATTTCAACATATTCCCAATCCATCCAAGGTCTGGTAGATTTCTGACCAGCTTGGTAAATCTTAGTATCGCTATTAGGCGTTTCTGGAATTGTAGGGTTTGTTTCCTGCATAATTTAAACTCCATCGTTAATGATTGAAAAGAATTATATCACTCTTCTTCTCTTTCTTCAAGGGTATAATAATGTTCTTCTTCCCTAGCCTGACGAGTGAGTTCTTTAATTATCTCCTCCTCAGTATATCCCTTGGCTAGCCCCTCTTCATAAGTGGTGAAGTGTGGGTTGTCCAAATCATATTCGGGTTCTTCCAAGATAAGAGTGTGCTCATCAGCACCCTTATACAGACTTCTATATTTCTCTGGGGTATTCATCCTAGCATATAGGCGAGTGGAACCTGTGAAGTTCAAAAAGCGCCTAGCATGTGTATAAACTTCCTCTCTAGTATATGGGTTCAAAGTACTCCCATAAGTAGCTTTGCGATAGGACTGATGAAAAATCCCAATGGGGGGAATTGAAACCCTTACATTATTTTTAATGGCATGGTCAATTTCCTCTAAAAAGAATGAAGAAACAATTTTTGCTTCCTCGGTTGTTAATGCTAGTTCCTTTTTTAATACATCCACCATATCCCCCATTCCAAATTTCACCTTATTCCTCATATTCTCCATCATATGAGCGAATTTAATCTCGGGGGGATCGAATTCAGCCGACATAAAAAAACTCCAATAAAAAAAGGGGGGTGAACCCCCCCATAAAAACTTAGCGGTTGTAGTTAGTAACTCTTGTTGTTAACGCTTCCACTAAGTCAACCAAGGTACTCGGTTCGCCAGTATCAGGACGCGAAATCATGTCACTGGATAGAATCTTCAAGTACGCCTTTTCGTCAATACGTCGAATGGTGCGGTAGAATACCACCAACATATCCAACTGGCACTGCCCTAAGTAGTGGCAAATATTTTCAATTTCCACATACTTGCGGGGGTTAGTTTTATAATCTTGCATTAAAAGATCATAAATGTGTCCAGCTGAACTCGCCGCCAATGCATACTGAACCGCAGGATTACCGCGCTCCAATTGATAACTAAAATCACCGCGCTTAACCGCAGTCCAGTCAGGCAAAGAACTCCAATGCTCACGGAAGGCCATATATTCACCCGCCGCCGAACTACCTACAGCACCAGCAATAGTGGAGTGTAGAAGTGATGATAATTTAACAGTACGATTTTCACCAACTTCAAATGACCCTTCACCAAAAATCTTCATGTGGTCTGAACTAGCCGTCCAGCTACGGAAACTTGGGAATGGTCCCTCACCAGAAGGGGCTGGCTGATACACATAATCCTTCTTAAAGTCTAGGAAGGCCAATATGGAACTATCCACACCATTCTCCCAAGCCC
>Ga0079226_10000378_pt1 | contig 30825 bp, 27 predicted proteins | sample Poulit2014_FD_76345 | JGI IMG/M metagenome (GOLD analysis project Ga0079226, IMG submission 76345) | Agricultural soil microbial communities from Georgia to study Nitrogen management - Poultry litter 2014 | ecosystem: Environmental > Terrestrial > Soil > Agricultural land | place: USA: Georgia...
AAACAGGTCCTCTTTTCCCTGTGCTTTTCATTGTTATAAGGTGCTGCAAATAAAACCTTGCACACCCAACCAAGCAAACGCTTGGTACATTGAAACAATTTTTTCAAAACTGCAAGGGCTATAGAAACATTTGCGCTATAACATTTGGGTCTTATTTTGTGTGTTAAACAGGTAAGATACGCTTTCGCTAATGCATCAAGGCTACAATTTCGCCACAGCAAACATTTCCGTTGGCAGGAGTTCAGAATGAAACCCTTTGATTTTTCTACCTCAATGCTAGCCACCTTAAGCACAGCTGGCCGTGGTGTTAGCAGCATGCGCCGCGTTAAAGCGCCAGCAGAACCACTAGAGCTTTACGACATGGAGGGCTGCCCGTTTTGCCGCGTGGTGCGCGAAGTGCTCACAGAGCTAGATTTAGACGTAACGGTTTATCCGTGCCCCAAAGGGGGAAAGCGCTTTCGCAGTATGGTGAGCAGCCTGGGTGGTAAACAGCAGTTTCCCTACTTGTATGATGCCAATACCGACACCGGCCTGTATGAATCCGCCGATATCATTACCTACTTGTACGACACTTATGGCAACACCAAAGCCCCTGCTAATTGGCGCATAAAAGGCTTGCAAACCCCCGCCTCTTTCTTGGCCTCGGGCTGGCGTGGCGGCAAAGGCAGCCAAGCAAAGCCAAGCCAGCACAACGAACAAGCTTTAATTTTATATAGTTTTGAAGCTAGCCCCTATGCACGGCCGGTGCGCGAGTTGTTATGTGAGCTAGAACTGCATTATGAAGTGCGCCAAGTGGGCCGCACCGAAAAAGCCGATTGGCTATTACCTGGCATGCGCAAGCGCATGGCACCTAACTACGCACCCACACAACGCAACCGTGTTGCCTTACTAGAACGCACAGGGCGCATGGCGGTGCCTTACTTGATCGACCCAAACACGGGTGAAGAAATGTATGAATCGAGCAACATCTTGGCTTATTTAACCCGCACTTATGCGGCTTAACCTTCAGCGTCATCATCCTCATCGCGATACAACTTCACGATGGGGACACCCTCTTCATCAAATTCCACTGCCACTTCTTTGCTTAGGGGCGCTGGCGTTTCATCAACGCTTTCTTCCATTGCGCCCTGTGCAACGGTTGGTGTTTCTTCCTCTGCAGTAGCTTCCTCATCCTCATCGTTGCTCTGCTCTTCGATTAACGCATCGGCATCGATCACCAACATTTCCATTTTATCGGCCACATCCCATTCAGCGGCCTCGCCAGTGCTGTGGTCTTCGTATTCTTCGTTACGTGGGTCTAGCTCTACAATTACTGGGGTAGAAACAGGTGATACCACGGCAAACTCGCCTTGGTCTTCCAAGGCCACTTCGTCGCCTTTGCGAAATACGAATTGCACCGCCAAACCGGCCACCAGCAAGGTGATGGCAATAAAATAAAACAAAGCAGCTTCATCGAACACACCCATGAAGTAAGCGCCCAGCAAAGGCCCTAGCATGGTGCCCACGCCGTAAATGCGCAGCAAAGCTGCCGATGCAGCCACAAGTTGATCGTTAGGCAATTGGTCGTTGGCTAAGGCAATGCCAACTGGATACATACTGCTGGAAAGTGCATAAAAGGTGCCGCTTAAGGCAAACATTAACAGCACGGATTGCGAGGAAAAAGTAGCTGTGCCCGCAGCAGCTAAAGCGCCTAACAACAGCAAGGCTACCAACACGGGAATGCGGCCCACACGGTCAGACAACCAACCTGCGGGCCACTGCAGCACAATGGCGCAGGCCACACTCACCCCCATGTACATGGATAACATGCCCACTTCTAAACCAATGCGCAGGGCGTAAATGGGCCCTAAGGAAACAAAACCTCCCAAGGCGATACCTGATACCAACACGCCAGTAACACCAGCGGGTGCTTGCAGGAGCAAACGCTTAGTGCCCAAAAACTCAGTGGGTGTGGGCACGGTGGGGATCAAACTACGGGTTAAGGCTAAAGGCACTAGGGAAAGCACCAGTAAAATGGCCACTAGTGAGAACATGGCATAGCTCATGGGGTTGCCCACCCCCACTAGCAGTTGGCCCAAGGCCGAGGCCACATACAAAATAATAGTGTAAAAGCCCAAAATCTTGCCGCGGCTCTCGTTGGTGGCGCGGTCGTTAATCCAGCTTTCGGTTACGGTAAGCAAGCCAGCAATGCTAAAGCCCACTAAAAAGCGCATTACCGCCCAACTTTCTGGCGTGATCCAAATGGGATGGAACAAGGTAGCCGCACAAGCCACCGCGGCAAAAGCGGCGAAAGCACGAATGTGGCCCACTTCACGAATAATGCGCACACAAAAAGTGGCGCCAACAATAAAACCGAGTGAGTAAAAGGCGAGCACTAGGCCCAGTAGGTTTTCATTAACGCCTTCTAAATCTAGGCGCAGGGAAATTAAGGTGCCAAGCAGCACGTTGCCGCCAATAAAAAGCACTAAACTGAGGAACAAGGCAATTAACGAACCAAGCACGATACGCATAGGCTGCCACCTAGATAATCAAAACTCTGGGTTAAGATAATGTGGCCGGCTGCTGCTGCCGGCCACTGCAAGCTGTGCTGCTTTTACCACCAGCGTGACAAGCTGCTTTGCGCCCATTTATCGAGCGTGTTTTCCACCGCTGTTTCCATGGCCAACCCTAGGCGGTTAGCAAGTTTTTGTTTTTGTTGCCAATTCACTAAATACACATCGGCATTGGCGCACTGCTCAAGCAAATATTCATCGCTTGTTTGAATGTCATCCACCAAGCCTAGTTCTTTGGCCTGCGTACCATACCAGTGCTCGCCGGTGGCCACTTTAGCTAGATCTAAGCTACGGCGGTTTTCATGCACGAAATCTTTAAACAATTGGTGGGTGTCTTCTAGCTCTTGCACAAATTTTTTGCGCCCCTCGGCGGTGTTTTCACCTAACATGGTAAGGGTGCGTTTGTATTCACCGGCAGTGAGCACCTCTACCTCCACATCGTGCTTTTTTAACAGCCGGTGCACATTAGGCACCTGCGCTACCACACCAATAGAGCCAAGCACTGCAAAGGGCGCACTTAAAATACGGTCGCCGATACAAGCCATCATATAACCACCGCTAGCGGCCACTTTATCCACCGCCACGGTAAGCCTTAAGCCCGCATTGGCAATGCGCTTTAATTGTGAAGCTGCTAAACCATAGGAGTGCACTAAGCCACCTGGGCTTTCTAGGCGCAACAGCACCTCATCACCCTGCTCAGCCACCTGCATAATGGCACTAATTTCACGGCGTAACGCTTCTACCGCACTGGCACGCATGTCGCCATCAAAATCGAGCACATACAGGCGCGGCTTTTGCTTTACCTCTAGTGCACCTGCTTTTTTACTGGCCTTACGCTTGGCTTTATCCTCTTTCTTTTTTTGCTTAAGCAAATTTTTGCGTGCACTTTCTGGCAACACCGCATATTGCAAATCTTCTTTCAGTGCATCTAACTGTTGGTTTAAATGGCTAACCCGAATTTCGCCCTCGTCATCGCCACCTTGGTTTTTTCTGCGGCTAGAAGCAACCGCACCAGAAACACCACCGATAACAAACAACGCAGCAACAACAAAAGTAATCGTTTTGGCCAAGAACAGGCCGTATTCACTCAGTAACGCGATCACTCGCACACTCCCTTTATATGCACTATTTACAGCAAATAGGTTTGCTGTGTTTACACTTTACGATGCCCGCAAGGCATGCTGTGAAGAGGGTTTAAGAAACGGCCGACATGTTGCCATAAGTGCGCAAATAATGCACGGCAACTGCGTAAGTTTACGGCGGCATTGCACCGCCTTAACATTAACGGTGTTTACCCGCTTTACAAGCGTTCACCCAACTTTCAATGAGGCCGCGGGAGATGCTGCCAGGGCGTGGAATTTGCGGCAAATCGGTATAATGCCACCAATTTGCTTCAGCAATTTCCACTTCGTCCACACAAATTTCTCCGCTGTCGTACTCTGCATGGTAGCCCAACATAAGGGCATGGGGGAACGGCCACGATTGGCTACCGTAATAATGCAGTGCACCAAGGTACACACTCACTTCTTCGTGCACCTCCCGGTGCACTGCTTGTTCGGCGCTTTCTCCTGCTTCTATAAAACCAGCTAGGCAACTAAAAAAGCCATCGGGGAAATTTACATTACGCGCTAACAGCGCTTCTTCACCCCGGGTAACCAGAGTAATAATGCAGGGGGAAATACGTGGGTATTGTGTGTAGCCACATTGCGGGCATGCCATGGCAGAATCCTGCGCATGGGCCACGGTGGCCGTGCCGCAACGGGAACAAAAACGATGGTTGGTATGCCAACTTACTAGCTGAGCGGCACGGCCAGCCATGGCAAACATTTGCGTATCCATCTGCGCTAGCATGGCGCGCAGCGGCACCAGTTCATAGCCTGCAGGGCAAACATAATCGGCTGCTAAGGGCACCGCAAAACAGTGCCGCGGCCCCAAGCGGCCCATGTATAAGTGCTTAAAACTTTCAAGCCCATAGGCCTCAGCACTTGGGTGTGAAGGCAACCAGGGGTGTTCCTGCAAATAACGCACCATAATGCGGCCATCGTAAAAGGCAAACCAAAGCACTTCACCTTCTATTACGGCAGGGGCCTTGGTTAAAATCTCGAAAGTTGCTTCATCCTTGCTCGGCATCTTGGTTGGCTCCCGTTATTTGTGGCAGTGCGCCATTGTTACATTGGCTTAATGCAATTTGCGCCATAGGGCTTCACCGGCCACTTTATCGATATGTTGTAAGCGCTCTTCGTGGGCTGCAAGCTCCTCTGCGCTTGCATGCACAATGGGTAAGGGGCTGCGTTCTGCGGCAACACGGCGCAACGCTTCCACACCAAAGCCATCGTCGTCGCCATCGCCCCCTAGGGAAAGCCTTGTTTGCCCGCCCGTCATGGCAAGATATAAATCTGCTAAAATTTCGGCGTCAAGCAAAGCTCCGTGCAGCACACGTTGCGAGTTATCAATGCCATACCGGCTACACAACGCATCCAAACTTAAGCGGCCGCCAGGGTGCATTTTGCGTGCCAATACCAAGGTGTCTAGCACGGTGCAAATATCTGCCACTTTGGGGTAGCCCGCTGCTAACCACATAAATTCGTGATCAATAAAACCCACATCAAAGGGGGCGTTATGAATCACAAGTTCGGCGCCTTTAATGTATTCTAAAAAATCTGCCGCCACCTCGCTAAACACAGGCTTATCGGCCAAAAATTCGGGGGTAATCCCGTGCACACGCAAGGCTTCCTCATCAATGTCCCGCTCGGGCTGGATATATTGATGGTAATTATTGCCAGTGAAACGGCGATCGATTAATTCCACCGCACCAATTTCAATAATCCGATGCCCTGTTTCGGCATCCAAACCCGTGGTTTCTGTATCCAACACTATTTGTCGCATGCTGTTCCTATGATTGTGCAGCAAGCACCTCATCGGTGCCCTGGTTAGCTAATGCATCGGCTTTTTCATTACCCACATCGCCACTATGCCCTTTCACCCAATGCCACGATACCTGGTGTTGTGCCACCGCGGCATCTAAACGGCGCCATAAATCTTCATTTTTAACTGGTTTTTTGGCAGCAGTGCGCCAGTTACGCGCTTTCCAATTGGCCATCCATTCTGTAATGCCTTTGCGCACATATTGCGAATCGGTATACAGATGTACCTCGCAAGGGCGTTTGAGTATCTCAAGAGCCTGGATTGCCGCCATTAATTCCATACGATTATTAGTGGTATCGAGTTCACCACCACACATTTCTTTCTCATGCTCACCATAGCGCAGCCAAACCCCCCAGCCACCTGGGCCTGGGTTACCGCGGCAAGCCCCATCGGTATAAATTACAACTTCATTCATGCCACTCACTTTTTGCAACCTTATCGCAGTTTGCTTTTGCCGTGCGGGCAAGGCTAACACCCACCATGGTAGGCGCCACCCCCGCTTTTGTTGCTTTGTTAGGCAAAGGGCGCATCATAGCGGTTCGCTTACGCGCCACCAACAGGTAAAAAGCGCCATGCTTTGGCCAATAACGCTCGCCGAGGCGCTGCCACACGCCCTGTGCAATATGTTTTGGCCCACCGTAGCAAGCACTGCTTATGTGCTCCACATCACAATTAAGCACCCGCAACCATTCCGCTACTTTTTGCGGGCGCAAAAAACGCCCTTGCCAAGGCACAGGGCGCTGCCATTGCTGCAAGCGCCCTAGTGCAAACAAGCTAAAAGGGTGAAAGCCTAGCACAATTAAGGTGCCGCCGGCGGCTAAGGCATCCACCGCACGGTGCAGCACTTGGTGGGGATCATCTTCAAAATCTAAACTATGGTGCAGCAACAACAAATCAAGTGAGCGGCGCGCAAATGGCAGGTAACATGGGTCTGCTTGCACATGGCCACCAGCTTCGCGGCTAAGCTGCCACTGCTGTGGCATTTTAGCGCCCAACAACATATTCACTGGCGTGCCTACACTTACCTGCACGGCAACATCCCCCACTACACTTGGCAGCAACTCAACCAATAAGTTTTGCTGTGCTTGCAAGATTGGCTTACCCTTTTCTGTAAGCCAAACGCCAACACCCCGGCGCAGAGCATCGGTGTAGGGGCGAAACGAGCGAGTAATACCACTTGTGTGGGCCATATCATTCACCTCGGTGCGAAACAGCAACAACATGCACACCCAATAACGGGAGCACAACAATGAAAATTCATCCCATTCCAGCCTTCAACGATAACTATATTTGGGCACTTTATGCAGACCAGGGCGATGTGCTTATTGTGGATCCAGGCGACGCCGCTCCAGTAATCGATTTCATTAACACCAACAAGCTAACCTTACGTGGCATTCTTATTACCCACCACCATATGGACCACATTGGCGGCCTTGAGCAACTCATTAACACCTATGGCAAAGTGCCTGTTTATGCCCCCGAAATAAACAACGTGCCACACTGCACTATTCCTTTAAAAGGCGGCGAAACCCTCACCGAGGGCCCACTTGGGCTGCATATGAAAGTGCTTGCCGTGCCAGGGCACACCTTAGGCCACCTCGCTTATATTATTGAGGATGACAAATTTGATTTACCACCCTTGCTGTTTTGCGGCGACACCTTGTTTTCTTGCGGCTGCGGGCGGCTGTTTGAAGGCACAGCAGAAATGATGTGGGCATCACTACAACAATTCATGAAATTGCCAGAAAACACGTTTGTATGCGCCGCCCACGAATACACTTTAAGCAACGTGGAGTTTTGCTTAGCCGTTAAGCCCGGTGACGAAGCCTTACAAGATTACCACCGCGATGTGGTGAGTTTCCGCCAGCGTGGCATTGCTACCTTACCCACCACCATTGCCCACGAAATGGGGGCAAATTTATTTTTACGGGTGCAAGATCCAGAGGTGCAGCAGGCTATTGCTTCATTCACTAGGCGCCCTATTCACACAGCTGTTGATGCCTTTGCAGCACTGCGCGAGGCTAAAGATAACTTTTAACTAAGTACAATTGTGTGCTGTAAAAACATGAACAAAACCCTGTGTTCAGGTATAGTTGCGCCTTTATTACCCATTACGCTTCAACACTTTCTATACCTGCACCGCACAGGAAACGAGTATGAAAACCCCGATTAGCATACTTTTTTTGGCCTCAAGTGTATTTTTATTTGGTTGTAGCAGCCTGCAAAACGTAGACGATTACAAACCCATGCCAGCGGCCACGGCAGATGCCAACACCACACAACAGCATTTTTCAGAGCCAATTTTTTCTACCCCTAAGCCACCTATTTTTAGCGCACAAAGCACTGCTGAAGGTAAACAGAAAAAAACCAACAGCCACACAGAAACTGCCGCTACTAATAAAGACATTTGGAACCGCATTCGCAACGGCTACCAACTTGGCACCCCACCCCAACAGGCTGCCATCGAACGCTACCGCAACCAATACGTTACTCACCCGCATTTAACAAAAGAAATTTTGCTGCGTGGCGGCCGTTATTTGCATTTTATTGTGGAAGAAGCTGAAAAACGCAATATGCCCCTTGAGGTGGCCTTGCTACCCATGGTGGAAAGCGCCTTCGACCCTTTCGTAGTGTCTTCTGGTAAGGCGGCGGGCCCTTGGCAATTTATCCCTTCCACGGGCAAGGCTTTTGGTTTAACGCAAAATGCTTGGCAAGATGACCGCCGCGATATTATTGCAAGCACTAGAGCAGCCCTTGATTACTTACAGCAAATTGCCAACCGCTTTGATGGCGACTGGCTACTAGCTATTGCATCTTATAATGCGGGCCCAGGCAACGTTTCACGCGCCATCCGCCGCAACCAAGCACGTGGCCTGCCCACCGATTATTGGAGCTTAAGTATTTCTGCAGAAAACGATGCTTACCTGCCAAAGCTATTTGCCGTGGCAGACATTGTGCGCCACCCCGAAAAGTACAACCTTACCTTGCCCCATGTGCCCAATGAGCCTTACTTCAAGGTAGTGCGCTTGCCTAGCCAAATTAGTTTGCAACAAGCCGCCGAACTTGCCGGCATCAGCGAGGAAGAAGTAAAACTACTAAATGCCTCCTTCAAACAGGGCTACACCTCACCCAATGGGCCACACCGTTTGCTAGTGCCGGTGGCCCAAGCTGGGCATTTCCATGAGCGTTTGCAAACTGCCACACTGCACAAGCCGCGCAAGGTTGTAGCCAGCAATGGCCAAGGGCAATATACAGTGCAGAGTGGCGATTCGTTAAGCCTAATCGCACAACGCTTTAACACTACAGTGGTGGCATTGCAGCAAGCCAATGGCATTAACAACCACCATATTTTAGTGGGCCAATCTCTCACCATTCGCTAACCACTGTTTGCTGATGCCTTTAGTTAGGCAGTAGCAAAAGTTAAAGCAGCAATATAACAAAACACCACAAACCATTGGTTTAAATGAGGTTTAATGTGAACAAACTGTCTGCTTTTATTCTGCACACATGCCTTACCCTAACACTTGGCTTTTTTACTCTTAGTGCCACTGCCCAGCCTAATGCTGTGGCCATGTATGGCGAACCCAAGTACCAAGAAAACTTCAGCCACTTTGCCTATGCCAACCCCCACGCACCGAAAGGCGGCATATTGCGCATGCACAGCCTAGGTAGCTTTGATAGTTTTAATAACTTTGTGGCCCGGGGCCAAGCAGCGGCGGGCACCCACTACTTATACGACACCCTCACCGTGGCCAGCAAAGACGAACCGTTTAGCCAATACGGTTTGCTTGCCGAACGGATTGACATTGCCGAAGACCGCAGCAGTGTTACCTACACCCTGCGCAAAGAGGCAACCTTTGCCGATGGCCAACCCGTTACTGCAGCAGACGTAGTGTTTACTTTTGAATTGCTGATGGCAGAAGGCAGCCCTTTTTATGCCTTTTACTATGCCGATGTGGAACAGGTAAAAGCCCTCGATAAACACACCGTGAAATTTTCCCTTACCCCTGGCGACAACCGTGAACTTGCCCTTATTGTGGGCCAACTACCTGTGCTGCCTAAGCATTTTTGGCAAGGCAAAGATTTCACCCGCAGTGGTTTAACCGAGCCCTTAGGCAGTGGCCCCTACCGGATTAAAAATTTTGCAGCGGGCAAGCGTGTAGCCTATGAACGCCGTGAGGATTATTGGGCAAAGGATTTGCCCGTTAACAAGGGCCATTACAACTTTGATGAAATTCGTTTCACCTACTTTTTAGACGACACTGTAGCGTTAGAAGCTTTTAAGGGCGGCCGCTACGATGTGCGTTTAGAAAACGTAGCGAGCCATTGGGCGAATGGCTACGATGGCCCTGCTTTGCGCCGCGGTGATATTCATTTAGACAGCATTGAGCATCATTTACCCGCTGGCATGCAGGGGTTTGCTTACAACCTGCGCCGCACGCTTTTTCAAGACCCAATCCTGCGCCAAGCACTCGCCTATGCCTTCGATTTTGAGTGGACTAATAAAAACCTCTTTCATGGCCAATATCGCCGCACACGTAGCTTTTTTCAAAACTCAGACCTCGCAGCAGAGGGCCTGCCTAACGAGGCTGAATTAGCATTGCTTAACCCCTTGAAAGATAAGTTGCCCGAAGAAGTATTCACCCGCGCTTATGAACCACCGCAGAGCGATGGCACGGGGCGCCCACGAGAAAACTTGCTAAAGGCGCAAACCTTGCTGCAAAAAGCGGGGTACACCTTGCAAGGCAAAACCTTGATGACACCTGCAGGCAAACCCGTGCGCTTTGAGATTTTACTTGATAGCCCAGCCTGGGACCGCATTACGTTGCCTTTTATTCGCAACCTCAAGGCACTTGGCGTAGAAGCGAACGCACGCCGCATCGATTCCTCACAATACGAAGAACGTTTGCGCCGCTTTGATTTCGATATGGTGGTGCAGGTATTCCCACAATCTAACTCGCCGGGCAACGAGCAACGCGATTTTTGGCATTCCACCGCCGCCGAACGCCCCGATTCACGCAATATTATTGGCATTGCAAACCCCGCCATTGACGAACTAGTGCATGCTGTTATCCGCGCACAAAGCCGCGAGGCCTTAATGGCTAGCACCCGTGCCTTAGACCGCGCCCTCCAATGGAACCACTATGTGATCCCCAACTGGCACCTAGACCGCTACCGTGTAGCCCGTTGGCGGCACATCGAGTATCCCGCCCAGCACGCCGATTATGGCTTGGCACTCGATACTTGGTGGGCAAGCGAAGAGAAGTAACCTATGGCTGCTTATATTGTTCGCCGTTTATTGCTGATTATCCCCACTTTATTGGGCATTTTGTTGCTTAATTTTGCCATTATCCAGGCGGCCCCTGGCGGCCCTGTTGAGCGCATGGTGTCGCAGCTAAAAAGTGGCGACCATCATGGCAGCGCCAGCACGGGGCAGTTCGCCAGCGCCCGCGCTGATATGCTAGACAGCAGCAACCAATATCGTGGCTCCCGTGGCTTGCCCGATGAGCTGGTTGAGCGCATAGAAAAGATGTACGGCTTCGACAAGCCCGCCCACGAACGCTTTTGGTTAATGCTAAAGAATTATCTTACTTTTGAACTTGGTGAATCCTATTATCGTGAGCGCAGTGTAAGCGGGCTAATTATCGACAGGCTGCCTGTATCCATTTCCTTGGGTTTGTGGAGCACGTTAATGACTTACCTAATTTCCATTCCCCTGGGTATTCGCAAAGCTGTGCGCCACGGCACACCCTTTGATGTGTGGACAAGCAGCGCCATTGTCATTGGCTATGCCATTCCAAGCTTTTTATTCGCTATTTTATTGATTGTGCTATTTGCCGGCGGCAGCTACTGGGATTGGTTTCCTTTACGCGGCCTTGCCTCTGACAACTGGGACACCTTAAGCCTTGGCGGCAAAATAATGGATTACGCTTGGCACATTACCCTGCCCACCGTCTCGATTGTTATTGGCAGCTTTGCGACACTCACCATGCTCACCAAAAACTCGTTTATGGATGAAATTGGCAAACAATACGTGCTCACCGCACGGGCAAAGGGGCTCAACGAACAGCAGGTGTTGTACCGCCACGTGTTCCGTAACGCCATGTTAATTGTGATTGCCGGTTTTCCAGCGGCCTTTATCGGTGTATTCTTTACCGGCGTGCTGCTAATTGAGTATGTTTTTTCCCTTGACGGCCTTGGCCTGCTTGGCTTTGAGGCGGTGATACAGCGCGATTACCCTGTGGTGTTTGGCACTTTGTTTGTGTTCACCCTACTGGGTTTGCTGCTTAAGCTAATTTCTGATTTAACCTATATGTGGATTGATCCACGCATTGATTTTGCCAGCCGCCATTAACAGGAAGCACCATGTTCACACGTATTTTCACCACCTTAACGCTGCTTAGCCTAGTTGCCTTGCAAGGCTGTGCATGGCGTGCCCCTAATGTGCCCATCGATAAACTGCACACGCTGGTGGTGTTAAGTGCTAGTGCCGAGCAGCACTTACATGATTTAGGTGAAGGCGAACGCCTGCCCATAGGTAGCTACCAACAGTTTTTGCACCACGATGGCAGCCCTAATAGCAGTGCTATTGCGGCTGTTAAGCCTGATATGATCTACCTACCCCAGCACTTAAAAGGCCAACAGGCCAACCTTGAAACAATCGCTCCCGTGGCAATGGCAAGCCAGTTTGGCAACCACAAACACAACCCTCTTCGCCAAGAATACATGGCATTAGCCACGCTCACCCATAACCTGCCCAGTGCATTGCGCACCTGGCAAAAACTAAAAAAACCGCTACAACAAGTGCACAAACAGTTAGCTAACTACCCCGATGTATTGCTTGTGTTTGCCGGCGACGACGGCTTTTATGTGCACAACGGCAGTGCAGCTGGGCAAGTGCTGCAACAGGTGTTTGCGGCCGACTTGGTAGACCGCCACCTAAGCCCAGAGCGCAAACCTTTAGATGCAGAATATTTACACTTGGTGCGCCCGCAAACGGTGTTTGTTGTGGCGCAAAACCCACCGCCTGCCCTACCTCAGGTTAACGGCAGCTCTTGGCAAGTGCTGCTTTTGCCAGCAGAACTTTGGGCGCAGCCGGTGCTTACCACGGCTCACATGCCTAAGCTAAGCGAGCAGCTGCTTAAGCTGCTGCAGCGCTAACGAGCTTTTACCACAACCAAAGAAGTAACCACGTGACACACTCCCCACAGATTGCCTTTCAACACGTAGGCCAATGGCACGTAGCTAGCAAAGTGCAATGGTGCAGTTGGCCCTTAGTAAGCACCGCCTTGCCAAAATTGCTAACCCAAGCAAAAAAGTGGCAAGGCAAATACCCTGAGGCTTTAATTGTGGGCGCCATTAGCTATGAACAAGCAGCGCTACACCACAATTTGCCCCACCAACCCACCCAAGGGCCTGCAGCCCTGTTGGGGCTAGTGCAACCTGAGCACTGGCAAACGCTGCCGAGCTTGCCTGCGGCCACAAGCGGCTTTAGCTTGCAGCAAGCCTTTGCCCCACATTTGCCCAAAGCAACCTTTACCGCCCGCTTAAACCAGCTAATTGAGTGCCTCGCCGCTGGCCAACAGGCCAACTTGGCCCAACCCTTTAGCGCCCCTTACCAAGGCAGCACATGGCAGGCATGGTTAACCCTAATGGCACGGCATAATGCACCTCACGCGTGCTACCTTGAACACCCAGAGTTAGCTTTGCTAAGTGCATCTCCTGAGCTGCTGTTACAAGCAAGCCACGAGCGTTTGCACGCCGAACCCATCAAAGGCAGCATTCCCCGTGGCCACAGCGCAGCAGAAGATCAAGCCCTTGGCCAGCAACTGCTAAACAGCCCTAAAGATTTAGCCGAAAACCGTATGATCACCGCTTTACAGGTGGATGAGCTGAAACCACTTTGCCAAGCTAACACAGTGGCAGTGGAACAAGATTGTGAGTTGCGTGTTTACAGCAATGTGCAGCATTTGGTGAGCACGGTAAGTGGCACGCCGCGGCCAGGCCTGCACCCACTTGCGGCACTCATTGCTTGCCTGCCTGCGGCTTCCATTACTGGCATTCCTAAACAATGGGCCACAGAGGCGATTAACAAGCTAGAAGATGAACCACGAGGGTTTTACTGCGGTAGTTTTTTCCACCTGCACCCCAATGGCGAGCTAGTTGCCAACGTGCTTATCCGCACCATGCAAGCCCAAGGCGGCCGGCTACTGTGCCACGGCGGTGGTGGCATTACTGCCTTATCCAATAGCAACGACGAATATGCCGAAAGTTGTTTTAAGGTGGCGCCGTTATTTTCGGTGTGGGATGAAACGTAACTAAGCTCGCAGGGCAGCGCAGCAATGCCTGCTGCCCTGCTTGCCTACTTATTTGCCGCGATGAATTAGCCTGGTATTTTTTTCACGGTTTGCCCGCACTACGGTTACCGCTGCCATATTGACAATTCGGCGCACGGTGGCGCTAGAAGTCAGAATAGTTACTGGTGATTTCACGCCTAACAGGAAAGGGCCAATAGCAATATTGCCACCCCCCGCGGTTTTCAGCAGGTTATAGGCAATATTGCCCGCCTCGATGTTAGGGCACACTAATAAGTTTGCATCACCGTTTAAACCCGTGCTTGGCAACACATGCTCACGGATCGTTTCATTTAGCGCGCAGTCCGCATGCATTTCACCGTCTATTTCTAGCTCAGGTGCTTGCTGCTGAATTAGTGTCAGGGCTTCGCGCATACGCAAAGAAGATTCGCTTTCACTGCTACCAAAATTTGAATGCGATAACAGAGCAGCCTTCGGCTCAATATCCAAGCGGCGCATTTGTTCTGCTGCCGCCTGGGTGAATTCGGCAATCTGTTCAGCCGTCGGCGTTTCGTTAATGTGTGTATCCACCACCGCTAAAGTGCGTTCTGGCAACAGCAAAATGTTCATTGCTGCATAGGTTTTGGCCTCGGGCGCTAAACCAATCACTTGGTCAACATAGCGTAAGTGCTCACTGAATGCCCCCACAGTGCCGCACACCATGCCGTCGGCTTCGCCAAAGTGCACCATTAGAGCGCCAATTAAGGTCATCCGGCGGCGCACCTCTGTGCGTGCCATATCACGAGTAATGCCATGGCGGCCACGCAAGTCCCAGTACGCATTCCAATAAGTGTGGAAGCGCTCGTCTTTTTGCGAATCGGTAATTTCTACGTCTTTGCCTGGCTCAAACCGCAAACCATAACGCTTAATGCGGCGTATAATTACTTCAGGGCGGCCAATGAGTATGGGAGTGGCTAAGCCTTCATCCACGATCACCTGCACTGCGCGCAGCACCCGTTCCTCCTCGCCTTCAGTAAAGACAATGCGTGCTTTACGCCCTTCTGCCACAAGCTGCTTGGCCGCCGAGAAAATGGGGCTCATAAATGCACCTGATTGATACACAAAGCGCTCTAAATCGGCGGCATATTGCTGCATATCTGCAATCGGCTGCGTGGCCACACCCTCTTCCATGGCTGCTTGTGCCACAGCGGGTGCAATACGCACAATAAGGCGTGGGTCAAAAGGCTTAGGAATAAAATACTCTTTGCCGAAGCTAAGTTCTTGGTTGCCATAGGCGGCGGCAACCCGCTCGTTCTGTTCTTCGCGGGCAAGGTTAGCAATGGCATACACGGCTGCTTTTTCCATGCCACGGGTAATACTGGTGGCACCGGCATCTAGCGCACCACGAAAAATATAGGGAAAACACAGCACGTTATTCACTTGGTTAGGGAAATCCGAACGGCCAGTGGCCATCACCACGTCATCACGCACTGCGTGGGCCTCATCGGGGGTAATTTCGGGGTAAGGGTTGGCCAAGGCTAAAATCAAAGGGTTATTAGCCATGCGCTTTACCATATCGGGTTTTAGCACACCGCCGGCCGAAAGGCCTAAAAACACGTCGGCATCGTTGATAACTTCAGCTAAGGTACGCAGCTCAGTGGCTTGGGCAAAACTTTCTTTCTGTTTGTCCATTAGTGTGGTGCGCCCCTTATACACCACCCCCTCAATATCTGTTAGCCAGATATTTTCTCGCGGCAAACCAAGGTCAGCCATTAGTTCGATACAAGCAATGGCGGCGGCCCCCGCGCCGGATACCACCACTTTTATCTCCTCGATGTTCTTTTCAACTAGCTCTAAGCCATTAATAAAAGCCGCACAAACTGTAATGGCCGTGCCATGTTGGTCGTCGTGAAATACTGGGATAGACATGCGCTCGCGCAGCCTACGTTCCACCTCAAAGCATTCTGGGGCTTTAATATCTTCTAAGTTAATGCCGCCAAACGTAGGCTCGAGTGCGGCAATTATCTCCACCAGCTTATCGGGATCACTTTCGTTAATCTCAATATCGAAAACGTCCAAGCCGCTAAATTTTTTAAATAAAACCGCTTTCCCTTCCATCACAGGCTTAGATGCCAAAGCGCCAATATTCCCTAAACCAAGCACTGCACTACCGTTAGTGATCACGCCCACCAAATTGCTACGCCCGGTATAGCGCGCCACATTGCGCGGGTCTTTCACAATTTCTTCGCAGGCATAAGCCACGCCAGGTGAATATGCCAATGCGAGATCGTTTTGGTTGCTCAATGGTTTAGTGGCAACGATTGCCGTTTTGCCTGGAACAGGTTTTTCGTGATAGTTGAGGGCAGCTTGGCGGCTGGTATCAGACACAACGCACTCCTTGGTAAATTAATATTTGGTCATTGGCAGTGGCAACGTTTAGCTAAGCGCACATAACCCCATGCACTAGCCGGCGTAAATATTGGTGCCGCATATAATGTGCGCACATAGTACCACCAGAGCTCCCTCACGGCATGCTTAGTGGGCATTTCATTTTCCCTGCACCGATTAGTTACTTTTTTTTAGGCCTTTGCAGTTGTAATTGCTGCCAAGGGCGTTCATTTTATGCACCTAAAACAACAATTATTCATTCTCCCAAAGGTTTTTATATGCGAATACTCCCTGCGATGCTGGGCTTTTCTGCCCTCTGCCTTACAGCTTGCCAACAGGCAGGCACCCCCTTAGAAACCGCCGACGCCATTTGGCACCAAGGCACAGTGTTAACCATTAATGATGATGCACCCACAGCCGAAGCTGTAGCGGTGAAAGATGGCAAGATTATTGCTGTGGGCACAGAGAAAGCGGTGTTACGCCACCAGGGCAACAACACCCAAATGCATTCCTTGCATCAACAAACCTTATTACCTGGCTTTGTGGATGCGCACGGGCACTTATCCTTTGTTGGCTTTCAAGCGCTCAGCGCAAACCTGCTGCCAGCACCTGATGGCCAAGTGAATAACTTTGCTCAGCTTGCCGACACCCTGAAACAATTTTCCCAGAGCTCTGTTTTACATAAAGAATATGGCGTGATCTATGGCTTTGGCTATGACGATTCGCAGTTAGAAGAAAACGCCCACCCCAACCGCGCCGTGCTCGACCAAGTGAGCACCGACACCCCAGTGCTAGCGATTCACCAATCTGGGCACTTTGGTGCGCTGAACAGCGCCGCACTAGCCAAAGTGGCAATTGATGCCAACAGCCCAAACCCGCCTGGCGGCGTGATCGTTAAAGACCCAAACACCGGCGAACCTACCGGCGTATTAGAAGAAAACGCTTTCTTTATGGCCCTGCAAAAGCTATTTCCACAAATGGCGCCCGAACAGGCTATGGATATGCTGAAAAAAGGCGAGGAGTCTTACGTGAGCAATGGTTACACCACCATTCAAGACGGCCGCAGTTCGCCTGAACACGTTAAGCTAAGCATGGCCGCCGCTGAAGCGGGGTTGTTTTCTGCCGATGTGGTGTCTTACCCAGACATTTTAGTGCCCGGCACGAAGGAGCTACTGCAACCACCTTATTTCCACGACACGCGCAGCACCCCTGAATACCAACAGCGCTTTCGTATTGGCGGGGTAAAACTGACACTCGATGGTTCGCCGCAAGGTAAAACCGCTTGGCTTACCACTCCTTACCATGTGCCACCAAGCAATGCTGCTGAGGATTACAGCGGTTACGGCGTGGTAGATGACGACACCGCCGTTGAGGTGCTCACTGAAGCACTAAGCAACCATTGGCAAATGCTTACCCACGCCAATGGCGACAGAGCCATCGACCAACTGATTATGGCGGTAACCCAAGCGCAAGAAAGCAGCGGCAATAAAAACACGCGCCCCGTACTAATTCATGGGCAAACCCTGCGCAAAGACCAAGTTAAACCACTGCAACAGCTTGGCATCGTGCCTTCTTTGTATCCCATGCATACCTTCTATTGGGGCGATTGGCACCGCGATTCTGTGCTTGGCCCCGAACGTGCAGAAAATATTTCACCCACGGGCTGGGTGCTTGAAGAAGGCATGCGTTTCACCACCCACCACGACGCCCCAGTGGTGCTGCCCAACGCCATGCGCGTGCTTGATGCTACGGTTAACCGCACCACGCGTAGCGGCCGTGTGTTAGGCCCTGAGCACAAAGTGGATGTGGCCACTGCATTAAAAGCCATGACGTTATGGGCTGCTTGGCAGCACTTTGAGGAAGATAGCAAAGGTTCGATTGAAGTGGGTAAATTGGCAGATTTTGTAGTGCTTTCTGGCAACCCCCTTACCAGTAAAGAAAGCGATCTCATTAACCTACGTGTGCAAAGCACAATTAAAGAAGGCCAGGTGATTTACCAAACGCAGGAGTAAAAAAGGATGCAATAAATTGGCCCCAGAAAGTTTGTGCAACTTTTGGGGCCAATGTAAATAGCGTTTCCTTCTTCTTGTTACTTTTCGCTATCGCGTAGTTCAACGCGGCGGATTTTCCCAGAAATGGTTTTTGGTAAAGTTTCCACAAACTCTACTAAGCGTGGATATTTATAGGGAGCGGTGAGCGTCTTCACATGATCTTGGATGTTTTTCACCAATTCTTCCGTAGGCTTCAGCGTTTTATCGCGTAGGATAATAAAGGCTTTCACCACATTGCCACGCACTTTATCGGGGCTGCCCACCACCGCACATTCTTGCACCGCGGGGTGCTTCAGCAGAGCATCTTCCACTTCGAAAGGCCCAATGGTGTAGCCTGAACTAATAATGATGTCGTCGGAGCGGCCTTCAAACCAAAAGTAACCATCTTCATCCTTCATAGCGCGGTCGCCAGTAATGTAGTAATCACCGCGGTATTGCGCTTTGGTGCGCTCTGCATCTTTATAATATTCTTTGAACAAAGCAGGCGTATCCTTATGCACGGCAATGTCGCCCACTTCACCTGGCGCCACTGGCTTACCTTCATCGTTCACAATATCAATAAAGCCTTCCATGGTGGGTTTACCCATGGAACCTGGGCGCACTTCCATGCCCTCTTTTACACCCACAATAAGCGTGTTTTCTGTTTGCCCGTAGCCATCACGTACAGTTACGTTGAAGGTATTGAGGAAAGTGTCGATCACCTCGCGGTTCAACGGTTCACCAGCCGACACTGCGCTGCGCAATGCGCTTAAGTTGAAATCACTCAAGTTATCGAGAATAGAAATTAAACGATATTCTGTGGGGGTGCAGCACAGCACGCTAATGTTGTGCTTTTCTAGGTTAGCCATGTAGCGCTCGGGCTCAAACTTGCCGTAATAGGCATAACCCGTGGCGCCTAAGCCTAAGGTTGCCATAAAGGGGCTCCACACCCATTTTTGCCAACCCGGGCCCGCAGTGGCCCACACGCGATCGCCTTCTTTAATGCCAAGCCAGTTTTGCCCTGCCAACTGCAAGTGCGCGAAAGCCCAACCATGGGTGTGTACCACACCTTTAGGGTTACCAGTGGTGCCCGAAGTGTAGGAAAGAAACGCCATGTCATCGCGGCTGGTATCTTCCGTGGCGCACTCTGTGCTTGCCTTTGCGGCTAAATCCGATAGGTTTAACCAACCAGCTTTAGCGCCGCCCACCACAAACTTTTGCAACGCAGCCACTTCGGCCACCTCATCAAAAGTATCTGTGAACGGTTCGAATACAATCACTGCGCGCGAACCACCATGGTTCACACGGTAAGCAATGTCGCTTGCACGAAGTTGTTCTGAGCTTGGGGTAATTACAAGGCCTAGTTTTAGGCAGGCCAAGTACACTTGGTAAGCTTCGATTAAACGCGGCACCATCACCAACACCGCATCGCCTTTGCTTAAGCCGTGCTCTTTGAGCACATTGGCCATTTGGTTGGTGCCTGCTAAGAGTTCTTCATAAGTGAGTTCTTTGATATCGCCTGCTTCGTTTTCCCAAATGAGCGCGAGTTTTTCTTTATCTTGGGAAAACTTCTCAACCTCTTGCACCATGTTATAGCGTTCAGGTGCCACTAGATGTGAGCTTTGCATAGCATCTCCTTGTATTATTGTTATTTGTGCTGTGTTTAGTTGCGCCACTTTTTTATGTGGTCACACTATGTCCCATTCGTTGTGTACATCGCAATGATAAAAAAAGACCAAATGGGCAACGAAAAATGAACATTTTTTCTTATAGCAGCATGCTTTTCTGCACAACATGCGCTATTGCTTAGCCACCACTGAACTAACATTGATAGCCCCAAATAGGTAAATATTCGATGAGTTACCCCATAGACGATAAGTTAGTTATCGCTGTTTCATCAAGCGCCTTGTTTGATTTATCCGATTCCCATCAAGTGTTTTTGCAGCAAGGCATGGAGGAATATCGCCGCCACCAAGAGGCCCACCTTGATCAAGCTTTCCCCCGTGGCGTGGCGTTTTCATTTATTCGCCGTTTTTTGCACATTAACCAGGTGTTTGCTCAACAACCACCTGTGGAAGTGGTGTTGCTATCACGCAACTCACCCGAAACTGGGTTGCGTATTTTTCGTTCCATCGAACACTATGGCTTAGATATTACCCGTGCTGCATTTATGGGTGGCTCGTCGCCCCATTCTTATTTAGCCGCTTTTAATGCGTCGTTATTTTTAAGTGCCAACGAACAGGATGTACGTAACGCCATTGATGCAGGCTTGCCGGCCGGGGTTGTTTTGCCCAGCATGGCAGAAGATGCACGAGAAGATTATGAGTTGCGCGTGGCCTTTGACTTTGATGGTGTGGTGGCCGATGACGAAGCCGAAACCGTGTATAAAACTAATGATCTACCCGAGTTTCAGGCCCATGAGCAAGCCAAGCGTGATATCCCCCACAACCCGGGCCCATTAGCTGATCTATTTCGCGGCTTAGCTCACCTGCAGGCATTGGAAAATGCCAAAGCCGAAACAGAAGAGCATTACCAAAAATTAATTAAGGTCGCTATTGTAACGGCGCGCAATGCACCAGCCCACGAACGTGTGATCACCACGCTAAAAAGTTGGGGGGTTACCCTTGACGAGGCTTTTTTCTTAGGTGGCATGGAAAAAGCGCGAGTGCTTAATGTATTGCAGCCTCACTTGTTTTTTGATGATCAACGCCATCATCTGCGCTCTTCTTCTGCCAGCAATATTCCCATGGTGCATGTGCCCTTTGGTATTTCAAACCGCGAGCAAACATAAAAAAAACCAGCCTTGGCTGGGTTTTTGCACTACATTTTTTGGCCGCTGGCTTACTCGTCATCGAGCACTTCGTTTAAGGCTTCTAGGTGGCGTTGCACCACGGCAATGTCTGCTTCTGAAACATCTTTCGTCATTGTTTCAACCACCTGGGCTGCTTCGTTGGCCATGCTTAAAATAGCCTGTTTTTGCTCTGCAGAAAGATCTGGCATTTCATCAAGCTCTGCACGCACCTCTGCAAGCTCTTTTTCCATTTCTTGTGCATCGCCCATTAAAATACGCATGTAAGCTGCATTCACTTGATCTGCTGTGGCGGCCCAATCGGCCATATTGCTAAAACCGTTGTTTTGCACAATCTTTTCAACCTTAGCGTACACAGGAGCACCCTTTGAGCGCTCAATAACCTCGGCCATGGTTACGTGTTCTTCGCTTTCGCCTTCGTCCATGGCATCAAACCAGCCATCAAAATCTTCTTCATCGGCCTCTAATGCATCTAAAGCTTTTAACGATGCAATGTAATTCTGCACATGTTGGTCGGTAAGGTCTGCCGCCATAGCCAAACTAGCCAGCAAACTAAGGCATACTGCTGCGAGTAAAGCCTGTAAATATTTTTTCATGCGTAATCTCCATTACTTTTTGCCTTTGCCCTACGCAAAGGAACAAATGAGAACTATTATTGTTTCTTGATCCTATTTAAGGTAACTACATCCACTGCCATAGACAATGCAATGCATTATTTGTTGCTTCTCGCCAATGAACAGCTGTTACTGTAAACAGGACAACAGGCAAAAGCATCGGCTAACAGCCTAATTTTACCCAAGAAAACAAAAACTCAAATGACTTTGGCTAACAATGCCTAAGGAACTCATATGATACGTACCCACCAACAAGGGGAACTAGGCCCAGCCCCTTCAGTGTTAAAAACAGGGCTCGCCTTCCGCCCGTTCTTTTGGTTTGGCAGTGTTTTTGTGGTGCTGTCACTGTTTGCTTGGTCACTGTTTTGGGCTGGCAAACCACCCTTACAACCCGATGGCGGCATGATGTGGTGGCACCAGCACGAAATGCTATTTGGTTTTGGTATTGCCATTGTTACGGGCTTTCTGCTCACCGCGGTACAAAACTGGACAGGTATTCCCACCGTTAAAGGGGCACAGCTATGGCTGCTTGCGCTACTTTGGTTGAGCGCACGGGTGCTAATGGCCTACCCCATGGGCCTGAACAGTTATTTGCTGATGGCCATTGATGTGGCTTTCATCCCATTTGTGGCCATCGCCATGGCGTCTTATGTTATCCGTGCCAAACGTTGGCGTAATTTAATTTTTATTCCTGTGCTCACCCTGCTTACCTTGGCCAACATTGGCATGCATTGGGGCAAAATCTCTGCCAATTACACCATGGTAATTGAAAGCGCCTACATGACCGTATGGCTAATTACTACCTTAATTATTGTGATCGGCGGCCGCGTATTGCCCATGTTTACCGCCAACGCCATGCGCTTTGCTGTGCAACCCATGCCCAAATGGCGCGAGCCGCTCACCATTGGTGCTGCTTTGTTTGTATGCTTGCTGCATGGTTTGCGTGCCTTAGGCGTGGTGGTGGAGCCTTGGTTAGTGGCGCTGCCTCTTGCTGCGCTAGTGGTGTTAAACCTGCTGCGTTACCTTAGCTGGCAGCCACAGCGTTGCTTTAAACAGCCAATGATTTGGGGCCTGCACACAAGTTATTTATTTGTGATCTTTGGTGCTGCTCTGTGGGCCTTAGCCGAATTTAGCTTCTTGCGTGTGGATATCGCCCTGCATACCATTACTGTTGGCGGCATGATGGCCATTATTCTCAGCATGATGGCAAGGGTAAGCCTTGGCCACACCGGCCGTATCATACGTGCCCTACCCGGCAAAAATGCAGTGTTAATTGCCCTTTTCGCAGCAGGGCTATTACGTGGTGTTGGGCTACTACTAGCACCAAATGCAGCCATAATGCTGTACCAAATAAGTATGGGCCTGAGTATGCTGGCCTTCTTGTGGTTTTTGCTGTTTTACACCAAAACCCTATGGGTGCCACGCGCCGATAACCGCCCAGGTTAATAGGCAAAAAAAAGCCCATCTGTTGATGGGCTTTTTACATTGTAGCAGCAGATTATGCTTTTGGTGCCTTAGCGAAACGCAGGTAAGGCAGGCGAATATCTAACTCACCGTACTGTGCTGCTGCTTCTTCATCGTTCAAGCTTAAGCCAATAATCACATCTTGGCCTGGCAGCCAATCGGCTGGGGTTGCAATGGGGGCACCATCTGTTGCTTGAATGGCGTCTAGTGCACGCACAATTTCTGCAAAATTGCGGCCCACAGCCATGGGATAAGTAAGGCTCAGGCGGATTTTTTTATCAGGCCCAACGATAAACACGGTGCGCACGGTGGCGCTATCTGCCGGGGTTCTGCCATCTGGCAAATAGGCTTCGGCAGGCAGCATGTTGTAGAGCTTCGCAATATTTAGCGAGGTGTCATCTAAAATGGGGAAGTTCGCAGGCACTTCGGCAAATGCCTCGATATCACGCACCCACTTTTTATGCTCCTCTGCACTGTCCACCGACACACCAATTACTTTGGTGTTACGTTTTTCAAATTCTGGGGCCAAGCGTGCAACGGCGCCGAACTCTGTGGTGCACACTGGGGTGAAATCTTTCGGGTGCGAAAACAAAATGGCGTAACCATCGCCAATCCAATCGTGAAAGCTAATTTCACCAACGCTAGAATCGGCGGTGAAGTTGGGTGCTACATCGTTAATTCGTAATGCCATTTGGGTTACTCCTTAAATAAATTGCATACTTGCATAAACATAAAAACACCGTACCACAGCTTTTAGCAATGCCGAAAGATATAATAATTATAAGCTAGTAAGCCAAATGCTTATTCTTTTTTATTATGCTTAGCCATATGCCGTGCAGCGAGCTGATCACTGATGCCACGTGACACCGTGGGCACATACTGGTTAAGCCAGGCCGATAATTTCGGCATGGTGCCAGGGATAATTTCAAACTGCCGCTTGGCTATTCCCTTGAGCATGCTATGGCATGCTGGCCCCACCTCCATGGTGCCCACAAAATCTTTCATGGCTGCAGAAACGGGGTGCAAAGTTTTGCGCTCTTCTTCCACTAACGGCGTATTAATTTCTGCAGGGCAGCATACACTCACATCAATGCCTTTTAACTTCATTTCTAAGCGCAGCACTTCAGCCAAACCCACGGTGCCATATTTCGAAGCGCAATAAGCAGCATAAGCAAAGTTAGGCAGCAAGCCTGCTATAGATGCCACTAGCACAAGATGATCACCTGCTTGCATGTGCGGTAGCACCGCGGCGGCAAAATTGCGTGAACCGATAAGGTTTACCTCTATCACTTTATTAAACGAGGTTTCAGCTAATTCATCGAAAGGGGCGGCAATGGCAATGCCTGCTGAATTAATCGCCAAGGTTGGCGCACCCACTTCAGCTACTGCCGCATTGATTGCTGCTGATAATGAAGCGCCATCTGAAACATCGGCCGCATAGCTAGCAAAACGCTGTTGGGTATTGCTGGCTAACTGTTCGAGTTCGGCCACCACCTGCGGCGCTAAGCGGCGGTTAAAAATGGCAATGTTCGCGCCCTCAGCCGCCAGCAGCCGCGCAAACTCTAGGCCTAAACCACTGCTGCCGCCGCTAATAAATACGGTACGGGGGGCACCGTGCTTCCATGGATATGTCATTAATGTACCTTTTATGTAAATAGCGGCCTGTGTTGTTCACTAGGCCGCTCGCCGCCAAAGAAAATGGCGCCAATTACCTTTATAGATGCAGGCAATCACCCTACTTTGCCCGCTGTTTTTCACTTTTGTTTGCTCGCTTAATGCTCACAGCGCCAACGCACAACCCCCATATGTGCGTGCTTGCCACAGCTATTGCGCAGCGTTTTTTGGCTACAGCAATAATCGGCAATGGTGTTAAATCAGGGCTTTAGTGTCAACGCAAAGTTGCCCGCCAAAAAAGCCACCACGGTACTCTACAGTATGTATGATAGTTATTTCCTGCGGTATCGGGTGAACCTTAATATAAAACTCACGTACACTGCGTTTGTCTTTTCTACACAATTACGAGGTTATGAATACACTTTATATTATCCGTGGCTTACCTGGCTCAGGAAAAACCACCCTTGCGCGGAAGCTAGCGCCCGCTGCTAATGCCTGTGCCGATGATTATTTTGCCACTGCCAAGGGCTATCAATTTAATGCTGAAAAACTCACTGAAGCGCACGAATACTGTTTTCAGCGTATTCGTGCCCTGCTGGCACAGGGGCTGGAAGAAGTAGCAGTGCACAACACCTTTGTATTGCGTGAGCACGTTGCCCCCTACATTCGCCTTGCGCGTGAGTTTGGTTATTTTTACAACATTATTATTTGCCGCTCACAGTTTGGCACTGTGCATAATGTGCCAGCTGAAGTAATACGGCGCATGCGCCAAGATTTTGAATGGTAAGGAGAAAACCAATGCCAAGCCAACAGCGCTGCCCATGGTGTGGCACCTCTGATGATTACGTGGCCTACCACGATAGCGTATGGGGCGTGCCTGAATACGACAGCCAACGCCTATTTGCCATGTTGATACTTGAGGGGCAACAAGCAGGCTTAAGTTGGGTAACTGTGCTCAGAAAACAACAGCATTATTACCGTGCTTTTTGCAATTTAAACCCAGGGCGCTTAGCCGCTATCCAAGGCAACAGGCGTAACGCCTATATTGCCGAAATGCTGCTTAATAAAAATTTGATCCGCAATAAGTTAAAGCTAAACGCCATTTTTAAAAATGCCGATGCATATGTAGCTTTAACCGAGCAAGGGGTGGATTTCAGCCAATGGTTATGGGGCTTTGTTGATGGTGTTCCGGTGCAAAACCAATGGCGAGAGCATAGCCAGGTGCCAACACAAACCCACACCTCTGTTGCCATGGCAAAAGCACTAAAAAAAACAGGTTTCACCTTTGTGGGGCCTACCATTATGTACGCCTTCATGCAGGCCACCGGCATGGTAAACGACCACCTAACCCATTGTTTTCGGCATCAAGCCTTAAGTTAAAGAGAAAAAAAGGCAAGTTATTTTGTTCTTATTATATCGTGCCTGTACCCTCACAGGGCTCTCAGGAGAATCGTCGCCACGGCTACCACATCCTTATGGCTACGCCGTGAACGTTGGCCAATTCCTTTTGTATTGAACTTTAATTACGCTGCTTGCGTTTGCACCACCACATCGCTTAGCACCAACTTAACTGGCGCTGCTAAGCTATCCCCCACTGGACAGTGCTTTTGCAAATGCGCAACTAAAGCATCAATATTTTCTTTGCTAGAAGGGCTAACTATATGAAAACGATAACGAATCTCGCTATAACCAGCGCGCACCTCTGCCAAGCCAAAAAAACCATCGAGATCAATATCGCCTTCCACTTCCACTCGAAAATCATCTAGCTGCACCGCAAATTTTTTCGCATACACACTTGCCACAATCGCTTGGCACGCACCAAGGGAGCCAAGCAGCGCTTCTACGGGATTCATGCCTTCGTTGGTACCACCAAGCTCGGTGGGCTCGTCGATCGTGAAAGAAAAATCGCGCGCATTCACTTGCACCTGCACACCCTTTTGTAATTGCGCCTGGGCACTAAATGTTGACACAGCCATTGGTTTTCCTTGGGTTAGTAAAGAGAATGAGCAGGATAATAAGGCTCATCAGCTAAAATCTGAAAGAATATAAATTCAAATACTTATTACCTTTAGTTCTATCAACCAACACCCACTAAAAGATAGTTAATCAGCCCGCCACCAAGCACTAGCCAAATAAACAGCAATGCCGCCAGCAGCAAAGGCTTCAGCCCCACACGGCGAAAAGCACGCACATCGGTAGCTAAACCCAAAGCCGCCATTGCTATCGCTAAAGCTGCTGTATCTACTGTGGCAATGCGCTGTAGCGTAACTGGCGAAAACCAGCCGAAGGAGTTAATACCAGCCACTGCAATAAAAGCAAAAGCAAACCAAGGCACACGAATATGCGTAGCGCCTTTGCCACCGTATGCCCCTTGCCATTTGGCTAGCCACACACTTAACCCCAATAAAAATGGGGCCAACAGCATCACACGCACCATTTTCGCAATGACAGCAATGTCGGCAGCTTCATTACTAATGGCATCACCCACCGCTACCACTTGCGCCACCTCATGAACAGTAGAGCCAGTGAACAAACCAAACAGCTGTTCATTAGCTAGCCACCAGCCCTGCTGCAACGCCAAATGATGCAGCAGTGGGTAAACAAAAATGGCTAAAGTGCCAAACAGCACAATAGTGGTTATAGCTATGGTCACCTGCTCAGCGCGCGCCTTCACCACAGGCTCGGCTGCCATAATGGCTGCTGCACCACAAATAGAGTGGCCAATGCCTATCAGCACGGCCGTTTTACGTTCAAGTTTGAATAGCCGGCAGCCCAGTATCATCGTTAGCACGAAGGTGCTTAACAGCACCAAAGCATCAACAGCAAGGCCTGCCAAGCCTAGCAAACCAATACTCTGAAACGTGAGCTTAAAGCCGTACAAGATAATGCCTAAGCGCAACAAGTAATGCTTCGCAAAATTAATACCGGGCAACAAAACAGTTGCTGGGCGCGCGAGCATGCTGTTGCCAACCAATAAACCAAACACAATAGCAAGTGTGAGGCTAGACAAACCGAAATTAGCTAACACAGGCATACTGCTTAACCACTGCGCAGCCAAGGCGATGGCTGCACATAACAACAAGCCTGGCAGTAATTGCCAACGCAAAGGCAACCAAGCAGGCAGAGTAAAGCCTGTTGGCAATGTCCATTCTTTTAACACGGCGGGGGTTCCTTTGTTTAATGGATAGGCCGCGAGTGTAGGAAAGTACTGATAGTTATAAAAATGAATTATTTCGCTATAATCAACCAGTAAAACAGGTTGGTTAATTTAAAATGGATAACCCATGCAGGTAACCCTACGGCAACTACACATTTTTTCAGCCATCGCTGAGAAAGGCAGCACCAAAGCCGCCGCCCTGCACATTGCCTTATCGCAATCGGCAACCAGCGCGGCACTAAAAGAGCTAGAGAACGTCCTTAATACACAGCTGTTTGATCGTGTGGGTAAGCGTTTGCTGTTAAACGAGAACGGCCGCGTATTGTTACCGCAGGCACGGCAAATGCTTGACAGTGCCCGCACCATCGAACAGCAATTCCAGCCCAGCCAAGCACCAGGGGCGGGTTTACATATTGGTGCTAGCACCACCATTGGCATTTATGTGTTACCACAGCTGCTTGGCCGCACCATAACAACAAGCCAGCCGCGCATAATGGTGGCCAACACAGCTAGCATTGCTGCTGCCGTGGCTCGCTTTCAGCTGGATGTAGGCCTAATTGAAGGCCCTTGCCATGAACACGAGCTAATGGTAGAGCCATGGATTGAAGATGAAATGGTGGTGGTGTGTGCACCCCACCACCCCATAGTGCCAACCACAAGCACCTCCTCTGTTAGCCTCGATGCTCTGCGTGATGCCCAATGGCTACTACGCGAACATGGCTCGGGCACCCAGGAAGCGGTGGCACATCTGCTTTTACCTCATTTGCACCAATTACGCCCTGCAATTGAGCTCAGTAATTCAGAGGCCATTAAGCAAGCCGCTATCGCAGGCCTTGGCATCACTTGTTTGTCGCGCACCATGGTGGCCAGCGCCTTGCGCACTGGCGAGCTTATCGAGCTGCACACTGCACTGCCCTATTTGTCACGCCGTTTTTATCTTATTCATCACCGCAGTAAAACTGTTTCACCACCCTTGCTCGCGTTTTTACAACATTGCCGCAAGCAGCCCAACCACCTAGCTACCTAGCTACCTAGCTAAAATTAACACTGCCTTGTATAACTAGAAGAACGCTGTGATGCGCTAATAACAATAACAACCGCCCTGTAGGAGGTGTGCCATGCAGCCCTTTTACCCCATCATCTATGTGCGTGGTTATGCCATGCGCCAAAGCGATATCGCCAACACTGTGGCCACGCCTTACATGGGCTTTAACGAGGGCGCCACAAAAATTCGCCAATCATGGGACCGTAAAGTTAAGCGTCACATTTTTGAATCGCCATTAATACGCCTAATGAAAGATTATGGCTACCGCGATAGTTATGCAGACGGCAGTGAAATAACTGGCAATTTACCCGCCCGCAGCATTGTTATTTATCGCTACTACGACGGCGCAGATAGCGATTTTGGTGGCGGCAAGCCCTTATCAATTGAAGAAGCCGCAACCGGGTTAAAAACCCTAATTCACAATTTGCGTGAGCAGGTTTGTGGCAGCGACGCCAGTAAGCGCAAAGCATTCAAAGTACATTTAGTGGCCCATTCCATGGGGGGCTTGGTGTGCCGTGCCTTTCTGCAAAATGACCGCATTAGCAGCCAGCCCGATCGCGATTTAGTGGCCAAAGTATTTACCTATGCCACCCCACACAACGGCGTGGAAATCGTAGGCCAAAACGTGCCGGCCATGCTATCGCTATGGGACATAAACAACTTTAACCACAAAGTAATGGCGGGCTATTTAGGTTTACCAAGCAATTCCAAGCGTGTTGATAGCCTTAATGGCAAATTTGATGCCAACCGTTTCTTTTGTTTTGTGGGCACGAACCACCGCGACTACGGCGCCGCTTTTGGCGTGGCCAAATGGGTGGCAGGCGAAATGAGCGATGGCTTAGTAGCCATTGCCAACGCCACTGTGGAGGGCGCGCCGCGCGCCTTTGCCCACCGCACCCACAGCGGCCCCTATGGGGTGGTAAATTCAGAAGAAGGCTACCAAAACTTAGTGCGGTTTTTATTTGGTGATGTGCGTGTGGATGGCTTACTCCATATCGAAAAACTGCCATTGCCACCCACTGTGCAAAAAGCCTACGACCAGGGCCATAAGGTGCGTGGCTCGTATTACTTTGAAGCTAGCGTTACCCCTCGTGGCTTGTTTGGCCTGCAGCTTTCCGAGCGCCAACGGCACACCTACAGTGCAATTTTACGTGGCTTTGATGAAATGCTGCGCCCAGAAAAGCAAGGCCTTAGCAAACCACGCTCGCCGCGTTTATTTTCGTTATTTCTTGAAAAAGACAAAATCACCGTGGGGCGCACCATGGTGTTTTCTTTACAGCTTGCTGTCTCTACCACGGGCTACGACATTGATAAGAATTTCTTTCTTTCGCGCCATGTGGAAGGCGAATACTTATTCCGCGACACACTTATTATCAACATTACTGATAACCCCGCAGGGCGCCGTGTGCGCTACCTCTTTTCAGATAGCCAGTGGAGTGAAAGCCGCGGCCGCGAGGTGCACAGCAGCGATGGCACGCATTACCATATTCCCATTGAATCCACCAAAGGCTTTGCTGCACAACTGGTGTTAGCCATTCAACCAAGCTAATTGCAGGCCATGCGGGCGGTTTGCCTGCCGCCCAACATGGCGCTGCAGCCACTGTACACACTTACCTTTTATCCCTGCGCTGCTGCATTGACTTAGCAGTCTAGGCAATCCTATGCTCGTTCACCTTAACATTGCTCAGTGTCATTTATGGCAGCTTTGCACCTCTACAAGTTGCTCAACCAATAGGAGTATCTTATGCCTGTTCGTAAAATGAATTTGGCTGGCCGTGGCGGCCGCGTTGCCGTGGTAGATGGGTTACGCACCCCCTTTGCGCGCATTGCCACACACTACGACGGCCTTAACGCCATCGATTTAGGCACCATGGTGGTAAAAGAACTAATGGCGCGGAACAATTTAGATCAAACCGAGGTGGAGCAACTGGTG
>Ga0079226_10000379_pt1 | contig 30791 bp, 21 predicted proteins | sample Poulit2014_FD_76345 | JGI IMG/M metagenome (GOLD analysis project Ga0079226, IMG submission 76345) | Agricultural soil microbial communities from Georgia to study Nitrogen management - Poultry litter 2014 | ecosystem: Environmental > Terrestrial > Soil > Agricultural land | place: USA: Georgia...
ATTCAGCTTTGGTTGCAACCCTCTTTGTTGAAGTATAGAATCCAAGTATATACTTGTTCCTTTTTCTAACAAATCAGGCTCATTAACATACTGACAAACTAAAATATCCAGTACATCTGCTTCTACTCCAGTCATGGATGAGAGCGCATTTGTATCGATCTGTATTTCCCCCGTCATTTTGCCAAATTGAATAGGAATATGAAGATTTCCATTTTCAGTATGCTTACTGTCTTCACATTGAGACAAGCCTTCGATTATTTTTTGATACAATGCATTACTCATACTTGTAAAATAATGCTCGTTTATCTTCGTTTCCTGTTGTCGAGGAAGCTGTATCTGATACTTTTGCAGTATATTTTTTAAGTCCCCTGTTTCTTCAAACATAGCAGAAATAAACCGTTCCACACCTGATTTTAAATAATGGTTTACCATTTTCGTAAATTCTTGCAAGAAACTCTGATTATCCGAAAGGTTCTTATTCATTTCTTGAAAGAATAATGGATTGATTGTATCCGCCGGCATTTGATTTAATTGATCTGCGCCATACTTCTTTTCCATAATAGCAAGAATTTGCTTAGTTAAATAAGACTTATACCATTGATTAAACTGTTCCCAAGCAGTCTCACTTGTTAGCTTCGTTTGCTTTTCAAGTGATTGTTCAAACTTGGCGTGCAAAGATTCCATGAATTTCCATTTCCGATGAAAATCCGTTTGTAAGAAAGGAAACAAAGAAGCCTCATATATGACAAAAAATTTAGCAACTAAAAAATCGGTGACACGCTGCATCATTTCTTTTCTGGCACGTAAACGTAATTTGTAAAACAAATGGTGATTTTCCTCATACATCTCTTGCCAAATAATAAAAGTCTCTGATTGAATGATTGGAAAAATATTATTTTCTGCAACTTCTTCTTTCACTTTTTTCGAAGGGAAATGCTCCAAATACGCAGAATCAAAACTGTTTTTCTCTCGATCATATAAAATCATCACTTGAAATGGTGCAATACGTTCCATTACTGAGGAATGAACAAAAGGTTCTATATAAGCGTCTGGTTGAAGCGGATGAAAATCTTGCATCTTTTTGCCCCCATTTTTTACCTGGTTCGTACGAGCTCTAATCTATTATTATATCAACTTTGTTACCGTTTGCAAAATACATTTATTTACAAACAAATAAACCTTTACAAGAAAAGATGATATCTTGTAAAGGTTTAGATGCTAAAAACAACTACTCATTTATTTAGATGCGCGCTTTATTTTATTCAATTCTGCTTTCTATGCTATTCTGTCATTCATTAATGCTTATACACTTTTATCTGATTTTTAAAAGATCAAAGCATTCTTTATAAAGCCTATATAATAGATTCGTTTAATTCATATTCATAATACATGCTTTTTCTTGCGTATATTCTAATATGGAGTCTGTACCATATCCACTTTCTTTCACACCGCCAAATGGAACATCTACGCCAATAATGCCATACGTATTCACCCATACGGTTCCAGCTTCAATTTGATCTACTAAACGGTGTGCTCGACCTAAATTTTGCGTCCAAACCCCAGCCGCTAAGCCGAATTTTGTATCATTGGCCATCTGGACTGCTTCCTCTTCTGTATGAAAAGGAATGACTACCCCTACTGGACCGAATATCTCGTCGCGCGTTAACCGATTCGTTTGTGTTTCAAACTGAATCAATGTCGGCTCTACCCAATAGCCTTTTTGGTATTCGTCTTTTTCAGGAAGTAAGGTCTCTCCACCATATCGTCCTCCAACTATGATTTTTGAACCGTCTGCCTTTGCCTCTTCAATAAACCCACATACTTTTTCATATTGTGAAGCATTCGCAATGGGTCCCATAGTATTTCCAGTGTCCAAGGTATCTCCAAATTTTACATAACCTTCTCCCTGTAAAATATGTTTAACTTTGTCGATGACTTCGTCGAAAATTGATCGTTGAATTAATATCCTGGACCCCGCCACACAAATTTGCCCTGCATTTCTGGTAAATATTCCCTGGATGACTCCTTGTACAGCTTGGTCAATATCCGCATCTTCAAATACAATATTCGGAGACTTCCCGCCCAATTCAAAGACTAAAGAAGTCGGTAAGTGAGCAGTAGCTTTTGTAATCATTTCAGCCGTTTTCTTAGACCCTGTTAAACTTACTTTACGTACTAATTCATGACTCACCAGATAATCGCCAATTTCACTTCCTTTCCCTGCAATGACATTGACTGTTCCCACAGGCAATACCTCTTTTAATATTTCTCCATAACGTAAAGAACCTACTGCAGCTTGTTCAGAAGGTTTTATCACAACAGTATTTCCGGCCGCTAATGCATACGCTGCTTTTATCGTGAAAGTGAATAATGGTGCATTCCACGGTAAAATTCCCACAACAACCCCATATGGTTTTCTTAATGTATAACTGAAATTTTTGTCTTTTGTTTTTACGGTTTTCCCTTGGGCACCAACATGTACTGCTGCACCAGCCGCATCATACCAAATCTCTTGAAGCACATGCGCTAGATACTGGTATTCATCGAGTACCCATCCATTATTTAAGGCTTCCAGTTCAAGTAGCTCACTTGCATAAGGCAATATGGAATCGCCTATTTTACGTAAATAATCTCCACGTTCCCGAGCGGATAATCCTGACCACTCGTGAAATGCTTTATTCGCTCCTTGAATAGCCCGTTCAGCATCATCGCTTGTACTGCGAGGAATCTGCGCCCACACTTTTCCTGTAGCAGGATTAACACTATCTGAAGTTCTCCCATCACTCGATTCAGTTAATTCGCCATTAATAACATTCGAATAGGTTTTTAATGCGCTTGTATTAATCGGCATTTCGCTTCCCTCCCTTTCTATAACTTTTTATTACATAACTTCCAGGACATCTGCAACATGATCTAAATGAACAGATGAATGACCTAAATATTGACTATAATACTGCGCCTGTTTTAAATATAAATGACAATCCAGTTCTTCGGTAAATCCGATTCCACCATGAATCTGAATGTTATCACCGGCTGCTTGTAATAATTTTTCAGAAACAAAAGAACGAGCGCTATAAACAGCTGCTACTTTATCTGGCTCCTCTGTATCTAATATCCAATTTGCGTAGTGACTTAAGGAGCGTGCGATTTCTAGATTCACTTTCATATCAACAATGCGATGTTTAATCGATTGAAAACGTCCGATAGCTTGGCCGAATTGTTCTCGTATTTTTGCATATTCTGTAGCCATTTCAACAACATGCTCCATGGCCCCCACCAGATAAGAACTTAAAGCAGCATTCAAATAAAGCAACCCTTCTTCAATAATTTCCCATCCATTACCAAGCTCCCCGATAACTTGATCGGTAGAAACCCGAACATGGTCAAAAGTAATTCTAGTTAATTGTTTCGTCTTATCAATCGCTTGTTGCTGATGAACCGCCGCATCTTCTTTGTTCATATATACGAGAGAAACTCCTTCTTCATGACGAACAGGCACTAAAAAGATATCTGCAAACTCTCCGTACGGCACTGCTATCTTTTCTCCATGTAGCACATACCCCTCTTTTTCTTCCGTTAATGCCAGCTCAATCCCTTCAGTAGAAAAATCTCCCCCTTCTTCTAAAACAGCTAAGGATACTTGCTTCTCGCCTAATGCAATGTCATTTAACACTTGTTTTTGTGCATCCGTTCCGTAACGCTTTAAGATAGGAACTGCAAACGCCATCGTTTCTAAATACAAATTGGGGACAATTGCTTTACCTAGTTCTTCAAAAGTTGGCACCATATCCAGTTGGGATAAATCCAAACCATCATAAGCTTCTGGTATAGGAATCATCGTAGACCCCAATTCAGTTAAGGTTGCTGTCATTTTATCGAACGTTTCAGTATTGCCATTGATTAAATCGCGGGCAATCTGCGTGAATCCAATATCTCCTACTGCTTTTTTTATTTGTGTTCGAAACATTTCCTGATCTTTCGTTAATGCAAAATCCATCGTTTTCCCTCCTTGAAGTTAACGTCCCATATCTTTAGGTAACCCTAACACACGCTCCCCAATAGTGTTGCGTTGTACTTCACTCGTTCCCCCTCCAATAGTCTGCCCAAAAGAAGCTAAATATAAATCTCCCCATTTCGTATTTGCGGAGGCATTTTCTTCGCGCAGCACACCTTGATGTCCTTGGATTTCAACTGCAAACGCTGATAATTCTTTGTTTAGTTCACTGACAACTAATTTATCAATCGAACTTTCGGCACCAGGTTGACCATTTTTTAATGTCGTTGTTAAATTCCGGTAATAATTTAATAACGACCCTTGAACACGTGCATAAAACTGGGCTAATTTTTGCCGTATAGAAGGTTGCTTAATCAATGGCTTCCCATTAATATGGTTTGTTTTAGCTAATGTTACTGTCTCTTCATATAATCGCTCCAGTTGAAAAAGTTCGGCACCAATGCCAGTACGTTCATGCAGCATTAAACCAATCATCACGCGCCATCCTAAGTCGATTTCTCCGATAATGTCACTATCTTCTGCAATAGCATCTGTTAAATAAATCTCATTGAAATCTTGTTTGTCATCCATTTGCACAATAGGAGCCGTTTCCACGCCTTCTTGATGCATATTAATTAAAAAAGCAGTTATGCCACGATGTTTTTTCTCTGGATGACGGCTTGTGCGAGCAAGTAAGAAACATTGATCGGCGACATGCCCAAAACTGGTCCATACTTTCTGTCCATTAATCTTCCACTGACCATCTTTCTTTTCTGCTTTAGTTGTAATGACAGCTAAATCAGATCCTGCATTCGGTTCCGAATATCCTTGGCACCAAATTTCCTCCCCTGTTAAAATCTTCTCTAAATATCGCTCCTGTTGTTCTTTCGTTCCAGAGTCAATTAATGTAGGACCAACCATATGAATTCCTATATAATTGATCAGTGGCGGGGCCTGGACACGCACCATTTCCTGATGATAAATAATTTCTTCCATCAATGTTGCATCCCGACCTCCAAATGCTTTAGGCCAGGCAATAGCTGCCCATCCTCCTTGATACAATTTATATTGCCACTCACGTAAAAACGTTGAATACTCCTCTAAGTTCTCTGGCAAGGACCGATTGCCTTCCAGCCATCCGTCAGGTAAATTATTTTCTAACCAATTTCTTAATTCAATTCGAAATGCCTCTTCTTCCTCAGAATATGAAAAATCCATGCCCTCTTCCTCCTCTCATTTTTATTTTTAATTTGTTGGTACCCACTGCGGTAGTGAACGGTCGTCCACTATACCATCCCATTTCATTTTCACTGGCATGCCGATATATACATCCTTCGCATCACATTCCAGTACATTACACATGATCTTTACTCCTGGTACATCTTTTAATTGTCCTTGTGCAATGATAGTTGGCAGATCATCTTGAAACCCAGGTAAAAACGGACGATAACTCACTACAAACGAATAAATAGTTGCTTGAATATCGGCACCAAAGTTTTCCCAGCTCATCTTCTCACTTCCACAATTTGCGCAACTTGGTCCTGGCGGATGTGCATACGTCTGACAATCGTCACATTTTTGTAAAGCTAATTGATGATTATCTGCTGCATCCCAGTAAGGATGGTTATCTTGTGTTTTTAACGGTACAGGTTTTTGATAAGTCATACTTTCCCTCCTAGTTTCTTAATACAATAGCTCCTGCAATATCTGGTCCACTCCAACCAGTTAATAAACCTAATTCACAATCTTTCACTTGTCGATCTGTTCCTGCATATTCATGCCGTAATTGTCTTACAATTTCAATGGCATTATTCATTCCATGGGTGTACCCTTCTGATAACATACCACCTGCAGTGTTTGTCGGTAATTTACCACCCAAACGAAGATGTCCATCTTTAGCAAAATCACCCGCTTCGCCGCGTTTTACAAATCCATAAGCTTCTAACTGCCGCAGTACAACCCAACTAAAGCAATCATAGATGGAGGCCACCTGAATATCATCCGGCGAAACTCCTGCATTGTGAAACACTTCTTGTCCAACATAATCAGAAGCTACTTGATCTATATCACTCCAGTAATGCGCATGAGGATGTGTTTGCCGCACCGACATCCCTTGTATATAAACCGGTTTTGACTTCAGATGTGCAGCACGTTCCTTCGATGTGACAATAATTGCATTTCCTTCGTCCAACTCCAAACATGAATCGTGAATATTAAACGGATAACTAATATCAGGTGTTTCCAAATATTTTTCCATTGTTAACGGTTTTCCATGTAGGAAAGCTTTAGGGTTTCGCTGCGCATGTTCATAAAAACTAAGACAAACATGGCCTAAATCTTCTTTCGTAATGCCTGTTTCATGCATATGTCTTGTTGCAAACATTCCGAACCACTGAGAAGGACTGGCAGAACCGTAGGGAATAATATAACTTCCTTCCGGTAGTGCACTTTGCAACATATCCGGATCATATCCACGACCTACGCGCTGTCCAGAGCTTCCATTCATCGAGCGAAAAATCAAGACAGTATTTAACATACCTGATTCAATTAGGGATATCGCATCCCCAATGAGCATCTCCGTACTGCTTCCCCCGCCTTGAATATCTTTCACATATTTTGGACGCACCCCTAAATAGGTTGCTAATTCATGCGATGTACAAGAATCACCTTCGTTATAATTCATAAAACCATCAATGTCAGATGCTTTTAACCCAGCATCTTGAATAGCATTTCGCGAAGCATCTAAAGCCATATGTAATGGAGTCGTCCCTGAATTCCGGGAACGTTCACTTTCTCCTACGCCTACAATGGCATATTTATTTCGAATATCTCCCATCGTTTATTCCTTCCTTTCTTCTCTTCTACTTTACGTTAAGGTAAAAACTGCTTCCCCAGTCCCAACGACATCTTCATCTTGTTTAACAGCGAATAAATCGATTGTCACCTCTTTATTCGCCTTGTCTTTTACGTTGCCATGACAAATAATAATATCCCCGGGCTTAGTCATTTTTCCAAAACGCATGTTAAAACGAGCTAACTTCGCTTGATTCGCGGCAATTTCCATCGCATATTGTCCGAGAAAACCCATGACTAGCATCCCATGGGCAATGACACCATCCATCCCCACTTCTTTAGCAAATTCATCATCTAAATGCAGTGGATTATAATCTCCAGAAGCGCCTGCATACTTCGCTAATTGAACTTTTGTTATCGACTCTTTTTCAAATGCAGGAAGTGTATCTCCTGCTTTAACTTGAGTTAAATCTATCATTACTATGTCCTCCTTTTCTGCTTCCTTAAGCAGCAGGCCGATATATAATATTCATTCGACTGACGCAAGCGAGTGTACCATCCGCTTGTGACATTTCTGTATCCAAAATAATAAACTGCATCTTTCCGCTTTTTCCTTCTTTTTCATAAATATCTGCTACTTTCATTTGACAATGGAGTGTATCGCCAATTCGAATGGGAACATGATAAATAAATTCTTGTTCCCCGTGCAACATCCGGCGTTGATCAAGTTCTAGTGGCATTTTAATATCCCCATGATTCATTGCCACTGGAAAGGTAGGAGGAACAATCGCCCCTTTATAGGGCGACTCTTCCGCATATGATTCATCCGTATAGAGCGGGTTATGATCTCCAATTGCTTGTTGAAATTGCATAACATGCCTGGACTCCACAACAAATGTATAAGGTTCGCTAGTTAGTCCAATCGAATCTTCGGTTACTTCCATTCCTATTCACTCCTTTATTATTTCTTGACTATTAACGCGTCCGCTGCAACGACGCCATCTGGATAAACGATTAAAGGATTAATATCAATTTCTTGAATAACCGCTTGATGTTCTTCCATCATTCGGGATATTTTTAATAAGACATCTACTAGAGCTTCTTTATCTAAAGGCTGTTGATTACGCACTCCTTCAAATAATTCAACTCCTTTTAACTCATTTAACATCCGATATGCTTCTGGTTTTGTAATTGGATTCACCCGAAAAGCAACATCTTTAAAAACTTCAACAAACACACCACCAATTCCTAACATGATAACTGGACCGAATGTATCATCCGTCGTCACGCCAATAATGACTTCATGCCCTTCTGGTAACATTTCTTGGACAGATACACCGTTAACTTTTGCATGTGGTCGTTGCTGTTTTACATTATCCAAAATGGTTTCATAAGCTTTAGTTACTTCAGCTTCTGTCTGTAAATTTAATTGAATCCCGTTCACTTCTGTTTTATGTGCAATATCAGAAGAGTCTACCTTTAACACAACTGGGAAACCGATCTTTTTAGCAAATTGACTTGCTTCTTCTTTTGTCGTTGCGAGATGTTTTTTAGTAGTCCGGACTCCGTATGCTTCTAAAATACGACTGGAATCTATTTCACTTAATGTTTTTTCTGGAGGCAACAAAGGAGAAATGTCGAATGGCAATTGGGGCTCCACTTTCTCTTGCACTTTTTTCTCCGTTTGATGGGCTCGATATCGCTCACTATAATCTACAAGCTTGGTTAAACCTCTCACCGGATTTAAATCACCACGAACGACAGGAATACCATTTCGTTCTAGATATTCTGTTCCTTGCGGTTTCGACATCCCTTCCAGCGGGAAAGTCGTAACAAATACAAGTTTGTCCGTCTGCTTACATATCTCAACAAACTCTTGTAATACCGGCGTATTCTCATCCCACTCCATTGGAAATTCAGAAAACATAATGATGTCTGTATCGGGATCATTTACTAAAACACGCAGTGGTTCAATAAATAATTCCGGATGGGTAATAGCAGCCGCTGCAGTTAAATCAACAGGGTTGAGGGCACTTGCAAAGCTCGGAATATTCTTTTCTATTTCTGCTTTCACTTCTTTTCGTAAAGGATGTATATTTAGGCCATAGGATTCAGCTCGGTCCGCTTCATTAATACCACGCCCCCCTGAACTCGTAATAATCGCTGTATTTCTTCCTTGTGGTAACTTATTCGCACTAAAAAATTTGGAAAAAGAAATAATATCATCATAATCATCTGCCCGAACAATCCCCGTTTGTTTAAAGAAGCTATCATAGACCCTGTCTGCTCCTGCTAAGGAACCTGTATGAGAAGATGCTGCCCGGCTTCCCGCACTACTTCTGCCTGATTTCATAATGATAATCGGTTTATTTATTTCTAACGCTTGCTCTCCCAAACGTCGTAATTTTTCCGGATTCTTTTCTCCCTCCAAATAACCACTCGCTACCATTGTCTTTTCGTCTCTCAACATATATTCCAATACATCGGAAAATGCCGTATCTACCTCATTCCCAACACTGACAAAATAATTAAATGTAAGACCATGCTGCGCCGCTGCAATGTAAGTTAACACCCCGAACGCTCCACTCTGCGTGACAAAACCTACGTCACGACGCTCTCCAAGAGGGATTTCCGTTAATCCAGGTGAGAAAGTCCCCATTAACCCATTCGTTGTATTCATTAATCCAACACAGTTAGGACCGATGATTCGCATACCGTACGTATTCGCAATGTCTTTTAAACGTTCTTGTGCTTTTTCCCCTTCTTCCCCAATTTCAGAGTAGCCCGAAGCAAATACAATGGCTGCTTTCACACCACTTTTTCCACTTTCTATCAAGCATTCTTCCACCCTATTTAAATTCACACATAAAATAGCTAAATCCACGTCCTGTTGAATATCTGCTACATGTTGATAACAAGTCAATCCAGCTATTTCCGTTGACTTCGGGTTAATTGGATATAAATCCCCTTTAAAACCCGCGTTCATCAACGCTTTTAATTGCCTGTATCCAATTTTATTTTCATTTTCCGAAGCACCAAAGACCGCAATACTATTAGGATGAAACAGAGAATCTAACGTCAACTCAGAAGTTTGTACTTCTTTCATCATTTTGGCTCCCTCCTACATTTGTTCTATTTACTAGTTACTTTATCAATCAGATAACAAATTACTTTTTTATGTTTCATCATTTAATTAAACTATTTAGAGCGTTTTAAAAGTTTCTAAAAGATTTCTAAACAGGTTCACAACAGAGTTTGGAAACGGTTACAAAATAAGTTTTAATACATCATCATCCCGACTTCTTTTTATGATAACCCCGACTTTACAACATGATAAACGCTTTTGAATGTGCCAATCCCTTGTTGCCCCATGATTTTTCCGCGTGTATCTTTCATGGGATTTGAATGAATTAAACGCATGAATAAAAAATATTTTTCATAAATGAATAAAATCTTCTACTAGCGATTACATAATAATAATATATGGCGACCTCTTCCTTATTCTGCTTTTTCTAACATGGTCGTTGTTTTCTTTTCTTTAAATCCTGTCACTTTTTTAGGTATAAAAAGGATAAACAAACTAGCTGCTATACAACAAACGGAAAAAAATATCGCCGTCTTAGCAAGAGCCTGTACGCCGCCTCCCCCTGCTGCAAATAAAGCAAAGATCATAATAGCGAAAGATGCTCCTGTACGTTGCACAACATTTTCAATACTATTGAACGTAAACGTAATCACACCCACACGAGATGGTTGTACGTTTGATAAGACGATTGCTCTTGTAGTTGGCCCGGCAAGACCAATCCCTGAACCAATGAAAATCATTGAAATCGATAAATAAAGATAAGAAGTTTCCATAGTGGCTAATGCCAGCATTCCTGCGCCGATCAATACAAAGGCAATACTTAATCCGAGCATCAATCTTGCCGAAAACTTCACAATCAACTTACCGCTGACATAAGTCCCTAATGCCGTTGCAGTAAAGATGATCAACTGTAGCAGACCCACTGCTGTCGAAGATTTCCCTTGTACATCTTGCAGAAAAAACGTCATCAAATACATCACACCACTATAGGTTAGAAATAGAAATACTACTATAACAGCAGGTACCCAGAAGGTGCGAGCTGCAGCATATTCCATATCAAACATTGGTTTTTCTTGCTTTTTTTCAGCAATAATAAGCAATAGAAACGCTAAAGCAAAAACGATAACCGATGGAAGCCATATCCCTGATGATAATCCATAATTATTAATAAAAGTTGGGATGGTTAATAAACTAGCCATAATCAAAAACATCAACCCCACGCCCATAACATCAAATGACTTCTCTTTCGTTCCTTGGATATTCGGCACGCCAAATATAAAGATGAATAACGATAGTAAACTCAATAAAGCACAGAACCAAAAGTTGGCTTCCCAACCCATCGTGTCAACTAATGCCCCGCTTAGAAAGGGTCCAATGGCAGCACCAACAGCCGAATACACTCCAAATGTACTTAACGCTTTTCCGCGTTGTTCTTCCTCAAAAAACTTCCCCACATAAGCAAATCCTGCTGGAACAATAGCTGCACCCGCAACCCCTTTCGCAAACATGCCAACAATCAATAACCAAAAAAACGGAGTGATGGCAGTTAATGTAGAGCCAACCGCCATTAAAGCTGCCCCAAATAAAACAACTGCCTTTTGACTGTACACATCACTTAGCCACCCGAGCAAAGGTTGAAATCCGGTCAGTCCTAAAGCGAATCCAAGCTGTATCCAAACGGCATAACCAGTACTCAAGTCAAAAGTGGCTAAGATTTTCGGATAAGCTGGTAAACCTGTAGCCATAATCAAGACAATAAACGACACGCCAATGCACAACAAATGAAAATCTGTTCTAATGTTTCTTTCAGACATAATAATCAACCCTTCCTTAATTTTACATATGATCATACGCTTTGGTTTACTTTGTTTTTGCACAAAAATAGCTCATTCAATTTGACATGTCTCTGTATCGTTTCATCTATAACTATTTTGTTTCCAGTTTATCCTTCATAAACTTTCTTCTTTTTATAAACTATCTCTCCATTTATCCATGTGGATAGGACTTTAATATTTTTTATATCCATGGGATTCACTGCTGTTGGATCTTTATCCAGCATGGCAAAGTCAGCATCTTTACCAATTTCAATCGATCCGCTACAATCAGCGTTAAAATTTAACTCTGCTCCATAAATGGTCATGGCTTTCAAAGCTGTAACAACATCAATACACTGATCCTCTCCTAAGACATTTCCTGCGTCTGTAACACGGTTAACAGCTGCCCACACCGAAAACAACGGAGAAATAGGAGTGACGGGACAATCCGAATGCAACGTAAACAGTAGATTATGATTCACCGCATCTTGCAGCGGACTGATTCTCTCGGCACGTTCTCTGCCCAAAAAAATATGATTATGACGTTCCCCCCAATAATAAACATGGTTAATAAAGAATGAGCCAGCCACATCAAGTTCCGCCATTTTTTGTATATCTGCTTCCGTCGCAGTTTGAACATGCTCAATGCGATGTTTGTGTTTTGTTCGTGCGTTGCTGTTTAACGCGTTTTCATACGCTTCTAAAATCGAGCCAATAGCCCTGTCGCCGTTTCCATGTATTGCAATTCGAAAGCCTCTGTTGTGTAATTCCAAAACGTCTTCATTAAATGCTGATTGTTCTTGAAATAATTCTCCATATTGATCCGGTTCACAAGCATATCCTTCCCGTAATGCACCTGTTAAAGCCTGCAAGGAGCCATCTTGAAACATTTTAGCTCCGTCTAAACGTACTTTCCCAGCTGTTTCTTTCTTCCATTGCGCATCTATCTCTTCCGCCGTATAATCAGCGTATAACCCTTCTTCTTGCAGAATGGTGTGTAAAAGAATCACGTTCATCCGCAGCGGATTTATCCCTCTTTTAGCAGCCTGTAAAATTACATTCAATTCTTTTTGGGAATTTCCTGACATTCCTAAAGCTGCTTCTGTATTGGTCGTTATCCCTTCAGCTAAATAATCGTGAGTAGCTTTCGCCAACGTATGAATCATCTCTTCTTCCGTTTTTTCCGGCTGTGCCCTCGCTACGTACGACATCGCTGTTTTTTCAAACAACAACCCATTTAATTTCCCACTACGATCCCTTCCAAAATACCCTTCTGCTGGATCAGAAATCGCTTCATCAATTCCCGCTATTCTAAGCGCTGCTGTGTTTACAACCGATAAATGTCCAGAAATATGGGACACACAGACGGGATGATGAGGCACGACTTTATCCAATTCCGCTCTAGTGATATGCCTGCTTTCCTCTAAAGAGGTGTCATCATAGCCAAATCCATTCACCCATTCTCCAGCAGGCAGCTGCTTTGCATGTTCTTGTAGCCTGATAAGAATATCCGGAATGCTTTGATTGGGCGGAGTGCTACAATCTACAAAATGAAGCATCTGCGAATACCCATAAATATGATTATGGGTATCCACAAACCCTGGAATTAAAGTTGCTTCTTCAGCATCCACCACATTCGTTTCACGCGTGATGATTAATTCCTCTTCCGGAACTTGACTTGCTTGCCATATCCCGACAATCTTCCCTTCATGAACAGCAACGGTTCCAGCACATCTATTATGATCATCCAACGTTAACACTCTTGCGTTATGAATGATGAGATCTGCTTTGATCATTATGCCCCTCCTTAACACTCATTTTTTGATAGCGCTTTCATTTATTGGAATATAAGAAGTTCATTTTTTACATGACACGTTAACTACATAACCAATCATTATTTCACGTATCATTTCCGTCTGAATAGTTTAATTTACAATACGAATACTACCAACTCCTTTTTTCAATATTATACAGACTCGATGTAATTTCTTTTTAAAAATTCACTATTAATAATCTATTGATTAGTGAGTCAACATTTATTTTACTCCTTAAGAAGTCACTACATGCGCAAAAAAATAAAGGACGTACTGAAATCGAGTGCATTACGCTCCCGACTTCAGTACGTCCTAAACACGACATTCGTTCAGTACAGCCATCAAAACTATTCTTTTATTTTTTTATCCAATCTTTGATTACCTGTCCTACTTTTTGTGAAGGACTTTTTTTGTCATTTTCAATGGTGCTTATATAGGACGGCGATAAGTCTAATTCTTTCGCCACTTGTACAAGGGTCAGCCCTAATTTTTCCCGATGTCTTTTCAGTTGGTTGCCCAGTTGCGTGTATTCTTTAGCAGGAAGTTGCTTGTTTAGTCTGTTTCTCTTCCCTTTTGAAGCAGTATTTTCACTAATGGTTCGATACTGTTCTTTAATTTCGACTGGCGGATTCACTATAATCTTCGTTTGCATCCATAATCTCGACCAGCCATTTTTGGCAGCTACAGTTTCATCCCAATTGATGTATTCCCAATTATGAATAAGATGATCTTCCTGTAATTTATCAAGCGCTTGTTCAAATCGTTCTCTCGTACGTGAGGGTGTTCGCTTATTGATTTCTTTACCAATAGACCTAAACAAACTGCTAATTTTATACGGATTCTGATAATTTTCTTTTCTCGCTTGGGTTCGCCAACGCCACGTGAAATATCGAATCAATTTCTTTTCCCATTCTTCTTGGACAGGATTATACTGAAGCGCCTTTAAAGGAAAAAGAGCTGTTTGTCTCCCAAATGACGCCAAATACGGAGCAAAACCTTGCCCAGCTGTCATTGAAAATCCTTCCTCCAAACCTTCACTACTCATGTCACACTCCTTATGATGCTTATCCAAAAAAATAAAGGAGCGGCCTTGCAAATTTTTTTGTATAGGTTTTCCTTTTTCATATAATACAGCCTTAGAAAAATTAATCCAGATACTTTGTATTTTTACGACCGATCGGATCACTTGAGAGATTTGTTCTTTTTCAAAGCCGCCACGCCTGCCATTTCCACTGAGCTTGGCTTTTAAACCACGCATTCTCAGTATATCTTGCCATTTAATTTCTATAATGTCCTTTTCATGATCAGCTTGCGAAAGAAACAAACTGCAAAGCGCATCCAATGTATCAATATCCACTTCAGACACTTCACGTACCCAATCCCATGATTGTCGAAGTTTAGATGAATCTCTATTGTCTTCTCGCTGTCCATATGGAATAATTTCAATGGTTCCTTCAACTGTTTTTCTGTTTATCTTTGTGACCGGCCAATCATGATACGCGGAAAGTTCAAATTTCTTAGAAGAGAATGCTTCTCGTATAGATTGGTACGCAACATTGCTCATAACAGATGCATAATCACCATGAACTAAAGTAAGAGGAATTTGTTTATCAATCTGGGTATGATTTTCATCATGAGCTACAATGTGTTGCAATTCAAGAAACGTTTTCATATGTTGAACAGATACACCACTTATATCGATTGATGGAATAATTTGTTGGATCCAACCTTGAAAGTAATACTCGATATCTTGTAAGAAACGTCCCATGAAATGAGAATCCATTTGAAGATAAGTCATAATTTGTTTATGAAACTCTTCATTTAAATCATGAGTCGTTAAATTTTCCACCACCGCCCGTCCCATTGTTTCTTCCATATCCTTTAATACTTGAGTTGTTACATAATATTTATACCAGCTATAAAATTTTTCCCACACTGCATTTTCTGCTAAAAATGTATTGTTTCGTAAAAGCTCTTCCAATTTCATAACAGTAGTATCCAAAAAATCTGTATTTTTTAATTCGGGGTAACGTGTAATAGAAGCTCTTATAAATGTAGAATATTCCTGAAGAAAATGCGCAGCCAAGCTAATAGATAAACGAAAAATCACATCATTTCTTGCGGTGCTTCGAAGTTTCAAAATTAACTCCCTGTTATTTTGATTACTGTCATTCCAAACAAAAAATGTTTCCGCTTCACTTATACCACTAAAAATAGGAACTTTACGGTTTCGACCTTGCAATATATCTGCCGTAAAATGTTTAAGCCGATTCCTATTATCCATTCGTGTCTTCGCATCGTAAATACACAATATATGAAAACTATTAATTTTACTGATTAATGACTGGTTTCCTGAGTTGTTAAATTCGTTAGAAACAATATTTTTATGCGTCTCATCAACCATATCCAAACTGCATTCCTCCATTGTTTTAATAAATTTCAATGAAACATCTCAAATTTTATGACAGCGTTTACATAATAAAGTAGAAATATCGAGGTTCGTACCACTAAACTCAGTGGTTTATATAATAACACCCGCTTTCTAAAATATCAATAGCTTATTTGAGTTGCTTCAACGACCTTTTTCCTCAAAAAGAAGCTTTATAAATAGTAAATTCATTATTAAAAAATAGACTCTTAACGATTTAAGAGTCTATTTTTCAGTTTTAATTTTTATTTCAAGAAAATTATGAACAATAATTATTCCACTTTATTATGCTTTTTTGGTATAACAAAAACAATCATCATAATTAAAGCAAACGTCATACCAAGTATTGTCAAACTAATTAAAATCGGCCAGAATGAAAGGTTTGTTAAACCTAGTAAAAACAAAATAAAGAATACCGCAACAGCAGAAAATGCGACATAATCTTGCTTTGTAATAGATTTGAAATCAAACACGTGAGATATAACATTTTCCTTTTTAGTTAATAAGCTGATTATTACAACAGCAATTAGTGAAATAACTGAACCAATAATAACTGAAAAATCTGATCCTAAAATTTGAGCTAAAATAGTGCTTGTACCTCCTAAAATTATACCAGATAAAGCACCTTTAGAGTTCGCTCTTTTCCAATATAACCCTGCAATTATAGGAATAAAGGTGGCCCCAGCAAATATTTCCATAGTACCTACCAACAAATCCATAATAGAAGGTGTCATAATGGCTGCCACAGTACTAATAACTCCAATGGTAACTATCGCCCATCTGGATAAACTTATTGCATGCTTCTCACTTATGTCTTCGTTTTTCCCTCTTTTATGTCTCTCGTATACATCTCGAGAGATATGAATAGAAGCACCTAACAAATTTGAATCTACTGTAGACATCGCTGCGCCAAGAATACCGGTGATGATAACCATACCAATCCAAGGATTAATAACTTCTAATGCCAACATAGGAAATACCGCTTCAGGATCATCAAGACCTGGCAAATACACTTTTCCCATCATCCCTACTAATGACAAAGCAAAGCTCATAAATAAACCAACGAAAATTACCATTAATAAACTTATTCTTTTTATAATCTTTTCACTTTTAGCAGAATATACTCTTTGGATAGATGTTTGCGATATTGTATTTAATGGTAAAAAAGTGAGCCACCATCCCATAATAACAAAAAACGTCACACCTTCTACAAAGCTTAAAGAATCTGATCCTAAATTATTTGATAAAGATGAAGCAAAATTAGTAAAGGAATCTGTAGGGGTTAATTCAGGCTCCATTAAAAATATTCCAAAAATAACGACTAAGATTAAACCTAATACCATAATTAAAGATTGAGCCCAGTCAGTCCAAGCAACTCCCATTAAACCGCCGAAAGTCGTGTAAACAATAGTGACAACTGCAGTTATAATAATAGCCAAATTAGTATCAATACCTAATGTAGAGTTAAGAATGACTCCTATTCCTAAAATGCTCCCACCAGCTCCACCAATTAACCCTATAAACGAGAAAATAGTTGTCCAAATAGCTACTGATTTTGAATACCTAACTTCCATCATATCAGGCAGAGTAAAAACTTCATGATATTTAGCTATATGCCTTATTTTCCCTGATATAAAAAATAAAACAAAGTAAGCAGATCCCGCTGCTACTAATAACCAAGTATGAGAGAACCCTAGTTCATATACTTCTCCACTAAACCCCATGTAGGTGTTAGCCCCTACTACAGTCGAGAAAATAGTAGCGAATAAAACACTTGAATTCATTTGGTTTGAGGCAACATAAAAATCAGAACGATTTTGCTGCTTCTTAGACAATAATATACCAATAAAAAGCATTAACACTAAATAAGCAACAGGTATAATATATGTTATAGACAAAGATATCCCTCCTTCTATTTAGTTCAATCATTTTTTAATTTTAACAGTCATTTATTATAAAAAACGATGCTTTTATATAATAATTCAGTGAAATCAACTATATCGTTAACTGACGCAACTTCATGTGCATGCACATAACGAGTTGGCAAACATAAAGCACCGGTCGGAACCCCAGCTCCTTCTGTATGAATGGTTGCTCCATCCGTAGATCCAGCAGCTTGAACTTCTAATTGGTATGGTAAATTGTTTTCTTTCGCAACATTTTTTAGTTCACTTATTATTTTTTTAGACACTACTTGACCTATCATCGCTCGTTTAATATTATCCATTACTTTAATTGCTGGTCCTTCCCCAAGTTTAGAAATATACTCACTTTCATGATTTTTTGGTAAATCATTCGCCATCGTTATATCTAATGCCAGAGCCATATCGGGCTTAATTTGATGTGTTGCAGTACGAGCACCTCTACAACCCACTTCTTCTTGAACAGTAAATACAGCATAAATATCTGGTATTTCTGCTTCTTTATCATCAATTATTTTCAGCACTTCTATTAAAATAAACATAAGCAATCGATTATCTAAAGCTGTTCCGGATATTTTATTATGTAATTTTTGAAAAGAGTACTTAAATTTAACTGGCTGACCAATTTCAATTCCCATTTCTTTTATATCCTGAATATTGTCTGCTCCTACATCGATGAAATAATCGTTTGCTTCCGGGATACTGTCATCTCCATAAGGTCTCCCAGGTTGGATACTATTAATAACTCCAGAAATATATCCGTTTTCAGCCTTAATCTCACACTCTCTTGCATATAAATTTTGAGCCCTCACTCCACCAATAGGTTCAACAAATATAAATCCTTTTGAATCAATATATTTAACTAGCAATCCTATTTCATCCATATGTGCTGCGATCATGAGATTCTTTTTAGAATTTCCTTTTTTATATGCAATTACATTTCCCAGCGTGTCTGTTTCAATAGAGTCAACAAGAGGGCTGACTACTTGTTTCACATAGTCAGCTACATCTTCTTCATTCCCTGTCACACCATGTAGAGATAATATTTCCGGGAGAATTTGATCAACATTTTCTTTAATTTGTGTTTCTATATTTTTTTCTATTAAACTGACTCCTTATATTTATTATGACGTGATTAAACTATATCTTTTGAAAGTCCAAGCGTTGTAGATACGTATAATTTCATGCATTATTATCTGTCATACCTCAACATTTCAGCTATTTGTATGACTTAATTCTAACGCCGTAGAATATAAGATTTCAACGGCAGGAAGCATCGTATTTTCATTTATATCAAAACGTTCATTATGGTGCCCCGCCGCTAAATCTGTTCCAAAAACACAGTACGTTGCTTGACCTCCATTATTTTGTACAGCGTTCACAAAATAAGTTGCATCCTCAGAACCTGCGCTTTGATTACTTTCTAAACTAACATTTTTCATGAAGGAATGATTCTCGGCAACTTTAGCAATAGTAGAAGCTAAATGTCTAGAGCATGTTATATTAACAGCTTCTCCGACTACTTCTAAATTAAATTCTGCTTCTTGCATTAATGCAGAGCCTTCGATAATTTTCATCAATTTTTCTTTCATATATTGATTGATTTCAATTGTTTCTCCTCGAGTCTCCGCTTTAAGCGTCGCTTTATCGGGAACAATATTTCGCCCGGAACCTGCATGTACTTCTCCTATGTTTACTCTCGAGTAACCTGAAGAATGTCTAGGTATTGCATGTGCATTGAGTACTGCACTTGCTGCAGCAAGCAATGCATTTTTTCCTTCTTCTGGTTCGCTCCCTGCATGAGAAGAATTTCCTTTAAAAGTAATATCCATTTTTGTCGTTGCCATAAACCCATTGTTTGCTGCTACAAAATGTTGATGAGGCACACCTACTCCTATATGTGAAGCTATAAAGTAATCAACATCATCTACTACGCCAGCTTGTTGCATCGATTTAGCTCCTCTAGTTCCCTCCTCAGCTGGTTGAAAAATTATTTTAATACTACCATTTAGTTTTTCTTCATTTTCTTTTAATAACTTAGCAAGTCCTAAGCCGATAGCAGTATGCGAATCATGTCCACAAGCATGCATTGCTCCTGAAACCACAGAACGAAAGCCTGATTTTGCAGGAAAATGACTTTCATCATCTGACTCTAATATGGGTAACGCATCCATATCGAATCGGAAAGCTATAGTTGGGCCTTTTCTTTTCGTATCTAAAGTAGCTACTACTCCTGTATACCCTTCTTTAAAATAATCGAGAAATTTATGCTTGGCTCCATTTTTTTGAGCCCACTTAATATGTTCTTCGATGGATGAAAGACTAGGTTTTCCCATCATTTTAGTCTCGTCCATAACTTCTTTACCAACCTTTAAATTAAATCCCATTTCAGAAAGTTCAAAAGCTACTATAGAAGCAGTTCGCATTTCCAAAAAACCAGTTTCGGGATACTGATGGAAGTCTCTTCTCCACTTTTTCAATAATTCATTCAAATCCATATAATTTCATCCTTTTCTTTTTATCTTCTTTTTATACTAAATAGCAATTCTATAAAAATGTATGGACACCTGGCCCGTAAGGCAGTCCTGTGTAGTAAAAAATAGCCAATAATATTATCCAAGTAAACAGAAAGGCTAAGGAATACGGAAGCATTAAAGAAATATAAGTTCCTAATTTTGCCTTTTTATCATACTGCTGAATAAATGCAAGGACGATAATCATATAAGGAAATAACGGGGTCACAATATTCATGGAAGAATCAGCCACTCGATACGCTACTTGAGTAAAGGCAGGATGATATCCCAATTGCATAAACATAGGAATAAATATAGGTCCCTCTATAGCCCATTTAGCAGATCCTGAAGTAATGAATAAGTTTAATATCGCCGTGAAAATAATGTAGCCTACAATAAGACCAAAACCAGTAAAGTTGATAGACTCTAAAAATTCAGCTCCATTGACCGCTATCCAAACCCCCATATTGGACCATTCAAAGTAAGCTATAAATTGTGCAATAGCAAAAACAAGAACTATAAAATTCGTCATATCCTTCATCGCTTCACCCATATAAGCGCTTACATCTTTGCTTTCTTTAATTTTGCCAACAGTTATCCCAAACGTAATACCAATGATAATAAATGCCCCAAAAATAATCGGAACAATTCCATCCATAAATGGAGAATCAATAATCGCACCTTCTTCACCACGCAATGGACTGTTATTCGGTATGAGGGATACAAAAATAATAGCAACATATACAAAAAAAGCTAAAACTGCATAAATTAACCCTTTATTTGCGTTTGGTAACTCATCTTCATCCTCTTGTTCTACCCCTTCTCCTTCATATTTTCCTAATCTCGGCTCTACAAATCGAGATGTTACTAAGCCCCCAATAAATGTTAACACAAAAACAGATACAATATTGAAAAACCAATTATCAACAGGAGTAACAGTGATAGAATCATTTACGATAGCAGCAGACTCAGTAGAAATCCCTGCTAAAAGTGCATCAGTACCTGCTATAGCTAAGTTAGCTGTGAAACCTGCCCCAGCTCCAGCAAATCCAGCAGCTAGACCCGCAAGAGGATGTCGTCCGACTTTATAAAAGACAAGTGCAGCTAATGGTGGTATTAAAACATTTGCAGCGTCTGAAGCTAAATTTCCCATAATACCAATAAACACCAATGCATACGTTAGAAGTGCCGAGGGTGCTTTTAAAATAGTGGTTCTTATTGCATAATCTAATAACCCAACTTTTTCAGCTAAGCCAATACCTAACATCATAACTAGTACAAGTCCTAATGGAGCAAAACCTGTAAAGTTTTCAATCATAGAAGTCAGAATAAACTCTAAACCTTTTCCAGAAAGAAGGTTTTTAATAGGTTCTTCTTCCCCTGTACCTGGATGAACTACGGATGCACCTGACAAACTGAAAATAAGAGAGACAAACAGCATTGCAACAGCTAACAAAACAAACAGTAAGAAAGGGTCTGGGAGCTTGTTACCAATACGTTCTATCCCGTTAAGAATCCTCTGGAAGAAACTATTTTTCGTCTTCATGGTATAACCTTCTCCTTTTCTAGTTAAGTAATATAATAATCTTGATTATTGTAATTATTGTAGTTCTGTCAAATGAGTCAAATGACTGTATAAAAAGATAATGTCATTTAATAAAAATTTCAGAAGCTTTTAGGTAATTAAATGATATACTTTAAGAATATCTTCCTTTTTGCGTTACTAAAAATTATCTTGATAAAAAAATTAATAAACCTCCTTTCCGTAAAGAGTAGACGGACTTATGTGATCTGGAATAGGACATTTATAAGGGTTTTCCTTTTTAAAACTTTTAAATTCTTCTTTAATATCATTCATTAAGTCTTCTGATACTAATAAATTAACACCTGTTAAGGCCATTGTTTTAGCTGCTCGCATCATTCCTTTATGTGCAAATGAAGAAATACCTTGAGCAGTCATCTGCCATGTGTGCAGTGGTGTTCCTAAAGCACTTGTAGATGCAGACAACTGTGCTGTAGGGACTAACCAACTAACATCAGCTACGTCTGTTGACCCAAATAGCATTTTTCCAGTGTTTTTATAAGGAGCTATTGAATCTGAAAGATATTTTCCATTAAACTCTTTTCCATCCCCTTGATAGCCAAAACCTTCCATCATTTCGATATAGAAATCCTGTTCTGAAGAAGATAATGTGTCCCAAATTTCTTTTGCATACTCCTCTTCTTCTTTTGAAGGACTAGCTACTCCAACATTTTTAAAGTTTTCATATAAGGTTGCTTCTAACTGACGATTAGGTACAAAATTAGAACATCCTTTATTAAAATGGATAGACAACTCTGTTTCTGTCATTAAAGTAGCACCTTTAGCAATTTTACAAATTCTTTGATAAATTTCTTCCACTTGTTCCCTTTTCGGTGCCCTTATCAAATACATGACAGATGCATTGGACTGAACAACATTCGGCGAAAGTCCACCAGTATCAGTAACTGCATAATGTACTCTAGCATCTTGAATAATGTGTTCTCTTAAATAATTAGTACCTATGTTCATAATTTCAACAGCATCTAAAGCACTACGTCCTAAATGCGGGCTGTTAGCAGCATGAGAAGCAATTCCTTTAAACGTAAATTCAATTTGATAATTTGCTAAAGTAGATATATTCATAATAGAATTTGATGGAGAAGGGTGCCAGGTCAACGCACTATCCACACCTTCAAAAGCGCCATCACGAGCCATAAATGTTTTTCCAGATCCCCCTTCTTCTCCTGGACAACCATAAAAAACAACGGTTCCTGGCAAATCATTCGCTTTTAAGTAAGCTTTCACTGCACAAGCAGCCGCAAAGGCTCCTATTCCCAACAAATTATGTCCGCAACCATGTCCTACATGATTATCTAATGGCTTGAGCTCAGTGGCACAAGGTTCTTGGCTTAAACCAGGTAAAGCATCATATTCACCAAGAAAAGCAATTACTGGCTTTCCTGTTCCATAAGTTGCTGTAAAAGCGGTTGGAATATTAGCCACGTTTTTTTCTACTTTAAATCCTTGCTTTTTTCTTTCATTTATATAAAATTGAGAAGAATCATATTCTTCAAATCGAGTTTCTGGATGCTCATAAATATATTTGGAAGCATTCAAAAAGTAGTCGCTATTTTTTGTTAGATATTTTTCTATAAAATCTTGAATACTTTTTTTCACTACTATCATCCTTTGTTAAAAATTATCTTCTAAATACTGCTCTAAAACTTTTGTACCCTTCAAAATGTTAGAAACAGATGTATATTCTCTCGGGTTATGGCTTATCCCCTCTGTACAAGGAATAAACAAGAGTCCACTCGCACAGATATGGGACATATTCATGACATCATGCCCAGCTCCACTATTCATTTTCATATTAGAAAAACCAACTTTATTGCAAGAATTAAATAAGTTTTCTTGAATCTTTTCATTTAATTCCACTGGTAAATCATCTGCAATTTTATTCACCTTTATAGCAACATTTCTACTCCGTTTTACTTTTTCGACAAAACTTCTAATATAATCCACTAATTCATTTTTTAAAGAGGAATCTGTACTTCGAATATCTATGCCTAAAGATACTTTTCCTGGAATCATATTCATAGCGTTTGGTTTGACAGAAAATGTGCTGACTGTTGCAACAAGAGAAGAAGCATTTTTTTCATTTATTTGATTAGTAGTTTTTTCTATCCCATTTATAAGAGGAGAGATTGCAGTTAGAGCATCTTGTCGATCCTTCATTTCAGTTGTACCAGTATGATTTGTCAACCCTTCGCAATTTATAATAAAACGTGTTGGTCGAGCAATTCGATGAACAATTCCAATCTCTTTTTTATTATTTATTAGTTTTTTTCCTTGTTCAATATGCACCTCGATAAATTGTTCTATTTTTTCTGCATCTAACGAAGCCTTTTCTATTTTTCCCCAATTTAAACCAGACTGATTAACCGCTTCTCTTACAGATATACCATTTTCATCTGTAATATTCGCTACTTCATTCTTGTCGAGTAAGCCTGTCAAAGCTTTGCTTCCAACTGTTGAAATTCCAAACCTCGCTGATTCTTCACAAGAAAATACTATTATCGCTATATTTTTTTTAGGTTTAAAGCCTTTATCTTTTAATCTTTTCACAGCTGTCAAGGCACTCAAAACGCCAACTACACCATCATAACCTCCTCCATTATAAACAGTATCTAAATGTGAACCCATCGCAACAATAGGGACTGCTTTATCTACTTCCCATAGTGCCCAACAATTTCCGGCGGCATCTTCATGCGTCATCAAATTTAAATCTTTAGCAATAGACTGAAATTCTTTTTTAGCTTCATTTTCTTCTTTTGAAAATCCTAGTCTCGTAAATCCATTTGATTGATTCATATCTTTCACTAAATTAAGTTTTTTTAAAGTCTCTTCTACCCATAAATTATCGCTTATCAATGGTAATCAATCCTTTCAGGAAGTAACTTCGAATTTAGTAAACGATATCGATTACTTGGTCGTCCTCTTGAAGTTGTTTTTACTTTATCAAAAACTTCAATAAAACCTGCTTTTTCTAAATCACTCTAGATTCTTCGAGCATTTCGCTTAGTGCCATTTAACCATATTGCAATATCTTCTACAGTAAAGTATTGTATATTATGCTTATGTGCGTACATAGAAACCCTTATTACATCATTTACATTTACATTTGAATCTTTAAAATTCTTCTTTAAATAAGCATTAACCTCTGTTATATTCAGATTAGTAGCTTTATTACGTTTACTAATTTGTTCAATATCATGCTTGTTTTTTACAACGAGTAGCGTAGGGTTTTCATCATAAGTTAATTGATTCAATCCATAACGCACATGTTGTTCTGCTAAAAAAACAGTATCACCAAGACCGATAGAAAATCCAACGTCTATTTGATGTTGTATCTTTAAAAAATCAATGCAATCGAAAAGTTCATCTTCTATTCTTTCGCTAACCTCCCCCCTCGTCGTAAATATATAATACAATCCATCAGCAGGTTCGATAAAAGAACCACTAAGTTTTTTAGTTAAATCTAAAAGTGTACTTTTTAAATGAAGTTCATTTGTTTTCCAATCAAAAATCGAATTTTCAATATAATCATTTACCTCAAAAGCTTTACACCCCACTACTGCTAATTGTAAATTTTTATAGTGATTAGCTTGTGATTTCTGAATTAATAATTTAATAGTTAATTTAATCGATAAATAGGAAGGGGTTAATCGAAATGTTGGGATACCATCTTTAATAAGTGAGTTATATACGGATCTTATAGCAGTAATAGCTACTTCTGCCTTATTTTCTTGATACAGTCTTTTGTGAAATAAAGTGAGTTTTTCAGGGTCTTGATACGTGTAAAAAGGAGAGAGTTCAAAGTTTAAATAGTCCATGCCATAAAAAGATAGGACTTTTTCCATCTCGGCTTTTTGAATAGTGTCTATACTCATGGAGCTAAACAGCTTTTCTTCTTTTTGTTGTATTCTAGTAAGACTTTCAAAAAAACTTGAACCATGTAACATTGGATAACTAGCAAACTTGGAATTGATTAAATCATTTTGTATAGCGTAACTATGATTCATTACCCCAGAAAACAACCATTGATTAATATACATCTTACCAGAATCTATCAGTTCATTAATTTCTTCTACTTGGCTATAAATAAAAGGAATACAAGTAACATCATAGAATTCTTCTGCAACAATCAATATTTTTGAAACAGATTCCTTCGGCCCAATAACTCCAATTTTTATCAAAATATCACCAACTTTAATTAATATCTTAAAATCAATTAAGGAATTATACCTTAATTATACCTTAATTATTTAAAATAATAATATCATAAAGCGCTTACATTGTCTATAATTTATGAAAATAGATAGTAAACATATCAATACGCTACTTTCATAGTAAGTAAGAATACAATTTTTATAAAATAAAGTTTGACAATATCAGTTTTTTTGTTCTAATATTTATGATTCACGTTAAAATATACTCTTTCAAATAAACAAGCTGAAAAACCAACAATTTTCCATCTAAAAAATCAATAAAATATCTTGTATTGACAAAGTTATTAAAACAGTTACTGACTTGAACTTATTTTATTTTTATAATACACTTTCTTAAAGTAAGTGTTTAAACGAAAGGTTTTAAATGATTAAATTAAGTATAATGTAATCGGTAACACTTAATTAATTTGTTTAAATATATAACTTAAAAAAGAAAAGGAGTGGATATATACAAATGTCTTCAAAAACGGAATCTAAGGAAACAGAAAAGAAAAGTAAAGTCCCCCATATTTATGTTATTTTATATACCATGATTATCTTGGGGGCGCTAGCTAGTTACATAATTCCTCAAGGAGCTTTTGATCGAGAAACAAATGAAAGCGGGCAAGAAGTTCTCCAGCCAGGTACTTTCAATTTAACAGATGATTCTCCTGTCAGCGTTATGGACTTTATTATGTCTCTTGCAGAAGGAATGATTGATTCAGCAGAAATTATTTTCGGTATTCTTTTAATTGGCGGAATGTTTGCAGTTTTAGAAAAGGCTGGACTTATCCAATTAGGGGTTTATAAGCTAACAACAATGTTTTCTAAGAGAGTGTTATGGGTTATTCCTACAGTTATGATACCAATAGCTCTTTTCACTTCGTTTACAGGAAATGCTGAAATGATGCTTGTGTATATTCCTGTTATCATTCCTCTTGCCTTAAAAATGGGATTTGATCGAATTACTGCAGGTGGGATAGTGTTAGTATCTGTTATACCAGGATTTGCTGTTGCTTTAACTGCTCCGGCAAATTTAGGGACTGCACAAGACATAGCACAAGTTCCCCTTTATTCTGGCATGGTTTACCGGATTATTATATTAGCAGTTATGCTACTTATAGGAATCTGGTATGTATGGCGTTATGCAAAAAAAGTATATAATGATCCTACTAAAAGTATTGTTTACGGAGAAGAAGATGACGAATCTGCTGCAGAAAATTTAGAACACCAAACAGCCACCAAAAGACAAATAATAGCGTCATTGTTATTAATTCCAGCTGGTATTATTTTATTAGTCGGTCTCATTAAGTACGAATGGTATTTTACAGAACTAATTGGTTTATACGCAGCAATTGGTATCATAGTAGGGCTAGTGGTAGGGATGAAACCTTCCAAAATTGCTGAAACATTTCAAGAAGGATTCCAAAATATACTTATTGGCGCTATAGTTGTAGGTTTAGCACGTGGTATCGCAGTTATTTTAGAAAATGGAAACATAATGGATACAATTATATTTGGCGCTGAGAAATTGGTTACAAACGTACCAAGTGGATTTACAGCTATTATTATGTTGATTGTTCAAACAGGAATAAACTTTCTTATAAATTCAGGAAGTGGGCAAGCATTAGTAACAATGCCAATCATGTCAGGATTAGCGGATTTAACAAACGTTTCTCAACAAACTGCCGTATTAGCTTTTTTATTCTGTGATGGTTTATCTAATATTATTTATCCTACTTCTGGCGCGTTTATGGCTACCTTGATTCTAGGAAAAATAAAATGGGAGAAATGGGTTAAGTTCATATTCCCTCTTGTACTTATTTGGCATGGTTTAGCTGCCGTATTTCTAGTTATTGCAGAATTAATAAATTACTAAGAATTATATAATAATAAAAGGAGTAATAATACATGGTTTCTACTAAAGAACAAATTACAGAAGCAATTAGATTAAAAGAAAACGTAATAATTGATACTAGTAAATATATTTGGAATAATCCTGAAACGGCTTTCCAAGAATATAAATCGATGAATTATCTCTGTGAAGTATTGGAAAATGAAGGGTTTCAAGTTGAAAAAAAAGCAGGAAATATTGAAACGAGTTTTGTAGCCACTTTTGGAGAAGGGAAACCAATTATCGGATTTCTTGGTGAATTTGATGCTCTGTCGGGTTTAAGTCAAAAAGCAGATACAGATGAACAAGATCCTATAATAGATAATGGCAACGGACATGGATGTGGTCATAATTTACTTGGAACTGGATCTTTAGCTGCAGCATTCGCAATTAAATCCTATCTTGAAGAAAATGGCTTAGAAGGAACAGTTAAGTATATGGGATGTCCTGCCGAAGAGGGCGGAGCTGGTAAAGGCTTTATGGCCCGTGAAGGAGTATTCGATGATTTAGATGTAGCATTAACTTGGCATCCAAGCCCTGGAAACGGTATTTTAATGAGTTCGGGGTCTTTAGCCAATTATCAAATAGCTTATCAATTTGAAGGTGTAAGCTCTCACGCGGCACAATCACCACATCTTGGTAGAAGTGCTTTAGATGCGGTGGAATTAACTAATGTAGGAGTAAACTACCTAAGAGAACATATAAAGCCAGAAGCTCGTGTTCATTATGCAGTTACAAATACAGGAGGAATAGCCCCTAATGTTGTACAGGCCAAAGCCGAGGTTTTATATCTAATGCGATCTCCTAATCTACAAGAAGCAAAAAATATATATGATAGAGTTACTAAAATAGCTGAAGGTGCGTCTTTGATGACAGAAACAGATATGACCTTAAGATTTGATACAGCTGTATCGAATTATGTTGCGAACAAATCGTTAGAGAATATTATGTATCAAAAGTTCACCGAATTAGGAACTGTAAAACATACTAGGGAAGAAGAAGATTTTGCGAAAAACATTTGGAATACATTTACCAATCAAGAAAAAGATGCTGCTCTTACAGGGTTAGGAATGCCTGGTCCAATGGAAAAACGAAATGAGCTAAAGGGTAAATATTTATCTGATGTTATTTCTCCGTATGATACGCCTGCATTTGGGTCAACAGACGTAGGAGACGTCAGTTGGGTCGTCCCAACTGCGCAGTGTACTGTTGCAACAGGAGCTATCGGAACTCCTCATCATTCTTGGCAAATGGTTTCTCAAGGAATTTCCACTATTGCCCATAAAGGAATGCTGAGGGCCGGGGAAGTAATGGCTTTAACAGCTACAGAATTAATTGAAAATCCAGAAGTTTTACACAAAGTACAAGAAGAACATAAAAATACGTTTGCTGAATCGCCATATAAGAGCCCAATACCTAATGAAGTACAACCTCCAAGTAGCTTTGAAGAATAAATTTCAAAGCTTGTACAACTGCGTAAGTCAACCATCAAAAACTTGCGCAGTTTTAATGTATCCATTTTAAAAATGAAATTCAATGGTACCCACAGAAAATAAAGTTAGAAACTTTAGTGAGAGGGGATATAATGAGAGTACATGTATTACAACACGGTAAATCAGAATTAGTTGGTATGGGGACAATTAAAGAATGGGCTAATGATAAAAATTATGAAGTAAAAACTACCCGAGTAGATTTAAAGGAGGCTTATCCTCATGCAAATGAATTTGATTTTTTAATTGTTCTAGGTGGAGTCCAAGGCGCTTATCAAGAGAATGAATACCCTTGGTTAAAAAAAGAAAAAATGTGGATACGTTCTATGATAGAACAACAAAAATTTGTTCTCGGAATATGTTTAGGAGCACAATTAATCGCTGATGGAATGGGAGGAAAAGCAAACAAACACTCATATAAAGAAGTAGGTTGGTGGCCAATTGCATTTAACGAAAAAGGCATAAAACATCCATTACTGAAGAATGTGGCAAACCACCAAGAATTTTATCAATTTCATCAGGACACCTTTACCCTCCCTAATGATGCAGAACATCTGGCTCAAAATAATGCTTGTGAAAATCAAGCATTTGCTATTGGAGAACATGTTTTAGCTTTACAATTTCATCCTGAAATAATAAAGGAGAATGCCATTTGTATGGTAGAAGATTTGGGAGAAACTTTCCTTGAAGATTCCCCTTTTATACAAAATTCAGAACAAATTTTTAGGGATGATAAGTTTAATGACACTTCATATTCCATGTATCACATTTTAAATAACTTCGAAATGCGGATGGCTTTATAGTTCTGTAAATAAATTAAACCATTTGCAAATTTTAAAAAGCTAGCAATCTGGTGACTAGACATTAATTAAACTAGTCACTCTTTAGTATTATTATAAATTATACTTTTACGCGCTTTTTGACATAGTTCCAGCTAAAACAAGACATGTCAGATAAATTCCCTTTAACTTTGGTAGGTTATAGATGGAGTATATCATGACATGCCTTCTTTAATGTCTCACTTAATTTTAATTTACTCCATCCCTTGATAAGTAAATTTCATCAAACCCTAACGAGGTCACTATAGAGCAAATTATTGGTAGAGTTAAAGTCATTATGTCTATACTAAAAATAAAAAGCTACCACATCATGTGATAGCTTTTACAAATTGAGCGGCTTTTTCTGTTATTTGATGCAATGCTTTTTCATCTAATGTTTGCTTGGTATCTACCAGAGATGAACCAATTCCAG
>Ga0079226_10000380_pt1 | contig 30762 bp, 26 predicted proteins | sample Poulit2014_FD_76345 | JGI IMG/M metagenome (GOLD analysis project Ga0079226, IMG submission 76345) | Agricultural soil microbial communities from Georgia to study Nitrogen management - Poultry litter 2014 | ecosystem: Environmental > Terrestrial > Soil > Agricultural land | place: USA: Georgia...
ACTAGAGTGCTTTCGTAGAAGTTCCATAAGTTCTTCTTTCTCTTTCTCCTCATTAACTGCTTGCTGATTTGTTTTTTCATTACGTTTTGATGTTTCTTTTTCTTTCTTTTTTCTTTCCTTAAACCAATCCGGTATAACTTCATTTGATTTAGACTTTGTATTTCTGAACTTATTCGTTTTTGAATACTTTTGATATCTCTCGGTTTCTCTTTTCGCAAAGGCCATCGCTTCCTTAGCACTTTTTAAGTTTGCACGTGACCAATGACTTGCTATTTTTTCTAAATAAGCTTTAGAAAGTTTCATATTGGATTGAAGTAAGACATAATGAATGAGTACGTTCATGACTGGTGCAGGTAATCCTTGCGTAGTCATTACTTCCTGTATAGCTCGCATATCTTGTATAGAAGCATGGTTCCCACTTGAAAGATCCTCTAACAATTGTTTAGGAGATATTGTTTCTAATTCATAAATAAGTTGTTCTTCTTTCGTAGCAGCTTTTAAATTTGTTGGCTGATTCGTGTTACTAACTTTATCTGTTAATTGAATCTTTGTATTATTTTGCTGTGTTTTAAACAAATCTTGACATGCTGCTTTGAATTCTTCGGGATCCAATATATTTTCATCTGTAAGTGCCCATAAAATAGCTTTTTCTATTTCATGTGTTGCTAAATCATACAGAAGCCTCATCTGTGAAATCAATTTTCTATTACTTTTAGTTAATATTTTTTTCACAGGAATCATACGTTGCTTTAACATTTGTTCAATCCAAGTAAAATCAATATTACTTATTCTAGGAGACTGTTCTATTTGATTATCTGCTATCGGCTTTTTACTTTCGAAAGATGGATAAAATGTTTGATATACATCTTCAAACGATACGGTGATGTTTTTCCCATAATCATGCATGTGACAGCGAGCATAGTGCCTTTTAAGATGGCTAAACTTCATCTCTCCAACATGATGGTATAAGAGCTCGGATAGCATTCCATCACTAAAAAATTCTTGTGGGGAAAAAGGGCTTTGTAAAATATACGTATATTTATTTTTATCCGTTTGATACGTTTTTAGCAAACCAATACCTTCTAGCCTAAGTCTTGCTTGGTAAATTTCATCCAATGGAATGTTTAAATAATTCATTAATGTATGATGTGTTTGTGGTTCTTCATTAGATTGAAGCTCTATTTCATGTAATAACGTTTGATATAATATAACAGCCTGCATGCCAATTAAAGGTTGATATAAATGGGTTAGCGATTTGGTATAATCGATTGCAAGATTCCCTTTTAATAAAACATAATACCCATCAACAGGTAAAATTTTCCCTATATAATTCATTTAATATTAATCCTTCCTTTAAGCTCTACTAAAAAGTAAAACCGTTCAAAAAACAATTGGTATTAGGTATTACCGTTATCTGTAGTATTAATTAAATCTTTTAGCTCATCTAAAAACACACTCAGATCTTTAAATTGACGATAAACGGAGGCAAAACGAACATAGGCCACTTCATCAACATCAGACAGACGATTCATGACCATTTCGCCTATATCTTTACTATCTATTTCCGAACAACCAGTATTACGTACTTCTTTTTCTACGTCAAGGGCAATTGCCTCAATTTTTTCCATAGGAACTGGACGTTTTTCACAAGCCTTTATTAAACCACGAACTAATTTTTCTCTGCTGAATTCCTGACGGGCTCCGTCTTTTTTTACTACGATTAATGGTATTTCTTCAATCCGTTCAAATGTTGTAAATCGAAAACCACATCGCTCACATTCCCTTCGTCTCCGAATGGATTGTCCCTCTTCGATTGGTCTCGAATCCAATACTCTAGTACTCTTAAACTGGCAATTTGTACACTTCATACCTGCTATCCCCCCTTTTATAAGGAAAATTACTATGTATATATTTTTTCACACAAGGACTATTTTATTTAAAGATATACCTTTTATTTTAACATGTTTTATTTAAATCCACTAATAAGAAAATGATTGCAAATCTTGAATAAACCCAAGAAAAGCAATCATTTTCTAAACTTATACTTTTTAAATATTCACTTTTTCACGTAGGTAACTTCCTACATATTTCGTTAAATCAACTACGCGCTTTGAATAACCCCACTCATTATCATACCATGCTAACACTTTTAATTTATTATCTCCCATTACAAGTGTAGATAAACCATCTATGATTGCAGAATAATCCGTAGTTGTGTAATCAATGGATACGAGCGGTTCATCACTATATTTGATAATTCCATGTAATTCATTATTGGATGCTTGCTTCAATGCGTCATTAACCATATCCGTTGTTACATCCTTTTCAACATCAATAACCAAATCCACTAATGAAACATTAGGCGTTGGGACACGTAAGGCCATCCCATGCAATTTCCCATTTAAATGAGGTAAAACTTCACCTAGTGCCTTTGCAGCCCCTGTAGATGTTGGAATAATTGATTGTGTACATCCTCTTGCACGACGTAAGTCTTTATGTGGATTGTCTAAATTCTTTTGGTCATTTGTAAATGCATGAACAGTTGTCATTAAACCATTGACAATATTAAAGTTATCATCTAATACCTTTACCACTGGGGCTAAACAATTCGTAGTACAAGATGCATTTGATACAATATCATCTTCTTCAGGCTGATAAGTTTCCTGGTTAACCCCCATTACAATTGTTTTGTCAACTTGTTTTCCAGGTGCTGTAATGACTACCTTTTTTGCACCTGCTTGTAAATGTAGGCCAGCATCTTTCTTTGTATTAAATTTTCCAGTTGCTTCAACTACAACATCTATATTATGCTCTTTCCACGGAAGCTTTTGAGGTTCTCTTTCCTGCACAAGTGTAATTGTCTTTCCGTTTACTTCCAATGCTTGATCGAGCGCTTTCACTTCTCCATCAAAAATACCATGAACACTATCATATTTTATTAGGTGTGCAAGTGTTTCTGGAGGATAGCTGGCGTTCACAGCAACTACATCTAATTGATCATCTATAATAGCTTGACGAAATACCATTCGGCCAATCCGACCAAATCCATTAATTGCAATTCGGGTTTTACTCATTTATTGTCCTCCTATATATGTTACACAGTTTTGTTATTTGTCATAATTAGTATAACACATTTACATAAAAATGTGATTGATTTTATGTAATTTAAATATTTTGTTTATTTTGTTGTACTAAAAAGCTTAGATACAAATATCTAAGCTTTTTTTCGTTGTTGTGTTATTGTGGTTCTTTTTATATTACACCCCATGTACGTAAAAGTTTTTCTAACTGTTCATAGGAATGATGTTTTGTTCCATTATTATCAATAATTGCGTCAGCAAGCTTTGCCTTCTCTTTATTGGGAATCTGGGCTTGAATCCGTTGCTTTGCTTCTTGTTTTGAAAATCCTTCACGCTCCATTAGACGCTCTAGTTGTACGTTTTCATCTACATAAACCACTAATGTTTTATCAACATAATTAGTTAATTTATTTTCAAAAAGTAAAGGTATATCAAGTACGACACATTTTTCATCTGATTTAATATAAGCATCACGGTGTTTTAGCATTTTTTCTCGTATAGCAGGATGCACTATTTCGTTTAATTGCATCCTTTTTTGCTCATCCGCAAAGACAATAGCGCCCAACTTCTTCCGGTCTAAAGTTTTATCCTCACGAAGTATACCCGGACCAAACTTATGAATAATTGCTTCATATGCCTTTTCTCCAGGGTCTACTACTTCCCGAGCAAGCTTATCGGCATCAATTACTGGTATATCAAAATCGTCAAACATTAAAGATACTGTGCTTTTACCACTGGCTATACTTCCAGTTAGTCCTATAATTAGTCCCATGGTTTTCTCCTTTTTATTGTTTCTGGCAAGCGATACATACGTGCGTTCCACGACCTCCAACTTTCATCTTAACAATTGGTCTGCCACAATTTTTACATGGCTCGTTTTCCTGGCCATAAACAAATAATTTTTGTTGAAACATTCCCATTTCACCTTGTCCATTAACATAGGACTTTATCGTTGTTCCGCCTTGTTCAACAGCTTCCTTTAATGTCAAAATTGCTTGATCTTGAATTCCTTTGATTTCCTTTTTAGATAATCTACTAGCTTTTTTTAAGGGATGAACACCCGCTTTAAACAATGTTTCATCAACGTATATATTCCCTAAACCAGTTACAATTGATTGGTCAAGTAAAACTGTTTTTATAAAACGGTCTGTTTTATTCAATTTTTCATAGAAATAGGTCAATGTAAAATCTTTGTCAAAAGGGTCTGGACCAAGTTGATTTAATGGTTTATTTATAATTCTTCTCCTTTGTTGACAACATGCATCGTTCCAAACTTGCGAACATCATTATAACGCAGTTCTTCATTATTATTTAATGAAAAAATAACATGTGTATGTTTCTTTATAGGTGTTGAAGCATCATCAATACTATATTTTCCTTCCATTCTTAAGTGAGAGATCAACATATAATCATCTAGGTGAAATAGTAGGAATTTCCCTTTACGGGTTATATTTTGAAATGTTTGTCCAGTTAACATGAATTTAAATTTTTCTATATCATCTGGCAGTTTGATTATATTAGACCAATAAACGGATACATTCTCTATTGTTTTATTTAATAGAAATCTTTTTAATGTGTTTTTAATTGTTTCGACTTCTGGCAATTCTGGCATATTATTTCTCCTTACTTTGCATCAAACCAGCTATATCCATACTCATAATCCGCTTTTAATGGTACATCCAGGTTGACTGTATTTTCCATAACCATTGGTACAATTTCTTTCAATTGAGTAAGTTCTGATTTTGGTGCTTCGATGATTAATTCATCATGTACTTGTAATAACATACGTGCATTTAATTGTTCATCGATTAGCTTCTCATGCAAATCGATCATTGCTTTTTTAATAATATCCGCTGCACTACCCTGAATTGGTGTATTCATCGCGGTTCTTTCAGCAAAACTGCGCCGGTTAAAATTTCTGCTAGAAATATCAGGAAGGTAACGTCTTCGATTCATTAAAGTATTAACATAACCTTTATGTTTTGCCTCCTGAACAATTTCTTCCATATATGTTTTAACTCCTGGATAGCTATCAAAATAGCGATCAATGAATTGTTTTGCCTCCTTGCGTGAAATTCCCAAATTTTGTGAGAGTCCATAATCACTAATGCCATATACGATACCAAAATTAACCGCTTTCGCTTGCCTACGCATATTACTTGTAACATCTGCTTTATCTACATGAAATACATCCATTGCAGTTTGTGTGTGTATATCAATATTATCTTTAAATGCTGCTATTAACTTTTTATCCTTTGCTATATGTGCTAATACTCGTAGTTCAATTTGAGAATAATCAGCAGCAAATATGATCCACCCCTTCTTGGAGGGGATAAAAGCTTGTCGAATTTTCCTTCCTTCTTCTAAACGAATTGGGATATTTTGTAAGTTCGGTTCAATTGAACTCAATCTTCCCGTTTGAGTTAAAGCTTGATTAAAACGTGTATGAATTTTATTCGTATTTTTATTTACCACTTTTAGCAAGCCCTCAATATAGGTAGATTGGAGTTTACCTAGCTGGCGATACAAAAGAATTTTTGGAATGATTTCATGTTCATTCTCTAGTTTTTCCAAAACGTCTGCAGCAGTTGAATAACCAGTTTTTGTTTTTTTAATAACTGGTAAGTTAAGCTTTTCAAAAAGAATTGGCCCCAATTGTTTCGGCGAGTTTAAATTAAACACTTCACCAGCTAATTCATAGACCTCTTTCTCAATCTCTTCTAGTCTAAAACTTAATTCGCTCCCCATTTCTTGCAAGCGTGCAACATCCACTTTAATGCCATAATGCTCCATTTTCCCTAAAATTAAAGCGAGAGGCATTTCTAACTCTTTAAATAACATGTATTGTTTATTAGCTTTTAATTGTTTATTCATCTCATCAATTAATGAATATAAAATAGCAGTTTTCCGCACAATGTGCTCAGCTAATACACTTTGTTCCGGAACTTTCATTTTAGCTCCTTTCCCATATACTTCTTCATCAAATAAGACTTCTTTCTTTCCATAGCGTTGTCCAACTGCCGGAATATCATGGTGATTCTCAGAAGGATTAAGTAAATAGGAGGCAAGCAGCATATCAAAGGAAATTCCTCTTAAATGAATATCTTTATTTAATAAAGCAACAACAGTCTTCTTCGCATCAAAAACATATTTAGTCATACTTTTATCTTCTGCCCACTGCTTAAATATGTTCGATTTTAAGGCAACATCCGTTGGAATGAATATAGATATTTTTTCATTCACAATACCAATGCCTTCGATCGGAGCATGATGGTAATTATCCGTGAGCATTTCGACATATAATGCTTCCTCGCCAGAAAATAAATCTTTTGTTATATGGTCAACGATCGTAAAATCAATTGTTTTGAATTCATGGTGGTCTTCCTCATTGTCAGATTGTTGATGGTCTAGCCTGCTTAGCAACGATTGAAAACCTAAATCTTTAAAGATAGAGGTTACTTTGTTTTTTGCAAAACCCTTATAAGGCAAATCTTCTAAAGTGACCTCTACAGGAGAATCGCACTTAATGGTAACAAGTTCCTTGCTCATTTTTGCATTATCTTTGTAAGTGATAAGATTTTCTTTTAATTTTTTCCCGCTAATATTATTTACGTTCACATATATTTCCTCTAAAGTTTTATATTGTTTTAAGAGTTTAATTGCAGTCTTCTGACCAATCCCTGGAACACCAGGTATATTATCTGAGTTATCTCCCATTAATGCTTTCATATCAATAATTTGATGCGGAGAAATATTCATAGTTTCTTCCATATGAGTAGGTGTGAATTGTTCTACTTCACTAATCCCCTTCTTTGTCAAGTTAACGGTAACCGAATCAGAAACAAGCTGCAGTAAGTCCTTATCACCAGAGATAATAGTGACATCCCAGTTGCGCTCTTGACCCTGAGTTGCAAGTGTTCCAATAATATCATCGGCCTCATAATTTTCAATTTGATAATGCGGTATAGAAAATGCATTTAATAATTCTTTCAACACAGGGAACTGCTCTGATAATTCTGGTGGAGTTTTTTGCCGACCACCTTTATACTCTTTATACTGCTCGTGTCGAAATGTTGTTTTACCTGCGTCGAACGCAACCAGCATGTGTGTTGGTTTTTCTTCTTCCAAAATCCGCATCAGCATGGTTGTAAAGCCATATACCGCATTCGTATAAATCCCCTTATCATTATTTAATAATGGCAACGCAAAAAAGGCACGATAAATAATACTGTTTCCGTCAATTAAAACAAGTTTATTCGTCATCCAGCTTCCTCCTAAACTAAAGAACGTTATCAAATTATGTATTTAAAATAATTTTTCTATCTCTTAAATGATACATATATTTTACACTATTCTTGGCAAAGATAAAAATATTGAATCGTTTCAACGGAACATTCACCTTAGCCAAAGCAAAACATCCTTTCGATGAAAGGATGTTAAACTTGTTTTGGAAAATAAACCGAGAAAAGAGAGCCTTTATTTAATTCGCTTTTTACTGTGATTTTTCCGCCATGAACTTCCATGATATGTTTCACAATTGCTAATCCTAAACCTGTTCCTCCAGTATTACGGCTACGCGCCTTATCAACTCGGTAAAAACGTTCAAATATACGTGGGAGTACGTCTAGACTCATCCCGATTCCAGTATCTCTTACTTGTATTTGTAAAAAGTCCTTTGTCTCTTCAATCGTCAAAGTGATTTCTCCTTTAGCTGGTGTATAACTAATGGCATTATTTAATAAGTTTAAAATAACTTGTTTCACTTTGTCTTTATCTGCTTGAATGAAAAGGTTTTCCTCTACATTCGCATGAAATTCAATCTGATGTTGTTCTGCCTGATGTCTGATCATTGGAACAATTTCTTTCACCAAAGACGACAAGTCCACTTCAGTTATTACTAACTGAAGTCCATCTCTTTCCAGGCTGGAAAGTGTTAGTAAGTCTTCAACAAGTAATTGCAATCGATTACTTTCCTGATAAATTATTTCCAAAAACTGTTCATTTGAATGTTCTTCATTCATGGCACCGTCCATTAATGTTTCTGTAAATCCTTTAATGGAAGTTATGGGTGTTTTCAGCTCATGTGAAACATTTGCCACAAAGTCTTTTCGCATTAGCTCAAGATTCTTCAGTTCTGTAATATCATAGATAACAAGCACTGCTCCCCTCAACATGTTTTTCTCATTAAAAATTGGGGCGCCAACGATTTCCAAATAGCTTTTCTCTGAATCTTTATAATGGGTAATCGATCCTTTAACATTTTTTTCATACAGGAAAGTTTCCTGAACAACTTGGTGAATTTTTTCACTGTCCAAAACGTCGTATAATATATATCCTACATAATCCTTTGTGGTTTTTCCAAACATCGATATAAACTTACGGTTTACAAGGTGTATGAACCCTTTTTCATCTATAAGGACAAGACCGCTTTCCGTATTATCGATTACTGTTGACAGTTGTTCAGCTTGAAGTTGTTCATGTATTGAAAGTTCACTTAAACTGCGAGCTAAAGAATTTATTTTATTACTTAAAATCCCAATACTCCCATTAACTGGATGGTGTATCCTAGCTCGGTAATTACCCTGCACCAACTGGTCAACTGTCTTCGTTGCTTTTTTGATAGGTTTGATATATTTATCAAAAACGTGGAGTAAAATGAGAAGCAAGATTATGTACTCAATAAGTAATACCGAAATCAGAACGAACAGGTTATCCACCGTCTGACTCAATATAGCTCCTGTAATAGCTTCGATTATCAATATTCCTAGTGCATATAAAATTAATGATTTAGAAAATAATGCTTTCATGCGGTTGGGTCCTCCATTTTGTAACCAAGTCCTCGAATTGTTTTAATATAAACTGGTTTTTTAGTATTCGGCTCAATTTTATCACGCAGACGACTAATATGAACATCTACAATGCGCGTATCACCTGCAAAATCATAATTCCATACTTCACTTAATAACTGATCCCTTGATAAGACATTACCCAAGTGATTTGCAAGATGTAATAATAGTTCAAATTCTTTTCGTGTAAATAAAATCGTTTTATCAGCTAGTTTTACCTCATAACTGTTTGGATCAATCATTAAGTTACCAATATGAATAGTAGAGTGAACGTTAATTGCGGATTTATTTGTTCTCCGTAAAATTGCTTTTATTCGTGCAACTACTTCCTTTGGACTAAAAGGTTTCGTTAAATAATCATCTGCACCTAATTCTAAGCCTAATATTTTATTAAATTCTTCATTCCTCGCTGTTAACATAATAATGGGCGTATCAATTTGCTTTTTTCTTAACTGTCTACATACTTCAAGCCCATCAATTTCTGGTAACATTAAATCCAGTAATATAATATCATACACATTTTTCTCAACTTTTTTCATAGCTTCTGCTCCATCATAAGCAACATCCGTTTCAAAGCCCGCCTTTTTTAAATTGAAGCTTAATAATGTAACAATCGACACTTCATCATCAACAATTAATGCTTTTTGCTTCAATGACCTCTTCCTTTCCCTGAGTAACTATCCTTATCTTACATTGAATGATGATTCTTGTGAACAAGAAAAGATTATTGTAAATAAGAATTTACAAAGAAGCTAGCATATTTCTTGCCTTTTTTGGGAAAAATACATATAAAAAAGCTCTTTTCTACACTTCCTTCGATGTAAAAAAGAGCTATTTAACTTTAATCTAATATACTTAATACCTGTTTAACAGAATCTGCTGATTTATCTAATGCTTTCTTTTCTTCCTCAGTTAAGTCTAATTCAATAATTTCTTCGATTCCGTTTCCGCCAAGAACAACAGGAACGCCTAAATAGATGTCAGAATATCCATATTCCCCTTCTAAATATGCGATTGCAGGGAGAACACGGCGTTGATCTTTTAGGATTGCTTCAGCCATAATTGTTAATGATGCAGCAGGAGCATAGTAGGCACTGCCATTTCCTAATAAACCGACAATTTCTCCTCCGCCTTTCCTTGTTCGTTCAACAATTTCATCCAAACGGTCTTTCGAAATTAATTTTTCTAAAGGAATTCCACCAGCATAAGAATAACGGATTAATGGCACCATGTCATCGCCATGGCCTCCTAGAACAAATCCCGTTATATCTTTTACGGATAGGTTTAATTCTTGAGCAATAAACGTTCGGAATCTCGCTGTATCTAAGACTCCAGATTGGCCAATTACACGCTCTTTTGGAAATCCAGACTCCTTAAATGCGGTATATGTCATCGCATCAACCGGATTTGAAAGGACTACGATAAAAGCGTCAGGTGCATATGTAGCAATATCTTTGGCAACAGTTTTCATGATTTTTGCGTTAGTATTTACCAGGTCATCACGGCTCATACCAGGCTTACGTGCTATACCAGCTGTAATGATCACTAAATCAGAGCCTTTTGTTTCCTCGTAATTTGAAGTACCTGTAATATTTACATCGAACCCTTGTACTGGGCTTGCTTCCAACATGTCTAAAGCTTTACCTTTTGTAGGTGCTTCCATATTTGGAATATCAACTAAAACGACATCGCCAAGTTCTTTTTGTGCTAACATTAATGCAGTAGTTGTTCCAGTGAATCCTGAGCCTATTACCGATATTTTGTTACGTTTCATAGCCACGCCCTTCACCTTCCTAACGATTAATTCATGTTTTTGATTAACTCGTCACCGAATGCTGAGCATTTTACTTCTGTAGCACCATCCATTAAACGTGCAAAGTCGTAAGTAACAACTTTAGAAGCAATTGTTTTATCCATCGCTTTTGTTACGAGATCAGCTGCTTCTCTCCACCCAAGGTGTTCCAACATTAATACACCAGAAAGAATGACAGAAGATGGATTAACTTTGTCTAAACCAGCATATTTTGGAGCTGTTCCGTGTGTAGCTTCGAAAATTGCATGTCCACTATCATAGTTAATATTAGCTCCCGGAGCAATCCCGATTCCGCCAACTTGAGCTGCTAGTGCGTCAGATATATAGTCACCATTTAAGTTCATTGTTGCAACAACATCGAACTCTTTTGGTCTTGTTAAAATTTGCTGTAGGAAAATGTCCGCAATTGCGTCTTTAACGATAATTTTTCCAGACTTTACTGCTTCGTCTTGTGCTTTATTAGCAGCATCTTTACCATCTTTTTCAACAATACGGTCATACTCAGCCCATGTGAATACTTTATCACCATATTCCTGTTCAGCTACTTCATAGCCCCATGCTTTGAATGCACCTTCCGTGAATTTCATAATATTTCCTTTGTGCACTAAAGTAACATTTCTGCGTCCTTCATTTAATGCGTATTCGATACTTGCACGAACTAAACGCTTTGTACCTTCTTCAGATACTGGCTTAACACCGATACCAGATGTTTCAGGAAAGCGAATATTTTTTACTCCCATTTCATTTTGCATAAAATCAATCACTTTTTTTACATCCGCTGTGCCTTTTTGCCATTCAATACCAGCGTAAATATCTTCTGTATTTTCTCTGAATATTACCATGTCAACGTCTTCTGGACGTTTAACTGGTGATGGAACACCGTCGAAGTAACGAACTGGACGTAAACATGTGAATAGATCCAATTCCTGACGCAAGGCAACGTTCAACGAACGAAAGCCTCCACCGATTGGCGTAGTTAATGGTCCTTTAATAGCAATTTTATACTCACGAATTTTTTCAAGTGTTTCATCTGGTAACCATTCACCTGTTTTATCAAATGCCTTTTGACCAGCATATACTTCTTTCCAGTCAATAGACTTTTCACCGTTATAAGCTTTATCAACTGCTGCTTCAAGCACTCTTTTTGCAGCTGCCCAAATGTCAGGGCCTGTCCCATCTCCTTCAATAAAAGGGATTATAGGACGATTTGGTACGTTCATCTCCCCATTATTTACTGTAATTTTTTCACCTTGAGTCATTAAAAAACCCTCCTGTTATGTTCATACCTATATTATTTTACCACAATAAATAAAAAGTGGTTAATAACAACAAATATTATGATGGATGAATGAAATCAAATTAATTTCTATCCTCAATTGCAACATATTTTTGGGTCTCTGGCCCGATATAATCAGCACGAGGTCTAATAAGACGATTATTATCATATTGTTCTAAAATATGTGCCAGCCAACCTGAAGCACGACTCATTGCAAACAGAGGAGTAAATAAATCATGATCAATACCTAAACTATGGTAGACAGAAGCAGAATAAAAGTCCACATTAGCAGGAAGACCTTTTTCTCCTTTTATATAATCTTCAATTTTCACTGACATCGTGTACCATTTATCTTGACCAGTAATTTTTGTTAATTCTTTTGACATACGTTTTAAATGTTTTGCTCGAGGGTCTCCACTTTTGTATACGCGGTGTCCCATACCCATAATTTTTTCCTTATTTTTTAACTTCTCTTCAATATATGGGATTGCATTTTCCACACTATCAATTTCCGTCAGCATTTTCATGACTTGCTCATTGGCTCCACCATGCAATGGTCCTTTTAGTGCACCAATTGCTGCAGTAATACCAGAATAAATGTCAGATAAAGTTGCAACACAAACACGCGCTGTAAATGTTGAGGCATTTAATTCATGATCTGCATGAAGCACTAATGCTTTATTAATGGCTTCAACTTCTATATCCTTGGCCTCTTTGCCATTTAACATATATAAGAAGTTTTCCGCAAAGCTTAAATCTTTTTTTGGTTCTACCGGATCTAGACCCTTACGAATTCTAGCAAATGCAGTTACTATCGTAGCTATTTTTGCTTGGATACGAAGTGCTTTTTGTTTATTAGCAGCCTCTTCCATTACATCTGCTTCATCATCATATAGCCCAAGTAAAGATACAGCAGTCCTTAGTGCAGCCATTGGATGAACAGTTGATAAATCATAGGATCGTAAATGATCAATTACTGGTTCAGGCAACTTCATATTATCTGCCAATTCAGCTTTAAACGCATCCAATTCTGATTTTGTTGGCAATTTCAAATTCCATAATAAATAGATAACTTCTTCAAAACTAGAATTTTCTGCCAAATCATCAATTGGATAACCAACATATGTTAGTTGATCATTTATAATTGAACTAATTGACGATTGAGTTGCTACAACCCCTTCAAGACCTTTAGCTGTTGTCATAACAAACCCTCTCCTTTTTGATAAAACAATTAATGATAAAACTTTCACAAAAATTATTGCTTACTATTGATCTGCCCCATGCACAATTATAGTGTATTATGTAACTAATGTGAATTAAAATCATTTATTTTAAATAAGACTTTATTTTAAGAAAGTTATATTAAATTACACATAAATAAAACATAATTGCAGTTCATCTCATTAGAAAATTACCTTCTTTTTTTTGCTAAGGCAGCATATGTAATATTACAAAGGCTTTTAAATTGCATAAGCAAATGAGGTTATTGATATGGACAAGCAATTGATACACAGAATGCTAAGGCTCCTCTTAGTTATTAGTGTGGTTTTAAGTATATATTTTATGATAAAATATACATTCTTTTTACTTTTGCCTTTTTTAATTGCTATACTTTTTTCTGCTGCTCTTAATCCAATTGTAACGATGATGGAAATCAAAATGAAACTTCCCCGTAGTTTGGCAACTGGCCTTACCATCATTATTACTTTTGCAATCACCTCTGGAATAGGCATCTTACTTTTCAGTGAAATCATTCAGGGTACAACCTATTTAGCTGAGCACTTACCAGCCCATTTACAAACTTTTGTAAGCTTTTTTGAAAGATTTTTAAAAGATAACATATTACCTTTATACCATAAGTTTACATCTTTTTTTCATTCTTTAAGTTCGTCACAGCAAATAACTTTAAATGAAAATATTCAACAATTTATAAACCAAATATCATCTTCTGGAGCTCTTATCTTAAAAAATTTACTGTTAAAAATACCTGTTTTTTTGTCTATGCTTCCTAATTCTATTACAATTTTTATTTTTATTATATTATCAACTTTCCTTATAACAAATGATTGGTATACATTAAAGTACTCCATCGAAAAGGTAATACCTAATGCAATGAGTGAGTCGGGAAAAAATATGGTTATTCACCTAAAAAAAGCTCTGTTTGGATTTATCAAGGCACAATTTCTGCTCGTTTCTATTACATGTGGCAGTATATATATAGGATTTTTAATGATACAAGTAGATCACGCTCTTACAATCGCATTAATAGCTGCGGTGGTTGATTTATTACCTTATATTGGGACAGGAATCATTTTTATTCCTTGGATTATTTTTTTATTTTTTAGTGAGAATTATTCATTAACGATAAACTTAACTTTCCTCTATATGTTTGTAACAATATTGCGCCAAATCATTGAGCCGAAATTACTTTCAATGAATGTAGGATTACACCCGCTTGCAACGCTTATTTCGCTTTTTATCTGCATCCAGCTATGGGGCTTTATTGGATTAATATTAGCCCCGCTATTACTTGTTGTATTACATGTGATTTATCAAACGGGAATTGCAAAGCAAGTGTGGCAATTTATCAAAGGTTAGTAAATTACCATCTACGATAAATAATTGTATTCTTATTTATTATCCGATTAATAAATTTCCGTAAATTATTTTTAAAAGGGATTCGACTCCAAGGCAAAACCAAAAGAAACCCTACTATATCCGTAATAAAGCCGGGTGTAAATAAAAATACACCGCCAATGAAAATACATATGCCATCCATGATTTGTTCAGTAGGGGCATGCCCGTGACTCATAGTTATTCTTGCCCTTCTCCATGTTTCGGTCCCCTGCTGCTTGGCAATTGCCACGCCAACAACTCCCGTTAGTAAGATCAATCCAACAACCCACCATGGCCCGATAATACCTCCAGCCCATATGAACACACCAATTTCTAATGCTGGTAAAATTAGTAGTATAAGTAGTAACCACCGCATACTACTTCACCCTTTCACTGTCTTTAGTTAGAAGAATTATTGTTTATTATTCCCCTAAACGAGACATTTTTTGATCTACGTTTTAATTATAGTACACTTGCATGTCCCTGATAAATATCTCCCTTTGCACCATCGATCGTGATATCATTTCCATCCTCAATTAAATCAAAGAGATTTTCTACCCCTACAATGACCGGAATACCTAGGCTTAACCCAACAACAGCCGCGTGTGAAGTTAATCCGCCTTCCTCTGTAATAATTCCACTAGCTTTTTCGATAGCAGGCATCATATCTCTATCCGTTCCATAAGTTACGAGAATATCCTCATCATCTACTTTTGCAAGAGCTTCTTCAGCATTCTTTGCAATTACAACTTTTCCATATGCACTGCGTCTTCCAATTCCCTGACCTCTTGCAATAATATCACCGATCACATGAACTTTCATTAAATTCGTTGTACCACTTTCTCCTACTGGAACACCAGCCGTAATAATTACTTTACTTCCACGTTCAAAAAGGTTCGTACTTAAACCGCGATCAATTGCAATGTCTAACATTTCATCCGTAGAGTAGACCTGTTTCCCTTGAACCGGATGTATACCCCATACTAACGATAATTGACGATTAACAACATCAGAAAATGTGATTGCAACAATTGGAGCCTTCGGTCGATATTTCGAGATCATTCGTGCAGTGTGACCACTCTCTGTCGGGGTAATAATCGCACTAACCGATAAATTTGTCGCAGTATGTGTAACCGACTGGCTTATAGCATCTGTCATTGTCATATCTACCGACTTAGAACGAGCTCTAAGAACACCTTTATGATCTATGGCTGTTTCTGCTTTAAGGGCAATATTGCTCATGATTTGGACCGATTCTACTGGATAGTGCCCTGCTGCAGTCTCACCTGAAAGCATAATTGCATCTGTACCATCAAAAATAGCATTTGCTACATCTGAGGCTTCCGCTCTTGTTGGACGGGGATTTCTTTGCATGGAATCTAGCATTTGCGTTGCTGTGATCACTGGCTTTCCAACATTATTGCATTTTTTGATTAATTCTTTTTGTACAAGCGGTACTTCTTCTGCAGGTATTTCCACACCTAAATCACCACGAGCAACCATTACTCCATTACTAGCTTCTAAAATTCCATCAATATTATCGACACCTTCCTGATTTTCTATTTTAGGAATAAGTTGGATATGCGTTGCATTATGTTCTTCAAGCAATTCTTTTATTTCTAAAATATCCGAAGGACGCCTTATAAAAGATGCAGCAATAAAATCGACACCTTGTTGGATTCCAAATTCAATATCTTTTGCATCTTTTTCTGTTATACCAGGTAAATTGACCTGTACGTTTGGGATATTCACCCCTTTTTTACTTTTAATAATACCTGAATTAAGTACTTTTGTTTTTATTTCTTGATTTTCTTTATCGATATCTAAAACCTCTAAAGCAATAAGTCCGTCATCCAGTAAGATGTTTGCCCCTTTAAACACATCGTTAATTAATCCACCGTATGTCACTGTAAATCGTTCTTCGGTACCCTGCATTTCCTTCATTGTTACATAGACGATATTTCCTTCAGTTAGTTGTGTTTCTTCATCTATAAAATCACCTGTTCTGATTTCTGGTCCTTTTGTATCTAACAAAATCGCAACGGTTTTACCCGCTTTTCTTGCGGCCTCTTTAATATTTTTAATTCTCTGTTCATGTTCTATAAAATCACCATGGGAAAAGTTTAAGCGTGCTACGTTCATTCCTGATTCAATTAATTGCGTTAATGTTTCGATAGACTCAGAGGCAGGTCCAATCGTACAAACAATCTTTGTTTTTCTCATGTTTCATTTCCTCCTAAATAGATAACTCTTTCGATAATTGATACATATCAAAATTAATCATATGCTCTTCTTCTAAAATACGTAATATATTATGATGAACTAAGTTATTGTTTTCCAACCCTACCATTAATCCTGCTTTACCTGAAAGCAATAGGTCTACCGCTTGTGCTCCAAGACGACTTGCTAAGACGCGGTCTGCTGCGGTTGGAGAACCTCCACGTTGTAAATGTCCAAGCACAGTTACACGAGTTTCCAAGTCGGTAGCATCCTGAATACGCTGACCATATTCAACCCCACTTCCAACACCTTCAGCTAAAATAATAATACTGTGTTTTTTTCCACGTTCATGTCCCCTTCTTAACCGATTAATCACATCTGGAAATTCATTTGGCTGTTCTGGAATTAAAATACTTTCTGCTCCATCAGCAAGACCAGCCCATAATGCTATGTCCCCTGCATCTCGCCCCATTACTTCAATGACGTAAGTCCGTTCGTGTGAAGTAGCGGTATCGCGAATTTTATCAATTGCTTCAATAACAGTGTTAAGCGCTGTATCAAATCCAATCGTAAAATCTGTCCCTGCTATATCGTTATCAATCGTAGCAGGGATACCGATACATGGAAATTCTTTTTCACTTAGTTTTTGTGCTCCTCGAAGGCTTCCATCTCCTCCAATTATAATTAAACCTTCAATCCCTATTTTTTTTAATTGATTAATTCCTTTTTTTTGACCTTCGTTTGTTTTAAATTCATCACAACGCGCAGAATATAACATTGTACCTCCACGATGAATAATATCGCCAACAGATCCTATTTCCATTTTTCTTATATTTCCTTCGATAAGACCTTGAAAGCCATTTTTTATACCATAAACTTCTATACCATGATAAATAGCTTTTCTAACGACAGCTCGAATGGCTGCATTCATACCAGGAGCATCCCCGCCACTTGTTAAGACACCTATTTTTTTCATTATTTCACCTCAAATCAAGCACTTCTATGGCTTAACATTGCTTTCCTAATTTAAAGATAAGCGTAATACTATAAAATATCAATTAATTAATTTTAAACAATCGCTTTTATTGAATAGGAAAATTAGTAGAGGTTGACGATTATGTCAACCTCTACTAATTTTCAAGCATACTATATTCACCAATTTGTTTATATTTTTCCCATCTTTTTTCTAGCAATTCATCTGTCGAATACTTGCGTAATAATTCTAATGATTGGTCTAATACCTTTTTAATATTTTCACCTTGCAACTTAACATCACGATGTGCCCCACCTCTTGGTTCCGGAATAATTTCATCAATAATCCCTAACTTTTTTAAATCATAAGAAGTGATCATCATTGTTTCCGCTGCCCTTTGAGCTAATCCCGCATCTTTCCATAGTAGTGCTGCTGCACCTTCCGGGGAGATAACCGAATAAGTAGAATTCTCAAGCATGTGGATTTGGTCACCAACTCCCAATCCAAGAGCACCTCCACTTCCGCCTTCACCAATTACAATACATATAATTGGGACAGTCAGACCTGCCATTTCCATTAAGTTTCGTGCTATTGCTTCACTCTGCCCTCTTTCTTCTGCTGCTTTTCCTGGATAAGCACCTTTAGTATCTATAAAACATATAATAGGACGGTTAAATTTTTCCGCCTGTTTCATATGCCGTAGTGCTTTTCGGTAACCTTCGGGATGAGGCATTCCAAAATTTCTGCGAATGTTCTCTTTGGTATCTTTGCCGCGTTGATGCCCAATAACTGTAACTGGTTCATCTTTATAATAAGCAACTCCCGACACAATAGCAGCATCATCACCAAACAGACGATCTCCATGCATTTCAATAAAATTAGTAAACAATGCATTTATGTAATCTAAAGTAGTAGGGCGTTCTTGATGTCTTGCCATTTGGACCCGATCCCAAGGTTTCAAATTTCCATATATATCATCTTCTAGCAGTTGTAATCTTTTCTCTAACGTACTAATTTCGTCTGTAAGATCAAGCTCACTATCTTTTGTAAGTGATTTTAATTCAGCTATTTTTTCTTTAAGATTTATAATTGGTTTTTCAAATTCCAGCAATTGTTTCATCATTTCCTGCCACCCTTCTGATGCATTTCAATTAACGTTTTAAGTAATTCTTTCATCTCGTGTCGATGAACTACTTTATCTAATTGACCATGCTTGAGTAAGAATTCAGAAGTCTGGAAGTCTTCAGGAAGCTTTTCACGAATCGTTTGTTCAATGATACGTCTTCCTGCAAAACCAATTAATGCTGCAGGTTCAGCAAAATTATAATCACCTAAAGAGGCAAAACTAGCAGATACACCACCCGTTGTAGGGTGTGTCATAACTGAAATCATTAAGCCTTGGGCTTTGGAAAATCTTTCAATAGCGACCGAAGTTTTAGTCATTTGCATTAAACTTAGTACGCCTTCCTGCATTCTAGCTCCGCCAGAGGCTGTAAATATAATAAAAGGCAGCGATTCGTCCTTTGCTCTTTCAATCGCACGCGCTATTTTTTCGCCGACAACCGAACCCATACTGCCCATACGAAAACTAGCATCCATAACAGCAAATGCTGTAATGTTACCTTCTATCAATCCTTTTCCGGTTACAACGGCTTCATTTATCCCTGTTTTCTCCCGATCTTTTTCAAGTTTATTTTCATACTCCGGAAAACCAAGTGGATTAATAGATATTAATTGTTTATCCCATTCTTGAAATGTATTTTCATCGAATAAACTGTCAATCCGTTCCCAGGCCTTTAATTGGTGATGCTTTCCACAATTTGGGCAAACGTTGAGGTTTTTTTGCATTTCTTTACGATAGTAAATTTTATAACATCCTGTACATTTTTGCATTAACCCTTCTGGAACATCTAATTTTGAATGTTCACTTGGTATGGATGCGTATTTTCTTTTCTTGCTTTTCTTGCCAAAAAAATCCTTAAGCAAGGTTATTCCTCCTTTTTAAACAATCCCTGGCGCACCAAGTAATGATAACAGAAGCGATTGTAGTTATACTTTTTAAGTATAGTAGAACTAATAGATAAAAGGTGTCGTAAAAGGTCGATGTGTTAAAAAGTTTCACAGGCATAAAAAGATTATCTCTATCTGTGTAACATTAATCTTCATAAGGTAAAACCACCCCATTAAATAAGTTTTCAATCAGCCCATATTGATTAGTCATATAATTTTGGAGTAGCTCTTCATAAAAAGATGGCTTATAATAGCTTTTATTAATGGTAAATGAAAACCTCTCCATGAGTTGCCATACTTTTTTCAACAACAGATTTTTAGTTTTATCAAATAAATACTCAAAAAACATAACATGTTTATCGTATGGAAGAAGTTCTGAATTATCGATAATTGATCGTAGCCTGTCCAAATCATTTTCATCAAGATCGTAAAACACCTGTTTCGCAGCTTCTTTTTCCAACATTTTTTTTGTTGAAAACAAATCGCCTTTCGTAACGCTTTTTTGTAATATAAAAGAGGATAATAACTCAACGGTTTGAAGTGAACGATATGTACTTAAGTAAGTTCCTTCACCATGTCTTGTTTCAATCAACCCTAATAATTCCAATGCACGTAAAGCCTCCCGAATAGAGGATCTGCCCGCTTGTAATTTTTCGGACAATTCCCTTTCTGAAGGCAGTTTATCGCCAGACTCCAATTGATTGTTATCAATAAACTGGCGAATTTCTTTTAATACTCCTTGATATACCTTCTGCTTAGGTGACATGGACACAGCCATGGTTCCTCCCTTTGACAAAATCTATTTATTTATTTCTGTCAATTGTCTAGTTTTTTCAGCAACGTCTTCAGGGTTTACTTGTAATCTTGCAACACCGGATTCCATAGCTGCCTTAGCAACACTTGAAGCTACAATTGGTGCTACACGTGGATCAAAAGGGGCAGGTATAACATAATCTTCACTTAATTCATCATTATTGATAAGGGAAGCAATGCCTTCAGCTGCTGCAACTTTCATTTTTTCATTAATACGTGTCGCCCGTACATCTAGAGCACCGCGAAAAATACCTGGAAATGCAAGTACGTTATTTACTTGGTTAGGAAAGTCTGATCTACCAGTACCAATGATTTTTGCGCCTGCATTTTTTGCATCCTCCGGTAATATTTCCGGATCTGGGTTAGCCATGGCAAAAATTATTGGATCATCATTCATCTTCCTTACCATATCTTGTGTTAAGGCCCCACCAACAGATACACCTATAAATACATCTGCCCCTTCTACCATTTCTTCAAGAGATCCTTGTTTTCTTTCCTTATTCGTTTTCGTAGCTATTTGTTCTTTAACCTCATTCATGCCATTGGCACGACCTTCAAAAATAGCTCCTTTGGAATCACACATAATAACTTCTCGTACCCCAAGATTATAAAGTAGTTTAATAATTGCAATACCTGCTGCACCTGCACCATTAGCTACTACTTTTATATCTGAGAATGATTTTCCTACAAGTTTTAAAGCGTTCATTAATCCAGCTACTGTCACAATGGCTGTACCGTGCTGATCGTCATGAAAAATAGGGATATTCGTTTCTTTCTTTAAACGCTCCTCAATAATAAAACAGTTAGGCGCAGCAATATCTTCTAAATTTACTCCGCCAAAGGTTGGTTGCATTAACTTCACTGTACGAACAACCTCATCAACATCACTTGTTTCTAGACAAATCGGAAATGAATCCACTCCTGCAAAGCTTTTAAAAAGCACTGATTTACCTTCCATTACCGGTAAAGCAGCTTCTGTTCCAATATTTCCCAATCCCAAAACCGCTGATCCATTACTTACTACAGCAACCATATTTCCCTTCATTGTATAATCGTACACAGTCTCTCTGCGATCATAAATTTCCTTACATGGTTCTGCAACTCCCGGGGAGTATGCTAAGCTTAGATCTTTTGCATTGCGAACAGGAACCTTCGACTGTACCGAAAGTTTCCCCTTATTTGTTTTATGAACATGTAATGCTTCATCTCTTAATTTTGTCATGCTTTACTCGCTCCCTCTTATAAAAATTTATCTATGATTTATGGCCATTCATCTTCATAAAATACTTTTAATAAAAAATAGTACTATTTTTTTCATGCGTTCACAAGGTGGTCAGACCACTTAATCATTTAATTATAACAGATAGGAATAATCTGTAAAGTTTTTGTTTATCTTTCTAAAACAACACTTCTCTTGCCAAAATAATTTTTTAGAACTTGTATACACTCATTATTTGGATTTATAAAATAATTACCGGTTAGTTTATAAGTGCGTCTGCTCTCTTCATGGTACACTATTATCGGCGTACTTCCTGGAAATTTACAAGCAATTTTCCGCAGCCAGTATAATGCCTCTTCACTATGCTTTTGCGTTAATTTGATAAATAAACGATGTGAAGTTTCTTGATTTAAAACACTTGTATCAAAAGGGGCGATTTCTGAAAGCAGCCATTGCACACTATTATTTCTTATTTCGGTTTTTCCGGATACAAAAATCATCATTTCTTCTTTTAGCCATTTTCCTTTATTTCGATAAAGTTCTGGAAAAACTACCGCCTGCATATCGGCAGTTTCATCTCCAATGGTTATGAATGCCATTGGATCACCACGTTTCGTTCGAATGGTTTTAATGGATTGAACGATTACTGCGCATTTAAGATTGTTTTTTCCTGTTAATTTTTTGGCATTGCTCATCGTGATATAACCATTTTTTCTAAGCTTCGTTCTATAATCTTTTAATGGATGACTGGACACATAAACTCCTAAGAGTTCTTTTTCAAATGTCAATCTCCTTATCTGACTAAAATCATCCATTTTGATATAGGTAGCATCTAAATTTATTTGGTCTTTAAAATAAGCAGTTTGATCCTTAAATTCACGGAACAGCTCTCCTTGTTCCATAGCTGGATCAATCGTTGCAAGCAAACTCGCACGATTTGGGTACAATTCATCGAATGCTCCAGCTAAAATAAGATTTTCGAGCACTTGCCTATTTATTACTTTAAATGAAACACGTAAACAAAAATCGAATAAACTTTTAAATGGTTTCTCCTTACGAGCACGAATAATTTCTTTAACCACTTGACCACCAATTCCCTTGACAGAAAGGAGACCGATTCGGATTGACTCTCCTTCAACCGTATACTTCCCGTAACTTTTGTTTATTGATGGCGATACTATTGATAGTTTCAAACCTTTTGCTTCTTTAATATAAAGGTCAATTTTATCTTGTTGATTGGCAACGGAACTCAATAATTCCGCAAAAAAATTCGCTGGGTAATGCGCTTTTAAAAAAGCTAGCTGATATGAAATTTTACTATATGCAACCGCATGACTTCTATTAAAGCCATAATTAGAAAATTTTACTATCCACATAAATATTTGCTCTGCTATTTTTCTTTCATATCCATTTTGCAAGCACCCTCGTACAAATGCTTCTCTTTGCTCCTGCATTACGATTTCATTTTTTTTACTAACAGCTCGCCGTAAAATATCGGCTTGGCCAAGTGTAAACCCAGCTATCTGATGGGCGATTTGCATAATTTGCTCTTGATAGATTAATACACCATAGGTTTTCTCTAAAATAGACGCTAAATCTTGATGAGGATATGCAACCTGTTCAGATTTGTTTTTCCGCTTTGTATAAACAGGAATATACTCCATTGGTCCTGGTCGAAATAACGCATTAACTGCAACAATATCTTCAAATTCGGTAGGTTTTAAGTTCTTTAGTACTTGTTTCATACCGTTCGATTCTAGTTGAAAAACTCCATTTGTGTTCCCTTCTTGCAAAAGAGCGAATGTTTTAGAATCAGTCAATGGAATTTCTTGTAATGAAATATCTTTATTTCTTGAAAATTGAACTGATCGAATAATCTTTTCTAACAATGTTAAATTTCGCAAACCTAAAAAGTCAATCTTTAGCAACCCAATAGCTTCTAGATGATTCATTGAATATTGTGTTAAACTTGTTTCATTTGAGCCAGTAGTTAACGGAGCGTGTTCTACTAAAGGTTTATCGCTAATAACGACTCCCGCTGCATGTGTTGATACATGCCTTGGCAAACCTTCTAACTTTTCCGCTATTGTAAATAGCAATTTTAAGCTTTCCGACTGTTTAATATATTGCTTAAGTTCATTTGACTCCTCTACATAATTCACAATTCTTTTTTGCGCATTTGTAGGGATGTGTTTCATGATGAAATAAGCATCGGGTTGATTAATACCAATTGTTTTTATTAGTTCTCTTAATATAGATCGGGGAGCAAAAGTACCGAAAGTAATGATTTGTGCAACATGCTCTTTTCCGTACTTCTCTCGCACATATTCAATTACTTCATCCCTCCGGTTGTCCGAAAAATCAATATCAATATCAGGCATTGTAATTCGTTCCGGATTTAAAAATCGTTCAAATAATAAACCATATTTAATTGGATCTACATCAGTTATCCCTAATACATAAGCCACCAAGGAGCCAGCTGCAGAACCACGCCCTGGGCCAACTATAATATTATTTTTCTTCGCATAAGAAATAAAGTCCCATACGATTAAAAAATAATCACTAAATTTCATTGACTTAATAACCTTCAGTTCATACGTCAGTCGATCAGAAATTTCTTTTGTTATCGCACTGTACCTTTGATTTACATTGCGCCAGCATATTTTATCCAAATAGATATGCGAGTCCATTTGTCCCGGAACAGGATAAGTAGGCATTATCCGGTTGTTAAAGTTGAACGAAACGTCACATTTTTTGACAATGCTTTCTGTTTCCTTAATCACTTCTGGCCAAAAGGATCCGAATAATTGATCCATTTCTTCGGTTGTCCGTAAATGGTGCTGTTTCACCGCTGGATTAGTAATTTTTAAAGACCAGCGTTCCCCTCTTTTCATTGCTTGTAAGCAATCATAAGCAACGTCGTCTTTTTCATCAAGATAACGAACATCATTAAGCGCAGCGACAGGAATTTGTTTTATTTTGTGAAAAGCTTTTATTAATTTATGCAGCTTTCGTTCTTCCTCACGTCCATGATCTTGGATTCCTAAATAAAAATCACCCGTGTAAAACATATCTTTCCATGCATCAACATAAGACTCTGCTGCTTCTTGTTGATAATTATATAGTAGAGTCGCTAATGCACTATTTTGTACCGGAAGAATACACAAAAGATCTCTTGTCAATGAACCTAACGCTTCTTTGTCAATCGAGTCCTTTTTATTCATTTGAATATATGTACTTAACTTCATTAAGTTTTTATATCCATCGTTATTTTTGGCTAACAAGATACATTGATCTTTTTCCTGATTTAAACTTACAACTGTCGTTAACATCCCAATAATAGGTTTCAATCCATTTGATTTACAGGCTTGAAAAAAAGGAATGGCTCCATATAAGACATTTTCATCTGTAAGGGCTATCGCCTTAAAATTTAATTCTTTAGCTCTTTTAACTAGTTTTTCGATTGTAATGGTACTATTCATTAAGCTATATCCACTGCGTACTTGCAAGTGTGTAAAAGACATGCTATCCCGCCTTCAATTTCTCTAAATATATTATAACGAATCTAAGAATTACATGCATCTGAACAAACTTAAGCAGAAATTTTGATTGTGAATGAATTATAAAGAATTTACATATCTTGTCCTTTTCTTTCATATATTTTTATGACTACGACTTTTCAAAGGAGTCTTAAAATGGAAGAACGATTTTTTGTTACTTTTATTCATTGCTTTTTTATTGCTTTTGGAGTAATTATGGGTGGTGCTGTCATTGGCAGCATCGGATCATTTGTTACTGGAGAAGCCCCTTTGACAGCAATGAATCGAATTGCAAGAGGGTTACGTATTTGGGCAATCGTGGCTGCAATCGGAGGTACATTTGACGCTATTGCTAATTTTGAAAGAGGATTACTTGATGGGTCAACAATCGACCTCATTAAACAAATCTTATTTATTATATCAGCAATGGGTGGCGTAAAAGCCGCGATTGTGTTGCTTAATTGGCTTATTCAGGAGGATGTTGCCTAATGCATATTCCTCCTTATCATAAAAAAGAAAGCTGGCAGCGGTTCTTTATTGGTATGTTTTTTGGGGGCATTATTGCATATTGTATATTCATCTATATGTATGGATCAATGTATGAGCGCTTAGTTGAGCAGAATTTAAATTTACAATCAGAGTTAACAGAACTAGAAAAACAAAATGAAGTATTGTTGCAGGATAAAAAAGATTTAGATGAAAAATCAAAGGAATCATACACCATTGATTCCATTGAAATAAATATAACAAACAAAAAACAGCTTCGTTTAGAACGCTTGATCGTACATCAATTAGAAGAAATGATAAAACAAGAAATAAATCACATTATCGGACAAGACATTTCCGTTGTTGCTGAAAATGATCAGCTTCTTTTATCAACAATTGAAAATAAAACCTTTTCTATAGACGATCTCAACTATTATTTTGAAATCCAACAATTAACCATCGCAAAAAAAGTAAAGATAACTGCAAAAGCAAAAATCTCATCCTAAAATAGTCATCATTTTCCTGTCCCGTATCATATAATCATTTTTGATGGATACTTAGATTCTAATGTAAAGGGAAGGAGTATGATGTTCATTATGAATGAGCGGCAAATCAGAGATGAAAAAATGAAGCAGCTTAAAAAGGGACAGTCAGCCTATGCAGAATCATATGAGCTAATCCGGTTATTATTACGTGACATTAAGAAGTATAATTTACAGGTACATTGTGATCGTACGAATATTGGGTGCTGGTTTATCCCTATATCGGATCAAGAATAAGTGAAATGCTATTTTAAAACGCTGATCTCACTGTAAGATCAGCGTGATGTTAATCAACATAGGATCTGCAAACCTGTTCTAAATCTTGGATAACATTATCCGTTTCTTCCCATGAATACACGGAAGCACCAGCCGCCATCGGATGACCTCCACCATTATATTTAGCGGCAATATCATTAATAACCGGTCCTTTTGAACGGAGGCGTACACGTATCAAATTCTCTTCTTCTATAAAGATAGCCCATGCATTGATTCCTTCAATATCGCCTAAAGTACCGACTAAAGAACTACTTTCCATTGGGGTTATATCGTATTCTTCTAAAATAGCTTTTGTTATTTTTATACTACTCATACCTGATGAAGATAATTTAAAGTTTTGCAATATATAACCTTTTAATTTTGCTATATTGTCTTTTATACTATACAAGTTTGTATATAAATTTACTCGATCAAAATTATAAGATACAAGTTCAGCTGCATATTGAAATGTTTTTTTCGTCGTGTTTGGAAATAAAAATCTGCCAGTATCTCCTACAATACCACCATAAATCAACCGGGCTGCATCGTCATTTAGTTGAAAACCTTCATCCCTGGCTTGTAAGTAAAATTCGTAAATCATTTCACATGTAGAGCTCGCTGATGTATTTACCCACCTGATATCCCCGTATTGGTCAACATTCGGATGGTGATCAATCTTAATGATTTGTTCACCAAGTCGATATCGTTCGTCACTAATGCGATCTACATTTGCTGTGTCACACACAATAACGAGCGCTCGTTCGTATTCCTCGTTATCTACCTGATCCATTCTTACTAAGAAGTGAAGAGCTGGATCTTCTTCACCTACGATATACACTTTTTTATCAGGAAAGGATTGTTTAATTATTTCCTTTAAACCTGCTTGCGAACCAAGGGCATCAGGATCTGGCCGAACATGGCGATGAATTATAATCGATTCGTATTCTTTAATAGTTTGAATTATTTGTTTAATAGTCATTTCATTTCCCCATTCAATTTTATAATTTTTCAGTCTGGCTAAATAAGCTAAAACAAGCTACAATAGTTAAAGAAAGTAAGAAATCTTTAGCAGGAGTAGATGATATGATTATTTTTCCAATTATTATCGTTCTGTCAATTGTTTTCTATGTATATTATAAAGTCGCAATAGTAAAAAGCAAAGATCCTCTTACACAAGCATATTTCAATGCAAAATCTAGAATTTGCCTTGGAAGTTTTGTTTTCTTTTTTGGTATCAATCAATACTTATTTTACCAAACACGCTTTTCACTTTTTATAGGAATTGTTTTCTTAATTCTTGGCGGAATGCAATTGATTACTGGTTTAAAAGAAACAAAACACTACCAGAAGGAATGGAAAAGATTAAACGCTTAAGCGTGTTTGTAAGAGAAAAGCTGACTGCTTAAGTAGTCAGCTTTTTCACTTTTTAGCGGTCAATTAATTGGGCCATGATTAATCCTTTTCCTACTAGTTTACGATCATTAAAAATTTCTACATCAATTTTCGCATAAATTCTACCAATTTCCAGTGGATGTGGTTTGATAATCAGTCTACTATCAATTTGCACAGGTTTAATGAAATAGACTGTCAAATTTTCCACAACTAAATCACTTTTTTTAACATGTAATAGTAATCTGCTGCTTGCCTCAGTAATTAAAGCTGTAAATACACCATAAGACAACGTTCCTAACTGGTTAGTCATTTGAGGTGTAACTGTCGTTTGGAAAATTGTCTGATCCGCTTCAACCGTCATAATATCACTCGATACAATGTCATCAATTGTCTCTCCCACTTGAGGTTGCCGCTGAATTTGCTGCAATGCTTTTAACACATCTTGCCTAGAGACAATTCCTTGGAACTGATAAGACTGATCCACGATCGGAACCAATTCAATACCTTCCCATACCATCATATGTGCAACATATGCCAGAGAAGTTTTTCCCTGAACAACTAAAGGATTTTTTGTCATAACTTTTTCAATAAATACATGATCTTCCTGTCCAATAACATCTTTTGAAGTTACCATGCCAATAACCTGTCTTTTTTTATCAACAACAGGGAACCTTGAGTGTTTTGACTGTTCATTTAATCGATACCAATCAGCGATTGTATTTTTGGCATCTAAATAATAAACCTTCTGAAAAGATGTCGCGATATCTTCAACAAATATTATTTCTTTTTTTATTAGCTGGTCATAGATGGCACGATTTATCATCGTGGCTACTGTAAACGTATCGTAACTTGTTGAAATAAGCGGCAACTGTTTTTCATCTGCTAAACGTTTAATATGTTCCTCTGTATCAAAACCGCCAGTTATTAATACTGCAGCACCCGCACTTAAAGCTAGCTCTTGTGCTTTCATCCGATTACCTACAATCAATAAAGAATCCGCAGCAGTATAGCGCATCATCGCATCAAGTTTCATGGCACCGATTACAAATTTGTTCAATGTTTTATGAAGGCCATCTCCACCTCCTAAAACTTGTCCATCCACAATATTGATCACCTCTGCAAAGGTAAGGCGCTCAAAGTTTTCTTTTTCCTTACGTTCAATTCGTATGGTGCCAACACGTTCGATTGTGCTTACTAAACCTTGATTCTCTGCTTCTTTAATCGCACGATATGCAGTTCCATCACTTACATTTAAATCTTTTGCGATTTGTCTAACCGATATTTTATTCCCTACCTGAAGCGATATAATATGCTCTATTATTTGTTCATGTTTCGTTTTCATAGTACTTTACTCACCCGGCCTCAACTGTAATAGTCACATTAACTATTTCTTATTATACAGTTGATTGAATAGAACCTCAATGATTCTGGGTTTGGCGTTGCTTAGCTCTATCCTGTTCCATAACTGGAGGCAGTGTCATTTGTAAAAGAGTTGCCAAATTTGCCCCGACAACCACTAAAAAGAATACTAGCCAGGTTCCCCAAAAAACAATTTCTAGTTGTGTTGTTGCTTCTGGAATCAATGGCCACGCAAAATATAGAAAAAATCCAGCTAGTAATAGACGTAAAATTGCATAGTGCTGCAAATTAATCTCCCCTTCCCTTTCCAATTATATAATTTAGTTTATGAATGGAAGTATTAAATAAGAACAAGTGTGGAGTTTAGCTTCGTTCTTTCTATTATTGGAATTCGATGGTATATTGTGGGATCAGTAAAGTGGAAATTCATGCGGTGAGACTTGCTTGTGTATCAATAGGGAATAAAAGATTGACATACCAGGTAATAATCTCATTTCCATAAAAGTAAGAAATCAATGTTCCTATAATAATATACGGTCCAAAGGGAAAAGGCTGTTTGCGTTTGAGGATGTTTAAAAATAACAGCAGAGTGCTGACAATCGCACCAATTAAACAGGAAAGGAAAAAAGTGAGTAAGGTTTTCTCTAATCCTAAAATAAATCCGAGGACTCCAAACAACTTCATATCACCTGCTCCCATACCCCCTCGACTGACTATAATGATTATGGCAATCATACCAAAGGGAATGAGTGCCCCGACAATCGATGCCCACCACGAATGGAGTGGCTGGAGAATGTGAGCAATTGTAAATAAAGGTAAAAAAAACAGCAAGACTTTATTTGGAATTACCATAAATGTTAAGTCCGATATTAAAATAATCATTAGCATGGATACGATTAACAAAGCCGTAATGAGTTCAAGTGTAAAACCGAATTTTAAATAACTAACTGTAAATAAAATTCCTGTAACTGTTTCACCCATTGGGTAAATATATGATACTTTACTCTTACAATAACGACATTTGCTTCGTTGTATAATAAATGATAAGACAGGAATCAAGTCGATCCATGAAAGTCGATGTTTACAATTTGGACAAATGGAAAAATCAGTAGAAAAATTTTTATTTACCGGTAAACGTAACCCTACCACATTAAAAAATGAGCCAAAAACGAGGCCGAATATAAAAAAGAAAATAACAACCAAAACCTCCATAACATTCCCCCTCGTATAATATGTTTAGTCTTAAATATTTTCTTATTAATTATTTTCAATCTACCTAATAGCACTTTGAGCGTAACTCCGTTACCCTTCACTGCTGGCGGA
>Ga0079226_10000381_pt1 | contig 30757 bp, 24 predicted proteins | sample Poulit2014_FD_76345 | JGI IMG/M metagenome (GOLD analysis project Ga0079226, IMG submission 76345) | Agricultural soil microbial communities from Georgia to study Nitrogen management - Poultry litter 2014 | ecosystem: Environmental > Terrestrial > Soil > Agricultural land | place: USA: Georgia...
CGGCTTTATCGTTATCAAAGAAGAAAGCCGCATCCGCTAAACGCGGACGGATAACTTTTTCGTTACCGTAAATCACTAGCTCTTTATTGCTGCTATCAATGTTACTGATGGTAATAAACGCATTGAGCAAATTGCCTTTTGCATCCACCACAGGGAAGTAGCGTTGGTGCTCTTGCATGGCGGTGATAATGGCTTCTTGCGGGACGCGTAAAAAGTTTTCATCAAAGCGGCCCACTAAAGGAATTGGCCACTCCACTAATGCCGTGACTTCATCTAATAAAGCGTCATCTATCACAGCTTCGCCGCCGGCCTCTTTGCCTGCAGCCTCTACTTGTGAACGAATTAGCTCACGGCGTTCTGCAAAATCGGCAATAACATAGGCATCTTTAAGTTGTGCTTCGTAGCTAGTGGGCGATTCCACCATCACAGGGCTGCTGCTGTGGAAACGGTGGCCGCGGCTATGTTGGCTGGCATCAAGCTCAAGTATGGAAAGAGGGATAACCTCTTCGCCAAAAAGCACCAGTAACCAATGCACAGGACGCACAAATTGCACCTTGCTGTCACCCCAACGCATGCGCTTTGGAATGGGCAGCTTGTTAACGGCTTGTTGGAGGAAGTCCGGCAGCAAATCGTGAAGCGTTTTGCCTTCTTGCTGCACCTTGGCCATAAGCCAAGCACCTTTATCGGTTTCTTCACGTCCTAGTTCTTCAACCGTTAGCCCCACAGATTGAGCAAAACCTGTGGCGGCTTTGGTAGGGTTGCCGGCATCATCAAATGCTGCTTTTACCGCTGGGCCTCGGCGTTCAAGCAGCTTGTCTTGTTGCTTGTTTTGCACATCTTTAATCAAAAAGGCAAGGCGTCTCGGAGTGGTAAAGGTTTTGACTTCGCCGTGGCTTAATTCAGCGGCCGCGAGTTGTGTTACCACTTCATTGGTAAAGGCATTGGCCAGCGTCATGAGGGAGTTAGGGGGCAGTTCCTCGGTCCCTAGTTCAACGAGTAAATCTGCTTGTGTCATGCTTTGCTCCGCTCTTTTAGGTTGCCTTGTGATGCTTTTTCAATTTGCGCCAGTGCTTCTTCCGCTAAATGTGGCGGTGCCATAGGGAAGCCCGCCTTGGCACGGCTCTGATAATAAGCTTGTGCCACTGAGCGGGCCATATTACGCACACGTAAAATATAACGTTGGCGCTCTGTAACAGAGATAGCTTTGCGTGCATCTAATAAATTAAACGTGTGTGAGGCTTTAAGGGTTTGCTCATAAGCCGCGAGTGGCAAATTGGCCGCAATTAAGCGCTCGCACTCAGATTCGTACAGTGAAAACTGCTCAAACAACGCCGGCACATTGGCGTATTCAAAGTTATAGGTGGATTGTTCCACTTCATTTTGGTGATACACATCACCATAGGTCACCACTGTGCCATCAGGGTTGCGCGACCACACCAAATCATAAACCGACTCAACCCCTTGAATATACATGGCTAAACGCTCTAGCCCATAGGTGATTTCGCCGGTAACGGGGTAGCAATCTAAACCACCCACCTGCTGGAAGTAGGTGAACTGAGTAACTTCCATACCATTGAGCCACACTTCCCAACCTAAACCCCAAGCCCCAAGCGTTGGGGATTCCCAGTTATCTTCCACAAAACGAATATCGTGTACTAACGGGTCAAAACCAAGCGCCGCTAAAGAATCTAAATAAATTTCTTGGATATTGTGTGGTGAGGGTTTAAGCACCACTTGGAATTGGTAATAGTGTTGCAACCGATTGGGGTTTTCGCCGTAACGGCCATCTGTTGGGCGACGTGAAGGTTGAACATAAGCGCTGTTCCAAGTTTCAGGCCCAATGGATTTTAAAAACGTTGCGGGATGGAAGGTACCCGCCCCGACTTCCATGTCTAACGGTTGAATAATAAGGCAGCCGCGCGCCGCCCAAAAATGTTGCAAGGCAAGAATTAAGCCTTGGAATGTACTGATATCTTGCTGCGGTTGAGCCGCCATAGTGGTTCCTATTGTTGGTGTGAAAAACTGCGCCAAGTATAGCGTAAAACTCGCTGAAGCCGAACCGCGGCCCGTAGGGGCCGCAAACTACAAAGGCTTATTTTTGGTTTGATTTAAAAATACTGCCGATAAGTTCTGAACCGTGGCCTAAAGGGTTGGCACGAATGGCTTGTTCTTCTTCTGCCACACGACTAAATAACCCATTTAAGCTTTGCTCTACCACATAGTCTTCAAGATCAAGGTTGACGCTTTTGCTTAAAGGCAGGGTGTTATACACATCGAGCAAACGGCGGTATTCATCATAAAAACCCACCTGCTCAAGGTTCTTGCGAATAATAGGCTGGTATTCCTGGCGTAACTGGCTTTCTGTTTCAGAGCGGAAGTAATCCGTTGCGGCAGTATCACCACCACGAATAATGCCAAGGGCATCGTCTACACTCATGCTCTTAACAGACTTAATAAACATATCCCCCGCTACTGCAGCGGCTTGTTCGGCACCCTGGTTCATGCTTTTCTCAATGCTATCAACGTAGCGGCCAAAACCGAACTGGCGCATAGTGCTCGTTACGGTATTAAATTGCTCTGGTAATACAATTTTGAGCGCTGGGTTATTCAGGTAAGCCCCCGCCTGTGATAAACCATCTGATGCGCGGGTACTACTGATTTCAAGGGTTTGTTTAACTGCGGTTACTAGCTGGCTTTGGTTGTTGTAACCCGCAGCTTCTGAACCAGAGTTTAGCCACTGGTCCATGGCGCAACCGGTTAACAAAATGGCGGATAAGAAAAGAGTGAGTAACGATTTCATCAAGAGCTTCCTTATGGTGTTGATATAGAGCTGCAGTAATAATTATCCGAAAGGAAAATACTGTAGCGCATAATAGCACTATCTTCAGCTATTACGGCTGTTACACTACGGAATTTAACCATTGTTCCTCATAACAATAAGGAGAAAGGCATGCCTGCCTCATCCATGCTTGGTTTGCTTAAACGACAGCGCTTCTTGCCTTATTTTTTAACGCAGTTTTTTGGAGCTTTTAACGATAATGTGCTGCGCCAAGCGTTAATTTTATTTATTACCACGTCGGCTGTGTCGAGTTTTGGCCCTAATTTATTGAACAATATTGCGTTGGCGCTTTTTATTCTGCCTTTCTTTTTGTTTTCTGGTTTGGCTGGGCAGTTTGCCGATAAATTTGATAAAGCTAAGCTTGTTTTTTGGGTGAAAGTGGCCGAGCTGCTGCTAATGTTGTTAGCCGCCGTGGGGTTTTATTATCAAAGTTTATGGGGGCTAATGGCGGTGTTGTTTGCCATGGGGTTTCAATCCACTTGTTTTGGGCCCATTAAATACTCCATCATGCCTCAGCATTTAAGCAACCAAGAGCTAGTAGCAGGCAATGCATTGGTACAGCAAGGTACCTATGTGGCTATTTTGCTTGGGTCCGTGATGGGGGTGTTGCTCAATGCGAGTTTTGCCGCCCCTTGGTGGGGTTCGGCAGCGCTAGTTTTAGTGGCGTTGAGCGGTTTGGCCAGCAGTTACTTTGTACCTTCGGCGCCTTCGCAGGTGCCTGATTTAAAGATTAATTGGAACCCTCTTACCGAAACCATAGCAGTAATGAAATACGCCAAGCGCAAAAAATCCGTATGGATAGCGGTGCTCAGTGTGTCTTGGTTTTGGTTTTTGGGGGCTGCCTATACCACACAGCTAAAAGTGTATGTGGATGATTACCTACATGCAGGTGAAACCGTCTATGCCTTATTGCTGATGGTGTTTTCCTTGGGTATCGGGCTTGGTTCTTGGGCGTGTAAGGCGGTTTCTAAAGGGGAGCTTACATTGTTTTTGGTACCGCTCGGGGCGCTTGGAATAACTGTTTTTGGGGTAGATTTATATTTTGCTTATCAGTTTTTGCTGGCCGAACAAAGCCATACAGTGGCAGATTTTTTGGCCGTCAAAGGCGTGTGGCGTTTATTGGTGGATTTGCTCTTTATTGGCGCTGGTGGCGGCTTTTATGTGGTGCCTTTGTTCACTTATATCCAACAAGCCACAGAGGAAGCCTATCGTGCACGGGTCATTGCTGCTTGTAATGTGCTCAATGCTTTGTTTATGGTGCTTTCTGCGGTGTTTTCTATTTTATTGCTTAGCGCTGTAGGTGTTAGCTTGCCTGTTTATTTTCTTACCTTAGCTTTGCTGAGTTTGGTGGTAAGTATGTGCTTACTTGTGCAGGCGCCTGAGTTTAAGGTAAGCGCCTTGATTGGTAGAAAATAGCACTGCAAATATATAAAAATTTTATTAAGGTAGCAGCCTGCCAAAACAGCTAATCACAATAAAGGAACTCAACATGTTAGACCAAAGCGAAATTGAATTATTTAGAGAAAATGTCCAGCGTTTTATTGAGCAAGAGATTATGCCCCATTACGAGCAATGGGAAAAAGATGAAATTATCCCCCGTTCTGTTTGGGAAGCACTAGGCGAACAGGGGTTGCTGTGTGTGGATATGCCCGAAGAGTACGGTGGCTTTGGCGCTAATTTCCGTTTGTCTGCTGTGGTGGTGGAAGAGTTTTCGCGCGCTGGTTGCAGTGGCCTAGCGTCTAATATTTCTGTGCACTCTGATATTGTGGCCCCTTATATTTTGCACTTGGGTACCGAAGAGCAAAAGCAAACTTGGATTCCCAAAATGGTGGCGGGCCAGGCAATTGGTTCTATTGGTATGACAGAGCCAGGTGCTGGTTCAGATTTGCAAAGCATGAAAACCCGCGCAGAAAAGCAAGGCGATGAATACATTATTAATGGTCAAAAAACCTTTATCACTAACGGCCAGCACTGCGATGTGGTAGTACTTGCCACTAAAACAGACTCAAGTGCGGGTAGCCGTGGCATGACCTTGTTCACGGTGGATACTTCATTGCCTGGTTTTAGCCGTGGCCGTAATTTAGAAAAAATGGGCCAACACTGCGCTGATACATCAGAAATGTTTTTTGAAGATGTAAAAGTGGGCGCAGACCAAATTCTTGGTGGCGAAGGTCGCGGCTTTGCTAATTTAATGAATGAGTTACCCCGCGAACGTTTAATTTTGGCGCTTGGTTCTGTGGCTGCTTGTGAAGGTATGGTGGCGCGCACCGCTGAATATGTGCAAGAGCGCCAAGCCTTTGGCCAATCCATTGCGAAATTCCAAAATACGCGTTTTAAGTTGGCTCAGCTACAAGCGGAAATCGCTATTAACCGTGCTTATGTTAACCAGTGTGTTGACGCTTACGATAAGAAAGAGCTCACCGCGGTGGAGGCTTCTATTGCCAAATACACCACCACAGAACTGCAATGTAAAGTAGCTGATACTTGCTTACAGTTGTTTGGTGGCTACGGTTATATGAAGGAATATCAAATTTCCCGTGATTTTGTGGATGCGCGTATCCAGCGTATTTACGGTGGTACTAGTGAAATTATGCTAGAAATCATCGCCCGTGATTTACTTGGCCGATAATGTTAAAGGCGGTAAGGTTTAGACCTTCTCCGCCTGTTGCTCTCGTTTTTCTAAAGCGCCGAGTACGATTTGGCATTGTGCTCGGCCATATTCCAAAATAGTTTGTGCTGCTGCTTTACCATTGCGGCTTATCACGTTGTTCAATAGTTGTTGGAAAGTGGCCAACGAAACACTGAGCTCTGAGGTCTCTTCAACCAGTGCTAAATAAGAATAGCGTTGCAGCAGGGGTACAAAATCCATGATGGTTTTTGCCATATAATCGTTGCGAGCAAAAATAAGCATTTGAGGAAGAGCTTCAAAAACGATTTGGTGCCCACGGGCAATGTCGTTTTTTTCATAGGATTCGGTAAGCAGTGGCAAAATTTTGGCCAATTCCTCTAGTTCATCTTCCTGCCAGTTGTTGGCGGCACGTGCAGCAAGTTCGGCAAATAACATAAAAAGAAAATCATAAAGTTGTTTTGCCTGGCTTTGGCTAACGCTGCATACCCAAGCTCCCCGCCGTGGCTTTACTTCAATTAAATGTTTTGATTCGAGTACTTTTATTGCCTCTCGAAGTGAGTTGGTACTTACATTTAATGTATTGGCCCAATACGTTTCATTGATTTTTTCTCCTGGGGGCAAATTACCAAACACTATTTGCTCAGTAAGGTGGGTAGCGATTTGTTCACTTAGTGGGGCTGTGGCAAAAGAAAGATTCATGGGGAGTCTCTATGTAACGGCACTTAATTATATATTATTGTTCGACAATTGAAAAATTCACCTATACATAAACCTTGCCATTGGTTAATGTAACTGAGAACAAACAATAACACCGACGTCTTTACAGGAGAGACGCCATGATTTCGAAAATGAACCCAGTTACCGTGATGAAAATTAAAAAGTGGAGCTATTTGTTGTTTTGGGCAACGGTGCTTCCTCTTTTACCCTTAACAGCTAATGCGGGTAGTGATGGAGCTCAAAACTATTGGGCTTGGTTTATCTATTTCTTTGTTTTTGGAATTATTCCGATTCTTGATTTCATCGTGGGTAAAGACCCTATTAACCCTGATGAAGAAACGGAAGTGCCAAGTTTAAGCGAAGAAAAAGCTTACCGCATCTTTACTTTAATCATGGCACCTGTGTGGTTTGGCGCCTTGTACTACAGTGGTTGGGTGTTCGCAAATAACGATTACAGCTGGCTAGGAATGCTTGGTTGGATTGTTTCTATTGGTACTGTCGGTGGCATTATTGCGATTAACTTAGGCCATGAGCTTACTCATAAAGACCCAAGAATTGAAAATTGGACGGGTGGTTTATTGCTCGCTTCTGTGACTTACGCGGGCTTTAAGGTTGAACACATCCGTGGGCATCACGTTACTGTGTCTACCCCAGAGGATGCTTCTTCTGCGCGTTATAACCAATCTGTTTACCATTTCTTACCTAGAGCCTTAGGCCGCAACTTTGTGAACGCATGGCGTTTAGAGCATGCGCGTTTACGCCGTCAGGGCAAAAAGCCGCTCAGCATTTATAACGAGTTGATTTGGTGGTACAGCATCTCCGCATTGTTTGCTCTGAGCTTCTTTATGTTGTGGGGTTGGATGGGTGTGCTTTTCTTCTTTGGCCAGAGCTTAGTAGCGGCGACTACTCTTGAGATTATTAACTACATTGAGCATTACGGCTTGCACCGACGCGTGCTGGAAAACGGCCGCTACGAGCGTGTTACTCCTGCTCATAGTTGGAACTCTAACTACTTTTTAACCAACATCGCTCTGTTCCAATTACAGCGCCACAGCGACCACCACGCTTATGCCAAACGTCGTTACCAAGTGCTGCGCCATTATGACGAAAGCCCACAATTACCTGCAGGTTACGCTGGCATGTATGTGGTTGCTTTGATTCCACCGCTTTGGAAGAAAATCGTTAACCCTAGGGTGGAAGCCTACTACGAAGGTGAAATGGATCAGCTGTTCCGTACCGCTAAACGAGTGAATAATATTACTGCCTAGAAGGCTCTCGAACCGCGCGGGTTCCTCGGTTCTCGTGCCGAGGGGTACGCGGAGCCGCGTGGGTGCCCTTGTGCCGGGCTGGCACCACGCAACGGGTTCTAAATTAAATTCATCAGCAATAAGCACTGCGGGGTGCTCTTGAACCGAGCAGGTTCCCGGCACCAGGTGTTCTTAAAACTCACTGCGCCAAGCAAGCTTGCATAAATGGTTTCCTTCAGCGAAAACCATGCTGAAGGAAACCATTTATTCCAGCCTATTTATCCTAGCCTCTAAGAGAAATCGGGTACGGGTGGGGTATGAGAAAGACGGGTTTTGTGCGAGGTTGTTGTTCAGAGCATAAGGCTAAGTTCTTGCGTAAGCCTCACTTAGTGGCACCCATATTCTCCCATTTCCACCAACCCGATTTATCTTAGAGCCACTGGTGGGAGGCACGGAGAAACCACTCTTTCTTTTGCGTGCTCTTCCGCAAAAAAAGAGTGATTTCGCAGTGCTTATTGCTGACGTTCTTAGTTAAGAACTCGTTGTGTGGCACCCGCCCGGTGTGAGGGCAGATGCAAGCTTGCTTGGCACAGTGAAATTTAAGAACACCTGGTAGCGGGAACCCCGCGCGGTTCCAGCGCCACCCGTTGGGTGGCACCTTACCCGGTGCTAGGGTTCTTGCCATCCCGGCACAAGGGCACCCACGTGGTTCCGCGTACTCCCTCGGCACGAGAGCTTGAAAACTTCCCCACCACCCCCATACACCATTCATTCACTTTTCAATTAACCCATTACTAGGTTCTTGATTCCATGAGCGAAACAGCAACACAAAAACACGAATTCCAAACCGAAGTTAAGCAGCTCTTGCATTTAATGATCCATTCTTTGTATTCCAACAAAGAGATCTTTTTAAGAGAGCTCATTTCTAACGCGTCGGATGCTTCAGATAAATTAGCTTACGAAGCGCTACAAAATGAAGCGCTGTATGAAGGCGATGGCGAACTAAAAATTTGGATTGAGCCCAATGAAGAAGCCAATACGCTAACTATCCGCGATAACGGTATTGGTATGAGCCAGGAGGAAGTGGTAGCTAATTTAGGCACCATTGCCCGCTCGGGGACGGCGGAATTTTTGAAGCAACTCAGCGGTGATGAAAAGAAAGATTCACGCTTGATTGGCCAGTTTGGTGTTGGTTTTTACAGTGCTTTTATCGTGGCCGACAAAGTGGAAGTGTTCACCCGTCGCGCGGGTGCGCCAGTTAATGAAGGTGTGTACTGGGCTAGCGAAGGTGATGGTGAATTTGAGTTAGGCCAGCAAACCATTGAAGAGCGCGGTACGCGCATTGTGTTACACCTACGCGACGATGAAAAAGAGTTCACCAATGGTTGGCGCTTGCGCGAGCTGGTTACTAAATACAGTGATCATATTTCTTTGCCAGTGATGCTACCCAAAGTGCAGGAGGAAGAGGAAAAAGAAGCCGCTTTCGAATGGGAGCAAGTGAACAAAGCCACAGCGCTTTGGACGCGCAATCGCACTGACATTAGCGATGAAGATTACCAAGAGTTTTATCAGCACATTTCTCACGATTTTGGCCAAGCCTTAGCGTGGTCGCATAACCGTGTGGAAGGCAGCCTCGATTATACTTCCCTGCTCTATGTGCCAGAAAAAGCGCCTTTTGATTTGTGGCAGCGGGATATGGCACATGGCCTCAAGCTTTATGTGCAGCGCGTTTTTATTATGGATGAAGCGGAGCAGTTTTTGCCCACTTATCTGCGCTTTGTTAAGGGGGTGATTGATAGCAACGACCTATCGCTCAACGTGTCTCGCGAGATTTTGCAAAATAACCGTACAGTCAGCTCGCTAAAAACTGCGCTCACCAAGCGTATTTTATCCATGCTCGATAAGCTCAGTAAGGATAAAGAAAAGTACCAAACCTTTTGGGATGCGTTTGGTAGCGTGCTAAAAGAAGGCCCCGCCGAAGATTTTGCAAATCGTGAAAAAATTGCCAAGTTATTCCGTTTTGCCAGCACCTATACTGGCGAAGCCACGCAAAATGTTAGCTTTACCGATTACATTGAGCGGATGAAAGAAGGTCAGGAAGCCATTTATTATTTGGTGTCTGATAGCCATCAAAATGCCTTAGGTAGCCCGCATTTAGAAGTCTTCCGCAAAAAGGGCATCGAAGTATTGCTACTGAGCGATCGTGTGGATGAATGGGCCATGAGCCACTTACAGGACGTGGATGGCAAAAAGCTACAGGATATTTCTAAAGGTCAGCTCGATTTAGGCGAGCTAGAAGATGAGGCGGAGAAAGAAGCACAAAAAGCTGCTGATGAAAAGTTGGCTCCTTTAACCACGCGTATTCAAGAGTTGCTTAAAGATGATGTGGCAGAAGTGCGCACCACCCATCGTTTAACGGATTCACCAGCGTGCTTGGTGGTGGGCGAGTTTGATTTGGGTATTCAAATGCGCCAAATCCTTGAGGCCTCTGGCCAACAAGTGCCCGATAGCAAACCAACCCTAGAAATAAACCCTGATCACCCCTTGGTAGAACGCTTGCAAGAAGAGCAAGCAGAAGACCGTGTGGAGGATTTGGTACAAGTGATTTACGAACAAGCACGCCTTGCTGGCGGTGAAAGCCTCAAAGATGCCGCCGCTTACGTGCGCCGTATTAATAAGTTGTTGCTTGAATTATCAGCTTAATGTGTAAGGGGGCTTCTATGGCCCCCTTACTACACTTCCGCGTAATCCCGCTTACCTTTTAACCAACGATGCAACAAAGCTTCGGCGGTTTGCGGTTGCTCAGCCATAAGCTGCGTGGCTATGTTGCGTGCGGGGGCAATATGGGATTCATCGCGCATTAAATCGGCAATGCGGAATATCAAATCACCTGTTTGGCGGGTGCCGAGCCATTCGCCAGGGCCGCGTAGGCGCAAGTCTTCCTCAGCAATTTCAAAGCCATCGGTGGTGCGGCGCATAACCCCTAAGCGCTGCTTTGCTGTTTGTGAAAGTGGTGCTTGGTACAGCAACACACAATAGCTTTGCCCTTGGCCACGCCCTACCCGTCCGCGCAATTGGTGCAGTTGAGAGAGCCCGAGTCGTTCTGGGTTTTCGATCACCATAAGGCGTGAGTTGGGCACATCTACCCCCACTTCAATCACAGTGGTGGCCACTAATAGGTGCGCCTCGCCACGAGCAAAAGTTTCCATGCGTTGGGTCTTTTCGGCAGCGCTCATGCGCCCATGCACAAGCGCAATATTGAGTTCAGGCAAGCATTTTTGCAGCATGGTAAAGCGTTCTTCAGCAGCCTGTGCCTGTAAGGTGTCTGATTCTTCGATCAGGGTGCACACCCAATAGGCTTGGTCCCCTTGTTCGAGCACGGCAGCACGAATGCGCTCTATGACTTCACGTTCGCGTTGTTTGGGAATCACCACGGTTTGAATAGGCTGCCGCCCTGGCGGAAGCTCATCAATCACAGAGCTATCCAAATCACCATAAAGACTCATGGCCAAGGTGCGTGGTATGGGAGTGGCAGTGAGCGCTAATTGATGGGGGGCTTGGCCTGGGCGGCAGCCTTTATCCCGTAGTGCAAGGCGTTGGTCTACGCCAAAACGGTGCTGTTCATCAATCAGAATAAGCCCAAGCTTGTGATACACCACGGCGTCTTGAAAGAGCGCATGGGTGCCCACCACTATGGGCAAGCTGCCTTGTGCAAGCTGTGCCAGTACTGCTTTTTTATCGCTAGCTTTAAGACTGCCCGTGAGCCAGCCCACCGGAATCTTGAGTGGCCTAAACCAATGCTTAAAATTTTCCCAGTGTTGTTCAGCTAACAATTCTGTGGGGGCTAAAAGCGCCACTTGAAATCCGGCTTCTATGGCACTGAGTGCTGCCATGGCAGCGACCAAGGTTTTACCAGAGCCTACATCGCCTTGCACCAAACGTAGCATGGGGCGGCCAGAGGCTAAGTCCTGCTGAATCTCTTTGATTACCCGTTGTTGCGCGCCTGTGAGCTGAAAAGGAAGTTGTGCCAGTAATTGTTGCGTAAGTTGGCTGCTGTTAAATATAGGCGCAGCTACTTGTTGTTGGCGAGCACGGCGCTCAAGGGCACTGAGTTGGTGTGCCACAAGCTCTTCAATGACTAACCGTTTGATGGCTGTGTGCGAGCCATCCAGCAAGTTTTCCACCGCTGTATTATGGGGAGGATGGTGCAAGGTGGTTAAAGCCGCTTGCATGCTAGGTAGCTGTGTCTCTTTGAGTGGTAATAAATCTCGCGGTGGGAATTGTTGCAAGAGCCGTAAAGCTTGCTCCATTAACTGGCGCAAGGTGCGTTGATGTAGCCCTTCGGTGCTTGGATAAATAGGCGTTAGTGTGGGCGCTAGTGGTGGTAATTGGGTATCAGCCACTTCGTACTCAGGGTGATAAAACTCTAATCCTGTGGCACCTAAGCGCGGTTCGCCAAACACGCGTATTAAGCGCCCTGGGGATAATGCGTCTTTGAGTTGGGCGCTGAAGTGATAAAAGCGCAACCCGATTTGGCCGCTACCATCGCGTACTTGGCATAGTAGGCTGCGCCGTCGCCCTGGCATAACAGCTGTGTGAGTAACCTCCCCCTCTACCACTACATAGTGTTCGGGGCGGAGCTGTGTGATAGGCGTAATGCGGGTGCGGTCTTGGTAGCGGTGAGGTAAATGAAACAGCAAATCTTCCACATTATGGATGCCCAAGTGACCCAAACGTTCTGCTACTTTTGGACCAACGCCTTTAAGTTGCGTCACAGCTTGGGCTGCTAGCTCATTGATGTACTTATCCTCACTCATACACAACCTGTGGATAACTCTGTGTAAAACTGGGGATATCTAAGCAATATCTGTGGATATCCCGTTATTAAGTGTAATTTTGCGTACGGCTTGGCGTAACACCTCGATGGCCTTAGGCCTTGGGAAGCTATCGCGCCACACTAAAGCGATGGTGCGTTTAGGCACGGGGGCTTCAAAGCGGCGAATAGAAAACTCATCTTTTTGGTAACCGCGAGGAGTTAAAGCGGAGTCAGGTAAAATAGTGATGCCAAGCCCGCCCGCTACCATGTGGCGCAGGGTTTCGAGGGAGCCGCCTTCAATTTGTACAAGGTTTTTTTGGCGCTCAGAATCAATGGCAGGACAAAGTTCTAACACTTGGTCGCGGAAGCAGTGCCCTTCACCGAGCAGTAATAAAGTTTCATCCAATAATTGTGCGGGCTGGATACTGTCTTGCTTCTCCCAAGGGTGACCAGCAGGGAGTAATACGGAAAAGGATTCTTCGTACATTTGTGCCCGCACCAAGCCACCACCAGAAAAAGGCAATGCCACAATAATGGCATCAAGCTCCCCTTGATCGAGTTTTTGACGTAATACATGGGTATAGTTTTCTTCCACAAATAAGGGCATTGTGGGTGCCGCTTTACGGACTTTGGGAATCATGGTGGGGAATAAATAAGGTGCCACGGTAAAAATGGCTCCCATACGTAAAGGGGTGCTGAGCTGATCTTTATGGCTGTAAGCCATCTGTTCTAAAAGCTCTACTTGCTCAAGGATGCGTTGAGCTTGGGCAATGAGTGGTAAGGCTTCTGCGGTGGCGCGGATTTCACGTGGGCGGCGCTCAAATAAAATAATTTGCAGGTGCTCTTCAAGTTTACGAATCGCAGTACTTAAGGTGGGTTGGCTAACATTACAATGCTCTGCAGCACGGCCAAAATGTTTTTCTTGGGCTAGGGCCACTAAGTAGCGCAGTTCTGTGAGAGTCATATTAGGCTCATAAATCAAAGTAAAAGTTACTGGTAATTTGTACAGTGAAGCAAGATAGCTTTCAACCGTAAATAGAATATATTAAATGAACAAGATCAATAAGGAGATACTATGGCACATTTTTTGATCGTGGGGCTTGGCCAAATAGGTCAAGAGTTAGCGCAAGACTTGGTAGCGCAAGGCCATCAGGTGAGCGGTATTCGTCGTGGTAAGCAAGCACCTGAGCAAGTGGCTCTGTATTCCCAAGATTTATTCACCACGGAATCGGTCAAATTACCGACACAAATGCCCGATGTGGTGTATCTCATTATTACGCCTAGTGAGCGTACGCGCGAAGCTTACGAAGCCGCATTTATTACTTTGCCGCAACGGCTAATGGCGGCAATGAAGGCACAATACGATGAAATACCGCCAGTGATATTTGTTTCAAGCACAGCTGTATATGGTGAAGCCACTGAGCCTGTGGATGAATTAAGCGAAACTATGCCTCATAGGTTTAATGGCGAAGTGCTGCTACAAGCAGAGCAGCAAATATTGGCTGCCACTGCAGCCACAGTGGTGCGTTTTTCTGGCATTTATGGGCCCGGCAGAGAGAGCCGCATTCGCTTGGCTAAGCAGCTAGCACGGGGTGAAAAAGAAGCGCCCACAGCGCAGTGGAGTAGTCGTATTCATAGCACAGATGTGGTTGGGCTTTTGCTGCATTTAGGTGAACGTTGGTTGGCCGGTGATGCGCCACCTCAAGTGGTGGTGGGCACGGATAATACTCCCGTGGTAAATCTTGAGGTGCTGAACTGGCTAGCTGCCCAACAGGGCGAAACACTGCAGCTAAGTTGGCAACAAGTGGCGGGAAGAGCAGTAAAAAGCCGCTATATAGCGGCTGGGCATTACACCTTGCGGTACCCAAGTTATCAACAGGGGTACGCAGCATTAGTCGTGGCTAATTGAGCACCATAATGGCATCCATTTCCACCACAGAATCTTTGGGCAAGCTAGCAACACCTACCGCAGCGCGCGCAGGGTAAGGCTGCTCAAAGTATTCCGCCATTACACTATTTACAAGCTGAAAATGGCCTAAATCGGTGAGGTAAATATTGAGTTTCACTAGCTGTTGCAAGCTTCCGCCAGCGGCTTCACACACGGCACTTAAATTATCAAAAACGCGGCGAATGTGTGTTTCTACACCCCCTTCCACTAGCTCCATGGTGGCAGGATCAAGCGGGATCTGGCCACTTAAATACACGGTGTCGCCAGCTTTGATTGCCTGAGAATAGGTGCCAATGGCGGCGGGTGCTTTGTCAGTATTAATGGTGGAACGGTTTGGCATAAAAGTTTCCTTAAGGCAATTAGCCATTGATACGGCTAATACGAATCACACTATCAAGTTTGCGGATGCGCTTAATGATGCGCGCTAAATGAATCCTGTCTTCCACAGTAAAGGTGGCTTCGATAATCGACACGGAGGCATCTTTTTCATTCAAGGAAATGGCCTCAATATTGGAGCCCATCTCAGCAAATACGCCCGCTAGAATAGCCAGCACCCCTTTTTTGTTTTCTAGCTCCAGACGGATCGCTGCGCTAAATTGCTGCTCTACTTTATCTTCCCAATATAACTCAAGGCATTTTTCAGGGTTTTCCCGTAATTCTGCGAGTAAATTATTACAAGTGTCACGGTGTACTACGATGCCGCGGCCCGCGCTCAAATGGCCCATAATGGCGTCCCCAGGGAGGGGGTGGCAGCACTTGGCATAGTTCACCAACATGCCCTCGGTGCCGCTAATGGCGAGGGATTTACCTTCTAATAGTTTGGGGATTTCTTCATCGGTAACCAATGAACGAGCTACTAAAGGCGCTAGGCGGTTGCCCAAGCCAATATCTTCGAGCAGGCCTTCGAGGTTGTTATGGTTGTGCTGTTTAACTTCGGTGGCAAGTTTGGCCGGTGTAACATTTCCAAGATTCGTTTGATAGGCGCTTAAGGCACGATCGAGCAAACGCTCACCAAGACGGATAGAGTCTTCGCGTTTTTGCGTTTTTAAGGAGTGGCGGATATTAGAGCGTGCTTTACCCGTGACCACAAAGTTAAGCCAAGCTGGGTTAGGTTTGCTGTTGGCTGCGGTAACAATTTTGATGGTTTGCCCTGATTTAATTGGGGTAGAGAGGGCTACTAAATTGCCATCAACACGAGCGGCAATACAGGTGTTGCCCACATTAGTATGCACGGCATAGGCAAAATCCACCGGAGTGGCGCCAATGGGCAGTTCCTTAATTTCACCTTTTGGAGTGAAAACATAAATTTCATCGGGGAAGAGATCGACCTTTACGTTTTCAATAAACTCCATGGAGTTGCCGGCTTTTTGTTGCATTTCAAGCAGACGGCTCATCCACGCTTGGGCGCGGGTATTTATGTGGGGGGCTTGTTCACCCTCTTCCGCTTGATACAGCCAGTGAGCGGCAATACCGTTGTTGGCCATGGCTTCCATTTCTTCGGTGCGGATTTGAATTTCAATGCGATGCCCGCGGCGCGATTTAAGCGTGGTGTGTAGGCTTTGGTAGCCGTTGGTTTTAGGAATAGCAATATAATCTTGGAAGCGGCCAGGGATGGGAGTGAAGTAATTATGAATCACACCCAAAACACGATAACAGGCGTCTACGTTATCCACTAAAATACGAAAACCGTGCACTCCCATTATTTCATCAAAGGATTTGCTCTCGGCCTTCATCTTCATATAGATGCTATACAGGTGTTTTTCGCGAGCAAGTACCCGTGCTTTTATGCCCTCTTCTTGGAGGCAATTTTCTAAGTTATCACGCAAGCCATCTACGGTGTCTTTATTATTACCCCGCGCGATTTTTACTGCCTTGGCAATACGGCTAGCACGCATAGGGTAGACCGCATTAAAGCCTAAGTCCTCATACTCCACACGCATGTTATACATGCCCAAACGGTTGGCAATGGGGGCATAAATTTCTAAGGTTTCGTTAGCAATACGGCGGCGTTTATCGGGGCGCATCACATGCAAGGTACGCATGTTGTGTAAACGGTCTGCTAGCTTCACCATAATGACGCGGATATCGCGCGTCATGGCGAGCATCATTTTGCGGAGGTTTTCGGCTTGTTGCTCGGCTTTAGATTCAAATTTAATCTGCGCAATTTTAGAGACACCGTCCACCAACTCAGCCACTTCGGGGCTAAATTCTGCGGCGAGCTCATCTTTGGTGATGCCCGTGTCTTCAATAACATCATGGAGCATAGCCGCCTGTAGGCTTTCATGATCCATGTGCATATCGGTGAGAATGTGGGCAACTGCGAGGGGATGGGTGATGTAAGGATCGCCACTGCGGCGATATTGGCCTTCGTGGGCAACTTTCGCGTATTCGTAGGCGCGCACCACCTGGGAAATTTGTTCAGGCGTTAAATAACTAGATAAACGTTTTTCGAGATTACGTATTGAGGCCAAGGCGCGCTAATCCATACCAAGTAAACAACATAGACCTCTTAGCCTAGTGTTTAGCGCGCCATCTGTCTATGCTCAGGGCAACAAAACAGAGCCGTAAGAAAGGTGAACTTAGCCGCCGAAGGATTCGGTTAATAGAGCAAGCTCATCAATATCGCCGCCTGCTTCTAAAAGATTATTTTCTGAGTTATCAGAGCTGATTAGGCCCTCAGCAATTTCGCGCAGCGCTACTACAGTGGGCTTATCATTATCCCAAGGCACACGTGGCTCTTTGCTACCATCTTGGAGTAAGTGCGCACGTTTGCTTGCCACAAGCACAAGCTCAAAACGGTTATCGAGTTTTTCAAGACAGTCTTCAACGGTAACGCGTGCCATGAATAAATACCTCTAAGTAATTGCTCGCTGAATATACAGCTGTGGACGGCAAAGGATACTGAAATCAAGGTTTTTTAGCAATCTTTAGCCTTGGCTAAGTAAGGCTTTTAATAGTGGTGCAAGGTTTTGTTGTTGTTTTTCTTGATATAGGCGTGATGCTCGGATAATAGCGTCTAACTCGTTAAGCGCCTGGTCAAAGTCATCGTTAACCACCAAATAATGGTATTCCCCATAGTGAGAAATTTCTTCTTGGGCACCCGCTAAACGCTGGGCCACCACCTCTTCGCTATCGAGCCCGCGTTGTCGTAAGCGTTCTTCTAGGGCGCTAAGCGAAGGGGGTAAAATAAAAATGCCGATGGCGTGGGGAGCTAAGCGGCGTACCTGCTGAGCGCCTTGCCAGTCGATTTCAAGAATAACGTCCTTACCTGCTTGCTGTTGTTCAGCAACCCAAGTGGCAGAAGTGCCATACAGGTTGCCAAACACTTCGGCGTGCTCAAGAAACCCACCTTGCTCCACCTGCTTAATAAAAGTGGCTCTATCGGTAAAGTGATAATTAACACCGTTTGCTTCGCCTTGGCGCATGGGGCGCGTGGTGTGGGAAATGGAAAGGCACAGTTGCGGCATACGTTCTAATAGCTTAGCAAGCAAACTGGTTTTGCCGGCTCCCGAGGGTGCTGAGATTACAAATAAATTACCGAGTTGAGTGTGGGATGTCATATGGATACCTGCTTGTTAACAATCAAGCGCATGGTAGCAAGAAAGCGTGGTGGCGGGTACTCGATAAGCGCGCAGGTTCTAGCGCTGGGAGGAAAGCATGACAGAAGTAGGCACCAACGTTATTGCCATTTGCATAGCAGTGGAGATTGGGTTTAAGTTATGCAGCGAATGACACAGATTACCTAATAAGTGGATGGAGTAAGTTATGGCTAAGTTGCCATCGGTTTTTGACACATTACGTTTACCCGTGATTGGCTCGCCCATGTTTATTGTGAGCAACCCTAAGTTAGTAATTGAACAGTGCAAAGCTGGCATTGTGGGCTCTATGCCAGCGCTTAATGCCCGCCCAGCAGAATTATTGGAAGATTGGCTTGCCGAAATCACTGAAACCCTTGCTGATTATAATGCCAAAAACCCCGATCAACCTGCTGCCCCGTTTGCCATTAATCAAATTGTGCACCGCAGCAACACACGCCTTGAGCACGATATGGCGTTAATTGAAAAGTATAAAGTGCCGATTGTGATTACCTCTTTGGGTGCCCGTGAAGATGTTAACCAAGCTGCTCATAGTTATGGTGGCGTGGTAATGCACGATGTGATTAACAATAAGTTTGCTCATAAAGCCATTGAAAAAGGCGCTGATGGTTTGGTGGCTGTGGCCGCAGGTGCTGGCGGCCATGCCAGCGATAAAAGCCCGTTTGCATTGATCCAGGAAATTCGTGAGTGGTTTGATGGGCCATTGGCGCTATCAGGTTCTATTGCTAATGGCAGTGCTATTTTAGCCGCTCAAGCCATGGGGGCGGATTTTGCTTATATTGGTTCGCCTTTTATTGCCACCGCAGAAGCCAATGCCACAGAGGATTATAAGCGCGCTATTGTGGATGGCACCTCTGATGATATTGTTTATTCAAGCTTTTTTACTGGCGTCAAAGGAAATTACTTGGCGCCCAGTATTAAAGCTGCGGGGCTAGACCCGAACAATTTACCCGAGGGTGATATCTCTTCAATGAATTTTGGTGCCGGTGAAGAAAAAGAGAAAGAACAAGCCAAGGCATGGCGTGATATTTGGGGCTGTGGCCAAGGTATTGCTGCGGTAAAAGACGTGACGCCAGTGGCTGAAATGGTGGCGCGTTTACAGCGTGAATATCAAGAGGCCAAAGCGCGTTTAAATAGCATCGCTTATTAGTATCAAAGGGCACACATTGCTGTGTGCCCTTTTTTAATGAGCTTGCAACGAGGGCATAGGGCTATCCGTTAGTAAGCCGATTAACCTTAGCATTTCAAGCTCTTCTACCTTTACTATTTTATCGTCAAGCACAATATCGGCGCACTTATCCATCACCATGCGGCGGAGCATGGGGGTAAGATAGCGCACATCATCTAGCGCTTTAGCTAAGGCTGGTAAAGTGCAACGCTTCTCTTCTAATAAAATACGCCCTGGGGGTAGTAAGGGTTGAGCGTGCTTTTCAAACAACTTGTACTGAGTTTGAGCTTGGCTTGCACTGGTGTAAATCAAAGTGGAGAACAAGCGTTGTAGGCTGTTAGCTATTTGGTGGAGTGAACTGTAACGTGGCTCTACTGGTGAACGAGGATGCAGGCGCAGCGATACTGTTTGCCGTAGCAAGTATTCAAACACTGTGACCTTACCATCGGCTTTAATAAGCTCATCAATTTGCTTGATAAAGTGTTGGTGCTGCGCTTTATCCAGGCGCTGTAACGTGGGTAACGCTAAATCAATCATCGGGATTAACCAGCGTGGGTTAAATTCCTTGGCTTGAGCTATAAGTCGTTCGAGCTCCCCTATTTGTTCATAACTCAATTTTTTGGGTGATTTTGGGTTATCACTGGCCGCTAAAATAATGGCATAAAGCAATAACGTCGTGCTCTGCGGCTGGCTTAAAATGTAGTGAATAGGGGCTGGAATGTTTTCTAAGACTTCTCGTGCATAGCCTAAGGTCCGTGTGTTAATGGGGGCTTGCTCAGCGGTTTTCTGGGCGTCTTTGAATTGTTTATTTTGGCGCACCCGTGCGCGTGCCACCCACCCATTACCTAGCTGACGTAAGCGTGTATCAATATCAGGGTGGGTGGAAAACAATTGTTTAAACAAGATAGGCACGCTATCAGCAAAGCACATGTGGCTAATATCTTCAGCGTATTGATTGGTAAGCAATGAGCCCGCGCCATGCTTAATTTTAATCAGCGCCTCTGCTAAAGCATTGGGGTTGCGCGTGAATTGTACAGATGAGGCGTCCGCTAATAATTCTCGTTGGCGGCTGATAGCCGCTTTAATCAGGCGGCCAAGCAATAAGCCCGCATAGCCTGCCAACCACAGCACGATACCGAGAAAAATAAATATAGCGATAGCCGCAGCGCTATTGTTGTTGTGCCTTATATCACTGTGTTTACGAGGTTGGTAAAAAGCAGAATGCACCATTGAGCGGCCAAGGCGAGATACCGTTACCAAGCCCGCTAGCATGGCTACCATACGTAAGTTTATGCCCACATCATTATGGAGCAAATGGCTAAACTCATGGCCCACTACGGCTTGCATTTCATCTCGGTTGAGGCTGTTAATGGCTCCCGCGGTCACCACAAGTAAATATTGTGATGGTTTGCCCGTAACAAAAGCATTGATGGCGTGCTCCTTTTCCATCACAAACACACGTGGCACGGGCATGCCTGCAGCCACTGCCATTTCTTCTACTATATTAATGAGCTGTTTATAGGGAGGGGGTAAGGATGTTTCGTCAGTGATTTCTGTGGCTTCAAAGAGCTCGATAAGCCGTATTCCCCCATCACGCATTTGCCATAAACGGTGCACTGTGCCCGCAGAAAACACCAGCAAAGTGGCAAGGGATGTGATGGCAGCTTCAGGCGTTGTCACATAGTGCCAAAGCGCTTCGGCTGGCTCTGAATACACGCTATGGTAAAAAATCCATAGTGAGAAAACGCCAAGGTTCACCAACACTACTAAGATAGCGAGCGCTAAAATAAAGAGAAAAAATAAGCGCCGGCTATTACGTTTGGCAACTTCCTGTTGCTGAAAAAAATCCATGCTCAGAAGCTAACTTTAACGTTTTTACGCGCTTCGGGGTTCTCAAGCTCCAATGAATGAGCAGGGATAAAACTACCAAAACCCGCCACAATATTATTAGGGAATTGCTCACGGTAGGTGTTGTAATGCATTACCCCATCGTTATAAGCCTGACGGGCAAAGCCAATGCGGTTTTCGGTACTGCTTAACTCTTCCATGAGCTCCGCCATGGTGGTGTTGGCTTTTAAATCTGGGTAGTTTTCCGCTACGGCGTTAAAGCGCATCAAGGCATTGCTTAACCCGCCTTCCGCTTGCCCAAGCTGGCCCATGATTTGGTCATTTTCTGGAGAAGCCGTGGCCTTTTGTTTGGCCGTAATAGCGCTTTGGCGCGCCTGAATGACTTGGGTGAGAGTTTCTTCTTCGTGTTGTAAATAGCGTTTTGCCGTTTCTACCAAGTTAGGGATTAAATCGTGACGGCGCTGTAGCTGCACATCAATCTGTGCGAAGGCATTGCGATAGCGGTTCCGTAGTGCCACCAAATGGTTATAAATAGCCACCCCATAAAATAGAACCAGTGCCGCAACAGCTAAGAAAATGAGTGTGATAATCATTGAAGCCTTCTCCCTAAGAAATTGTAAAGCTAAGCATAAGAAAATGCTTTACAAGAGACAATGGGAAAGTTTAGGAAATCCCTTGCGCCGGGCAGGCAAGTGCCCTTACACCGGGCGAGTACGTGGAACCGCGTAGGTTTGCTCTCATGCCGAGGGGCAACAACCCTAGCACCGGGTGGTGCCACTCAACGGGTTCTAAACGTACAGCATCAGCAATAAGCACGGAGAAATCACTCTTTCTTTTGCGGAAGAGCACGCAAAAAAAGAGTGATTTCTCCGTGCCTCCCACCAGTGGCTCTAAGATAAATCGGGTTGGTGGAAATGGGGGGGGGAATATTGGTGCCACTAAGTAGGCTCTTCGCATGAAAGCAGCTACGAGCTCGAAACAACAATCGCGCACAAAACCAATCTTTCTCATACCCCACCCGCACCCGATTTGTCTTAGAGGCTACAGTGAATAGGCTGGAAGAAATGGGCCCCACCAACATGGTTTTCGTTGGTGGGGCCCATTTCTGCAAGCTTGCTTGCGATAGAGGACTTTAAGAATACCTAGTAGCGGGAACCTACGCGGTTCCGCGTACCTCGCAGTGCTTATTGCTGATGCTGTACGTTTAGAACTCGTTGAGAGGTGCCCCTCGGCACGAGAGCTACTTCCAATAGTTGTTGGCTGCCGCTACGGTTTGAAAGTTTACGGCTATCACGTGGGAGGCGGCGGTGAGGCTGTCGGCGGATTCCGCGTAAATGGGTCTGAGCTTGTGGAGTACCTCGGCATCGGGTTGGGTGTATTTTACACCGCGGCGACTAAGGGTAATGGCAAGTTCAAAGCCTTCTTGTGGGGTGTCGGTGATTAAGCTGGTTAGCCAGATATCGCTCATGATGTTTCCTCTTTTTATTCCATTGAATGCAACGTTGTTGATAACAAAAATAGAATAACAAGAAGTAAATGCAAAACGCCATGGCTTCATGGTTAAAATCAACAATATATTTTAACCATGAAGCCTTTGTGGTTTTAAGGGTATTGCAACAATTGCAACATTAGTCGTCGGTGGGTGCCCACCAGCGATGCAATTGTTGTACGGAAGCATCGAGTAAAAACCCGAGAGCACCAATCAATACAATAATGGCCATAAGCTCTGAATAGGCTAAACGGTCGCGGGTATCGAGGATTAGGTACCCAAGGCCAGAACTCACGCCTAGCATTTCACAGGGAATAAGTAGTATCCAGCACATGCCAATGGCCACTCGTAGGCCTGTGAGCAGGTGACCTAAGATACCGGGGATAATCACCCGCCATAGGGTTTCCCAACGGGTGGCACTCATACTGCGCATCAGCAATAACCATTGCGGGTTCAGTTGCCTTACCCCTGAGGAGGTGTTTAAAATAATGGGCCAAATGGCGGTAATGGTGAGTAAAAAGTAAATGGGCGCATCGCCAATACCAAATACCATCACCGCAATGGGCATCCATGATAGCGGCGAAATCATACGCAAAAACTGAAAGGCGCCACTGGTCATTTGGTTGGCAATGTTAGAAACACCAATACCAATGCCAATGGGAATGCCAATGGCAAGAGCCATTAACAAGCTAAACAATACGCGGCGCAAGCTAGCGATTAAATCGTCGTTAATTTCGTTGTAACTAAACAGCTCATAAAGGCTCGCAAAGGCTTCGCTAGGCGCTAACATGGCAGCGAGGCCTAGCCCTTGTTCTAGCCAGCGCACACCTAAAGACCATAACAACAGCAATACTGCGAGGCCGGCGAGGCTCAAACCGATTTTTAAACTTTGTTTCGGTAGCGTAAAGCCCCCGGATTCCTGGGGAGTAGCGAGGTTATGCATCAATCACTTCCTCGCGCTCGAAGGATTCGGGTTGGCCAAACGCACGCATGCCGCCCAAGCTTTCGATGGCGTTTTTCACAAAGCTATCGTCCACCAAATCTTTAGCTACCGCTGCGGGTGCTAGTTTTTCTAAAAAGCGGCTGTTCCCTTCCACATAAGTGTCTTTTAACAGCTCTACCATGCGCTCGGTGTAGCTTGGAAAAGGAAACGGTTGAAAATCAATGCGGTGTGAAGGCCAATCATGATGCTTAATGGCACCGCTCTTTTTGTAAAAAGCCTGTTCTTCAGCGGTGGGGGCCAATACTTTTTTAAGCACGTCTTCTGTGTGAGGGGTATAGCGGCCTGGCGCGCGGCGCGATAATAGCTCGGCGGTTTGGCTGCGGTTGTCCCGTACCCATGCTTGCGCTTTTACCAACCCTGATACCACTTTTTGCGACCACTCAGGCCGCCCTTCTAAATCTTGTTGGTGCATTAGGGCCACGCAGCAGGCATGTTCTTTCCATACATCACCGGTAAAACGTAGCACCTTGCCCACCTTGTTCACTTCGCTTAACGCCACAAAGGGCTCCGCCACTATATAGGCGGCCACGCGCCCAGTGGCTAAGGCTGGCAGCATATCGGACGGGGCCATGACCACTAGTTTAACTTGGTTTCCCGTGGGGGTGCCTTCGCCAATGGGTTCTAAACCGTCACGGCGGAAGAGGTATTGCAAAATAATATTGTGAATGGAATACCAAAAGGGAATAGCAATGGTGGTGCCGGCTAAGTCTTTGAGGGTCTCCACCTCTTTATTGGCAGCTACCGCAATGGAGGAGCCATCAATATGGTTCCATGCCACGATTTTTGCAGGAGATTGGCTTCCATAACGAGCATATACCGCCATGGGTGAAAGCATGTGCACTAGGTTAACTTGGCCGCTTAAAAAAGCTTCCACCAGTTGCGCCCAGCTGCGAAATAAGCGTGGCTTTTCAACCTTGAGGCCCTGTTTTTGCCATAATTCTTGCTGGTGAGCCACCAACAAAGGTGTGGCGTCGGTAATGGGTAGATAGCCCACACGTACAGGCGCTTGCGGTTCTGCGGCTTGTGCTTGGGATAAGCTAGTGAGCAAAGGAGCAGCTCCCGCCGCGGTAAATAACGCTGAGAGTTTTAAAAAATCACGGCGTGAGGTCACCACAGAATCTTTCATGGAATATCTCTTTTATCTTTAGGCAGGAATGGCCACAAGTGGTTCTATACTTTGCGGAGTGATGGCATGCCTATCTTGGCGTAGGGTGCTGACGATTTCTTCGTGGATGCGCGCTCTTAATTCGCAGGGTTCATTGCTTGTGCGTGCGTCGAGCTGCCAGCTGGCCACCACATGAGAGGGAGTGCCGCCTAGCAATACAATGCGGTCGGCCACTTCGAGGGCTTCATCAATATCGTGGGTCACCAACACCGCCGCCGTGTTGTGGTTTTTGGTGGTTTGTAAAAGCAATTGCTGCATTTCGGTGCGGGTCACGGCATCCAAGGCGCTAAAGGGTTCATCCAGCAGTAGTACGTCGGGTTGGCGCACAAGGCTGCGCGCTAGGTTGCCGCGCTGTGCCATACCGCCAGATAAAGACGTTGGGTAGTTTTTGGCAGCATGGGCAAGCCCGACTTCCTTTAAGATCGCAGCCACTCTGGCTTTGCGCTCTTGCTTAGTGATGTGCTTTTGATTTTTTAAGCGCAGCCCAAACTCCACATTGGCTTCAAGGGTAAGCCAGGGGAGCAAGCAAGGGTCTTGGAACATAAACCCAATGCGCGGGTGCGGTCCACGGCTGGTTTTACCCTGCACCACCACTTGGCCTTGCTGTGGTTTTTTTAAGCCTGCCAAAACGCGCAGTAAAGAAGATTTGCCCGAGCCGCTAAAGCCCAAAATCGCTAGCACTTCCCCTTTTTTTAATTGCAGCGAGACATCCTCAAGCACGGGTTTAGTACTGCCTTTTTGCGTGTAGCTCAAGCTAATGTGTTGTGCTTCTAAAAGAGTGGTGTTCATAGTTTGCCTCCATCACGCAATGGCGCGCGCTTGTTCCATATCGTGAATTTCCTTGCGCAAATGCTTGAGCGCAGGCGTCACAATGGCTACAAACACGGCCTCCCGTAGGATTCTGTGGGCTGGGTCGCGAATAAGGTAGCCCCGTGCACCAGCATGCAGTACCGCCGAGTTTGCCGCCTTCATGGTAAGTTCTGACGCCTCGGCACGGAGCTTTAACACGGCCAATGGGTTCACCTCTCCTTGGTGAATTTGCTCGGCCAACTTCAAGGTTTTTTGAAGTGCGCCATCCCTGGCATCCCGGAGGAACTCTTCTTGGTCATCCAAATATTGGTTCACGTGGCTATGGGTACGGTTACTATCGGCGATGCGCGCAATACTGGCATCAATGACACCTAACCCAAATCCACACTGCGAAATTACAAAGCCTGGCTTTATCGCACGCATAAAATCTTGAAACTGGTGAGGGTGCGCAAGCACTTGATCAGCAGCAATGGTGACGCCACGAAAATGCAAACTATAGGTGGCGGTGCCTTGCATGCCTGAAAATTCAGGGCATTGGCGCAAGGTGAGGTTTTCAGCATTACCGTGAGCAATAAACATAACGTAACCGCCCGTATCTACGGCCGCGGTGACGATAACGCAGTTGCTTTCCGCCACGTTAGACACCCATGGCAAGGTACCTTCAATCACGTATTCATCCCCTTGCCTAGTAGCATTCAGATGAATACGCTCGATACCTGCCAAGTGCTTTACGGTATTTGACATCCCTGTGCCGGTTAACACTTCCCCTGTGGCAACTTTTTCAAAATAGCGCGCTTTGGTGGCTTCCACTCTGGCATTTTGTAGATACCAAGCCGAGGCACTTTGGCACCACGCTAAAAAAGCGGTAGAACCACAATAACGACCCACGGCAGCAATACTTTGAACGAGATGAGCTAGATCCACATTACGCTGCTGGCCGTTAGGCAAACTAAACCCATTTAGGCTGCCAAGTTCATGCAAAAACTGCTGTGGATAGAAGCCTTCTTGGTCAATTTTGCCCGCCAGCGGCTTTAGCTGCTGCTGAGCAAGTTGCTCAATGGCGGCCAAGGTTGCTGTTGGTGTCGTCATGGTAAATTCCTGCTAATTAAGCGAATTTTTGAAGTTCTGGGTTGATGGGCGTTTGAGCTAAGTTGTTGGCGTAGTTGCACAAAGTAGCCAAACTCACGCCTAATACAGCTTCTAAAGCGTGTTGTTCGGTATAGCCCGCAGCAAAGAAAGCGGCTAAATCCTCATCCGATACCTGCCCTCTTTTGTTCATCACTTGCAAGGTAAAAATAGCGAGCGCGTTAAGTTTTTCATCGGGTAGCGTGTCTACTTTGCGCAACGCTTCTACCAGCTCATCGCTGAGTTTTAACGCCACTTTGGCAAGCTTGGTGTGGCCAGCCACGCAGAAACCGCAACCATTGGTGACCGCTGCAGTGATTTGAATTACCTCACGCTCCGCACTTGAAAGACTGTTGCGGTTGTTGATTTGCGTAACAGTTTGGTAGGTCTCTAACGCGGTGGGAGCGTTGGCTAACACACCGAGTAAATTAGGTAAAAAACCATTGGCTTTTTGCGCGGCAGCTAAACGTTCAGCAGCACCCTCTTGGGCGGTTTCAGCGGATTGAATGGTAAGGCGGCTCATCTTCAACTCCTGAGATAATGTTAATAACTAATGCCGCGAACTATAGAACAGAGACTAATAACTGCAAAATATCAAATATTGATGAAGTTATTCATTTAATGAATAAGCGCCCTTGTGTTGGGCCCTAGCACCGAGCGGGTGCCATGGCTCTCATGCCGAGAGGCAAGTTACCCTCGCGTCGGGTTGGCGCCACGCAACGGGTTCTAAATTAACAGCCTCAGCAATAAGCACTGCGGCGTGCGCTAGAACCGCGCGGGGTTCCCGGCACCAGGTGTTCTTAATGTCCTCTATCGCAAGCAAGCTTGCAGAAATGGGCCCCACCAACGAAAACCATGTTGGTGGGGCCCATTTCTTCCAGCCTATTCACCCTAGCCTCTAAGAAAAATCGGGTGCGGGTGGGGTATGGGAATGTTGGTTTTGCGTGAGGTTGCTGCTCAAAGCATGTAGCTAGCCTATTCAGCAAGAGTTTATTTGGTGGTTCCTAAAAGTTATTTTTGTGAGCTTGTTTCATCTGTTCAGGCTTGGTTTTACGGAGGCTAAATACAAGTGAAATCAAAAACACACGTTTTAGCACAGTAGTAATTTAAAGTGCTGAAGCTAACCCTTGCTTATACCCTGCTTAGTGGCACCAACATTCCCTTCATTTCCACCAACCCGATTTATCTTAGAGCCACTGGTGGTAGGCACGGAGAAACCACTCTTTCTTTTGCGTGCTCTTCCGCAAAAAAAGAGTGATTTCGCAGTGCTTGCTAGCGATGAATTTAATTTAGAATTCGTTGTGTGGCACTCGCCCGGTGCTAGGGCCATTGCATATATTAGTACAACCTTATATTGTATATCCCAAATACGTAATATAAGGTGCTGAGGGTGAAAAAATCATTCTTGTTGGGGCTGCTAATAAGCATGGGGTGGGCAGGGTTAGCTATGGCAAGCCCTGCAACTATGGTGGTGGAGGCGTCGGCGGAGCCGTATCGTGCAAGTTACGAGGCCCACGTGGAAGCGGTAACGCAAACAGATATTGCCGCTCAAGTGGCGGGCCGAATTACTGCTATTAATGTGCAAGCGGGCGATACGGTATCTCGTGGCCAGTTGTTGCTGCAAATTGAGGGTGAACATGCCCAGCAAGAAGCGGCGGCTATGCGAGCTCAAGTAGCGGCTACCGAAGCACAGCTAGTGGCATTGCGGGAAGAATATCGTCGTCAGCAGGCGCTGCGTGAAAAAAACTACATTAGCCAAGCTGCCATTGAGCGTACTGAAGCACAATTAAAGGCCGCCCAAGCGCAGCTCAAAGCGCAGCAAGCACAAGCGAGTGCCGCTAAAACCCAGTCGGGTTTCTTCACCATTTATGCGCCTTACGATGCCATTGTTATTGATGTGCCTGCCGCTCAAGGGCAAATGACCCTGCCGGGTATGCCCTTAGTATCTTTGTATGATCCAAGTGCACTCCGAGTGACGGCATCAGTGCCGTTATCGGCGTTACCTGCAGAGGTGACGACGGAGACAACCCATATCTTACGAAACGGTAAGCCGTTACCCATCGCCAATGTGCAGCAGTTGCCCACCGCTGACCCCTACACTCATTCGGTGCGTTTGCGTGCCGAGCTTGAGCAAACGGATGCCATGCCCGGTGAGCAAGTGAAGGTCAGTGTGGCCGCATCTTCTAGCCAGCCGCGTGTGTTTATTCCTCGTCAAGCCGTGGTAAAACGCGCTGAGCTTTATGGTGTGTATGTAATGAGCCAGCAGCAACGGCCTTTGCTGCGCCAGGTGCGGCTAGGCGCCACGCAAGATGAAAACGTGGAAATCCTAAGCGGCTTGGCCGTAGGCGAAACGCTACTCCTTAACCCCAATGCCCTGGGTAGGGAGTAATAATGCATACCTTAGGTGTTTCTGGTCGTATTGCGAAGGCGTTTCAAGCGGCTCAAATTACGCCCTTATTGGCATTGGTGGCTTTGCTGATGGGGTTGTTTGCTATTGTGGTAACCCCACAAGAAGAGGAGCCGCAAATCAACGTTACCATGGCGAATGTGATCATTCCTTTTCCCGGTGCGTCCGTGGAAAGTGTGGAAAACATGGTGACTATTCCTGCTGAGCAAGTGCTATCACAAATGGCGGGCTTAGAGCATGTGATGGCGGTGACCCAACCCGGCATGGCGGTGCTGACGGCGCAATTTGAAGTGGGTGTCACCCGTAACGAAGCGCTCGTTACTTTACACGATACTTTGCGTTCCAATGCACATTGGTTGCCTAAAGATCTTGGCGCTTTAGAACCGATAATTCGCCCCATGGGGATTGATGATGTGCCCATCGTGGCGCTGACCTTTTATCACCCCAGTGATGACGTGGGCGCTTACGATGTGGAGCGTATCGCCCATAGTGTAGAAGCAGAAATTAAACGTGTGCCGGGTACCCGCGAAGTGCAAACCATTGGCGGGCCTGGCCATGTGGTGAATGTTTATATCGAGCCTAACCAACTTAATGCGGTGGGTTTAACGGTAACAGATATTCGCCAAGCCCTGACGTCTGCCAACTTAGGCTTGCCCGTGGGCGATTTGCTCAGCGGTAATCTCGCCGTGCAAATAGATGCGGGTGGCTTTTTAGCGAGCGCTCAAGATGTGAGTGAGTTGGTGGTGGGCACCCATGAAGGGCGTGCCGTTTTCTTAAAAGATGTGGCGCAAGTGGGTGCTGGACCCGCCACTGCAAAGCGTTATGTGCGCCACGGTACGGCGGGTGAATCTGCGCAAAGCTACCCTGCGGTAACGCTGACGGTGACCAAAAAGCCAGGTGAAAATGCCATCAGCATTGCTAACGCCGTGATGGAGCGTGTGGATGAATTACACAACACTTTAATCCCAGCCGATGTGACGGTGGTAAAAACCCGCGATTATGGTGTTACAGCTAACGAAAAAGCACGACAGCTCATTCAAAAATTGATTTTTGCCACCTTGTCTGTAGTGGCGCTTATCTTTATTGCCCTTGGCCGTCGTGAGGCTGCCATTTTAGGTGTGGCTGTGGGGCTTACCTTGGCTGCCACCCTTTTTGCCTCTTGGGCTTATGGTTTTACGTTGAATCGTGTGTCTTTGTTTGCCTTGATTTTCTCCATCGGGATTCTGGTGGACGATGCCATTGTTGTAGTGGAAAACATCCACCGGCATATGCGCCTCAACCCCGATAAAAACCTAAAAGAGATTATCCCTGTGGCGGTGGACGAAGTGGGTGGGCCCACTATTTTGGCCACTTTCACGGTGATTGCCGCTTTGCTGCCCATGGCCTTTGTCAGTGGCTTAATGGGCCCTTATATGAGCCCAATTCCCATTAATGCCAGCATGGGTATGGTGCTTTCGCTGGCCATTGCTTTCACTTTGACGCCTTGGCTTGCGCGCCTATGGCTCAAAAAGCCCAATACCGAAGAAAAGCCGAAAGAATCGAAACTGCCAACTGTGCTGCAAGGGTTTTTCAGCAAACTGTTTGCGCCTTTTCTGCACCCTGAGAAGGGCAATAAAAATCGCTTTTTCTTAGGCCTTGGGGTGATGGGGCTCATTGGTTTTTCAGTGTTGTTACCCGCCACTGGGTTGGTGATTTTGAAAATGCTGCCCTTTGATAATAAGTCCGAATTACAAGTGGTGGTGGATATGCCTGCTGGCACCCCCCTAGAAGAAACCGCTGCAGTATTAGCGGAGCTTGGCGATTATCTCGCCACAGTACCCGAAGTGGTGCATTACCAAACCTATGCGGGCACGGCATCGCCCATTAATTTTAATGGGCTGGTGCGTCAATACTATTTGCGTAGCGCCAGTGAACAGGGGGATATTCAAGTGAACTTTGTGGATAAAAAAC